>Ga0190319_1000120_pt1 | contig 12277 bp, 24 predicted proteins | sample 48701145_MG_FD_165040 | JGI IMG/M metagenome (GOLD analysis project Ga0190319, IMG submission 165040) | Hydrothermal vent sediment bacterial communities from Southern Trench, Guaymas Basin, Mexico - 4870-11-4-5_MG | ecosystem: Environmental > Aquatic > Marine > Hydrothermal vents > Sediment ...
GAGCATCTATTTATAGTAATATTTTCTTTACTTTTTCAACAAAATCTCTTGCATCTTTTAATACACTTTCAGCCTCATCTTTTGAAATTTGGCGAAAAATTCCGTAATCGCTTTCCTCTCTTAAGTCAAACGCTCTACTAAGCTTACTGCAATCATCTTCATCGAGCCCTAATCTTTCTCTGTTTTTCCAGATCATGTATATTGTTCCCCTGTGTGTTCTTACATCTTCTTCTATGCTTAAGAGTAACGCCTTCGCTGCATGGAACATAGCATAATAAGCTGTGCTGCAACATCGCTCATACAAACCCATTTTGAATTCTTTCTCAGCATCTTCAATTAGCTTCTCAGCTTTTTTAAGCCTAAACACTATCTCATCCAATGACAACACCTTCTCCTTCTATAGATCGAATGAATGATGTATCTTTCAGTCTCTTATAATCTCTACTCTCGATAACCTTAACTGAGATCAACTTTCCTACGTGAGGTATAAACGAATATACAATTTTTCTAAGATCATACTCAATTTTTCTATCTTTTACGATTACAAGTAAGTCTATATCGCTATCTTTGTCGTAGTCTCCTCTAGCATAAGAACCAAACAGAATTATCTTCTCTACATCATTTCCAAATTTTTCCCTAATTTTCTTGGATAGTTCAGCTAAGTAATCCATCATCTTTATATATTTGCGTTAAGTTTTAACCGTTTCGTTTCAAGTTTGAGAGTGATCGTTACATTTCTAATTAGGTTCTAAGATTCTTTGGCAAGCTGATCAAGAGATAGAATTGTTTTTAGATGCAACGAAAAGAAGAAGGTTATTTGACTTCCCAAACATAGTTGTAGTCATGCATAGAAATTCCAGATTGGATGGATGGAGAGACTTAGCCATAATTCAAGCAATATCTCAGGCCACTAGGGAACTGTCAATTGAAGGAGATAAGACACGAAGAATAGAAAAGGTAAGATCGATACAAGCATAATCATCAAACGGATTAAAAAAGAATCTCATTGACTGTTCGAATTAGAGACGGCAATTCAATTTAAATTTTAGCTTCTTCCTGAATTTTTATCACGATTTCTTGGAGCGGTTTGGTTTTTATTAAAGCTGAAGCGTTGATCATTTCTATTCCTACAATCTCTCCATTTTCACCATAGTCGATTAAGACCCCTTCAACAACTTCAACAGTATCAACTACCTTTCCTTCGGAAAATTTCAGATATAACACATCATGTTTTGGATCGTACGATATCTTCATATCTGATCACCTCAGATACTTTTCAATCTTTGAAGTTGTGTATGCTGTTATTATGATAATCCTATCTTCGTGCTCTTCGTATATAACTCTTAGCAGTTTCCTGTTAATAATCTTCTGAGCTACTTTTCGACCTCCGTATCCTTGATCTACATGATCTGGATCATTTATAGCATCTATCACTTGCTCTTTCCTCTTTCTTTCATTCTTTCAAGTGCATGTTCAATGAAAACTACGTTTTTTGGCATTTCACATTGAATTTCAATAAATTATATTTAATCTTTTTCTGAATTTCTACTCCTGCAGAGATAATTTAATTACATTCAAATAATATTATAAATTATTCTCTAAAAATAAGCTATTTGAGTTTTAAAGTGCATCGTTTCGTCTTAGCCAAAAATATTTCAGCCTACCCTTTCAGAATTTAGAGAAGGTTAGCTCATATATTTTGAGAATTGGTTAGAATTAATATCTTTTGACGAAATCATGGACTGAGATGACTTTGTTTGATATTTCATCGATTCTCCTGAAATGATCGATGTTATTTGTGATTAGTAAGTCGCCCTTTTTGGCTATGAATGTTGAAGCGATTAGGACATCTTGGAAATCGATCTGTAACCCCTTTTGAATGAGGCGAGCGTTGATTTTTCCAGCGATTTCAGCAATTCTAAAATCGAGCGGAACGACATCGAAGAGAGAAAACAACCTTTTGGCTTTGCTTGTAGCTTTCTTCCAATCTTTTCGCAGATAAGTGCCGGTAAAAATTTCTGCAACTACTATAACACTTACGAAAACATCGTACTGCATAAACTTTCTCAAATCTACCTTACCCCTCTCTATTTCAATTATCGCAGAAGTGTCAAGCGAAATCTTCATAACACACCGATCCTCTTCAACCTATCAACGGTATTCCCTCTAACCTTCTTCAAAATCTCGTCGAAGTCCTTTGGTAGAAAATCTCTAAGCTCTTCGATATCTTCTTCAACCTTCTTGATGATTATCTTGTCCTCTTCCCAATAGATCTCAACTCTGTCACCCTCCTTTAACCCTAACTTTTCCCTGATCTGCTTTGGAATAGTAACCTGATAGTTCCTCGTAATTTTAACTATCGGCATTAACCTTAATTCAATTTTAAAGGTTAAAAGCTTTACTAACAAATCATAGTAAACTCTTATTATTATATAATATTAATATAAATTTATAACATTTAAAATTTTGTATAATAATCTGAGCTTAAAAATAATTAAGCTATGGCAAGACTTTTTAAATATCTGTGCATACATGCAAGGGTAAAAGAAGCTTTTCTGAAGTTATAAGGGATTTAATTGAAAAGAAGGGTAACTGGGAAGTTTTAACGATTGCGTTTGGAACGAGAAACGAAGAAGAAGTTGAAAAATTGAAGAAAGAGATCGGAGATGTTGAAGACTATCGCCGAGCAAACAGGTATAAAATTATCCGAAATCTACGAGTGCACAAAAAGATATAATATAATCCCGTATAGATAATTTATTAAATTCAAATAATATTATAAATTAAATCTTTAAAAAATATTCACTATGAAGTTCATAAAAAGTAATGTCAGTTAAACTCGAACCGTTAAGTTCAAGAAGTTTATTGGATAAGAGTGAAATATGCAAATTGAGGAAAGATTGGAAAGGATAGAGAAGGAACTGCAAAGTCTTAAAATGTTGGTAATATTTGGAGCGGACACTCTTATAGAGAAAAAACCGATCTCTTTAAGAGGTATGTGCAGAATCCTCGTATCTGAGGAGGAGCTTGAAAGGTCTATCGAAATGGCAAAGAGATCTTTGTTTAGTGATGTCCATGTTCTACGTGACTGATACCCATCCCTTCATCTGGTATCTTGCAGGAAGACTACTTCTAAAAAAGTTGATGATATATTCAAGTCCGCAGAAAAAGGTGAATCGATCATATTTATACCCACTATAGTCTTGGCGGAATGCTTATACCTCGCAGAATCTAAGAAGATCGATCTCAATTTCGAAGAGCTACTTAAGAAGATAGAGATCAGCAGCAATTTTGTTCCGGTATCGTTTAATTTTCAAGTTGTTAAGCTTTTACCAAATATAAATCTAAAAGAGTTGCACGACAGAGTTATCGTAGCAACGGCAAAATTGCTAAACGCTAAGCTGATCACAAAAGATAAGGAAATCAGGGAATCTGGAATCGTAGAAGTCGTTTGGTAGTAACGCATGTTAACCTGTTTAGTGTACAATGTATAATTCAATTATATTTAAATGATTTAATAGATTAATCTTTAAGGAAAGATATTTGAAGTTTTAGGGATGATTAAAGTTATGCCGAAGATAATCGAGGTTATATACGAAAACGGCGTATTCAAACCCCTTCAAAAGGTCGATCTTAAAGAGAAAACGAAGGGGAAGGTAATAATAACCGAAGGGTTGGAACGTTTCTTTGGAATATTTAAGAAAAGGATTTTAGTTGATGAAGAAAGAGATTTGATGATGATGGAGAGAATATGAAAGTCTTTATAGATACGTCATTTTTTGTCGAGTATTTCCTTGGAAATGAGAAGGCCAAGGAAATCTATGAGAAGCTTAAGCTCGAAGACCTTTACACATTGTTGGATGTCGTTAAGGAGACCACATACATCATCATGAAGTTTACAGCTTCGGATGTTCTTGGTATAGAAAAGCACTATGAGATTCTTAAGGGATTAAAGGAGTCTAAACCACTTCAGAAAGTAAATCTATCTATAGGAAATATTCGAAATATTTTTAAGGTATTTCTCCTAATTCATACCAATGGTAAGAATTCGGATAGTTGGTAAGAAAGGTCAAGTTACCATTCCGAAGGATATCAGGGAAAAGTTTGGGATTAAAGAGGGAACCAAAGTTATATTTGAAGTTAGAGGAGATGAGATCATACTAAAACCTGAGAAATCGGGTAAAGATTTCGTTGATGACTGGTGCTCGATTGTAAAGAAAAAGTTGTCTGGATCGGTCGATCTAAAGAAGTTGAAGGAAGAATTCTACGAACAGGTGGATGAGGATGTACTACTTCGATTCTAACGTCTTCATCCTCCCACAGATCTATGAGGAATCCATAGGTGAAGTTAGGAAAGCTAAAGATTATTTGATTAAATTGGCTAGCGGTGAAATTGAAGGTTGCACATCTACGCTGACTTGGGATGAGGTAGTTTACATCGTTGGAAAATACGCCGGTAGGAATGAGAGTCTCATTGCAGGAAGAAAGTTTTTAAGCTTCCCGAATCTAAGAATCGTTCCCATAGACCTTGAAATACTCTTAAAAGCTCAGGAGCTAATTGAAAACTTTAGCATTAAACCGAGAGATGCAATCCATGCATCCTGCGCCCTAAAGTTTTGCAATGGCAATATGATAAGCAACGATTCAGACTTTGATAAGATTACTGGAATAAAGAGGTTGTTTTAGGTTTCTCAACTTTTTAAATATCTGTGCCGAAGATGATAAGTGTTTCAGATGATGTTTACGAAAAATTGGTGAGGATAGAGGGTAAGAGGAGCTTTTCTGAAGTTATAAGAGATTTATTGAGAAGAAGAGAAGTTCTGACGATTGCTTTTTGGGCTAGAAATGAGGAAGAGACTGAAAAGTGGATGCAATCCTTGATACAAGCGTAATAGTCGAATAAATGAAAACATAACTGCTACAAAAAGATTCATGGTAAAATCCTGTTTTCGAATGTTACAGATTTTATATCATGAGATTCAAAATAAGCTCGTAAGCAAAAACATTTGCAGATCATAGCATGAAGAGCTAAAGATAATGATTTCCTAGATATTACTTAAGCTTGGCTATGTTCTAGTGTTAAAGATAAAATAGAGCAATCTGAAAGTTTAAGGATTGTTCTGTTGAAAAATAAGCCCGTGAATGCCCCTTGAATTCGACGATCTACTATTCGTAAAAATGATAAACAAAATTATCATAACAGAAATTATCATGAAATTCGTAAATCGTGAGGAGGAACTAAAGGCTCTGGAAGACAGACTGAACGGTGACAACTTTGAGTTAATAGTGATCTACGGTAGGAGAAGGATCGGTAAAACTCGATTGGTCTTGGAAGTTGTGAAAAACAGGGAACACGTTTACTATTTGGCAATCGAGGGAGACAATCTTAAACACTTCAAGCGTTTCGCTTCGAAGGTCGTTCCAGAAGTGGCGCACGCTCAAGAAGATTGGGAGTCGTATTTTCACTTCCTTAAAGATAAAATCGTTATAATCGACGAGTTCCCCAATCTCATAAAAGAAGATCCAAAGGTAGTTTCCGCATTCCAGCGTATAGTAGACTTAGAGCTTAAAAACACGAAGACCAAGCTCATACTCCTCGGCTCTTCAGTTTCTATGATGAGTGACAAAGTTCTGAGCTACAAAAGCCCACTGTTCGGTAGAAGAACTGCGTCGATGAAGCTGAAACCCTTAAAGTTCTTCCACTTGAGGGACTTCTTTCCAAACCTAAGTTGGGAAGAAATTGTCGAGATTTACGGTTTCGCCGACGGAATACCTTACTACCTCGAAAAGGTTAAACCACCGTTCTGGAAGTGGCTCGAAGAAGAATTTCAAAAACCTGACACCTTCCTAAAAGATGAACTCGACTTCCTCATGAAGTACGAGTTCAGCGATGTAACCATGTATAAAAAAATCCTCGAAGCAATCGCCTTCGGTAAAAATACACCCAAAGAAATTCGAGATTACATCAAAGTAAAACATTCCGACCTAACTCCTTACCTGAGTAATCTAATCGAAACGGAGTTCATTGTTAGAAGGGTACCCGTAACTGAAGGGGTAAAGTCGAAAAAGGGTAAATACTACATCTCCGATAACTTCGTAGCTTTTTGGTTCCGTTACGTAAATCCAAACCTTTCCGCCATTGAAGAGGGGATTTTTGATATCGACGAAATAAGAAAAGATTACTCCAATTACCTTGGCTCTGTGTTTGAGAAAGTTGCAAAACAGTTTTTAATTGAGCTAAACAAACGTAAGATGCTACCCTTCCGATTTTCAAAGATAGGCCCGTGGTGGCACAAAGACGAGGAAATCGATCTCATCGCGTTAAACGATAGAGAGAAGAAAGTTTTGTTCGTAGAAGTCAAATGGAGTATGTTGAGAGAAAGAGATGTGGACAAGCTTCTAAGAAACCTCGAAAGGAGAGCTGAAAAAGTTGGATTAGACGACTTCGCGAAGTTCTACGGCATCGTTGCGAGAAGGGTGGAGAGCAAGGAAGACTTAATATGGGATTTGAGAGATTTCTCTAAAGTATACTAAACCCTGAAACGGCAGTTCCAAAAAATAATCCACTTAAGATGGTAAAAGAAATTTTCGCACAAGTGGACACACCCTCAAAATTCCTACATGAGGTATAAACGAATATACGAGTTTTCTAAGCTCGTATTCGATTTTTTATCTTTAACGATTAGAAGGTAAGTCTATATCGCTATCTTCGTTGTAGTCACCTTCTCTACATCATTTCCAAATTTTCTTAGATAGCTCAGTTAAGAAATCCATACACCCTTATATCTTCGCTAAGTTTCAACTGTTTCGTTTCAATACGGCTTTTTTATCATGATCTTAGATGAATATTCGATTCATGAAATAGCTCTAGATGTCGCAATGAAAATCCTCGATAATTCCTTTAGGGAGATCGAAAATAAGTTAAACAAGAATGATATAAAACTAAAATAACTACTTCTAAGAATTTGGAGGTAGTGTCAAGATTGGATACATCATCGATAGACTAATCACGACAGCAGAAAACTTCGGAATTGTGGAACTAAAGATAGAAGAATAACCAGAGGTCTGTTCTACTGTCCTAAGTGCAACCAAATAATGAATGCTGATGTCGTAGGTTGTTTGAATATAGCTAAAACCATAATCTCAGTTGGGGTAGGGATAACGGGGTGCTGACACACCCCGCAGTCCTTAATGGACTGCAAATCTCCCCTCTCGCACTTTAGTGCGGGGAGGATGTCAATCTAATGGGAATAAGAGCCAGATTTGAGAAAGGTATTCTAAGACCGCTGGAGAAATTAGATTTAAGGGAGGGAGAAGAAGTAGAAATAGAAATCAAGAGAAGAGAAGATATTCTGAAGTATGCAGGAATTCTAAAGGATTTAAGCGATCAGGAGATGGAGTTATTTTTAGATGCAACGAAGAGGAGAAAGTTATTCGAAGATGAAAGGTTATGAAGAAATCTCTTTTGGATACGAGCATACTCATAGCATTTCTCAGAGGAGAAAGTAGTACCGTTTCTAAGGTTGAAGAATACCTAAAGAAATTCGATAGATTGAGTCTAAGCATAATAACGTACTACGAGATTCTTAGAGGGCTAAACGGGTACATCTGACCTATAAAGTTTCTAAGCTAATCCTAAAGGTTTAAGTATTAAGATGAATAAATTTAATACATGCCGGTAACCTTGACGACGAGGGTTGATGATGATCTTGCAAAACTCATCGATGAGATTGCTAAAGAGGAGGGAATGGATAGATCCACTGTAATGAGAAGATTCTTGGCTAAAGCTGTGAAGGATTGGTTGATTGAAAAGAGCTTGAAGGATTACGAAGAAGGAAAGATAACGTTGTGGCAAGCTGCCGAGAGATGCGGCTTATCCTTGTGGGAAATCGTCAATGAAGCCAAAAGGAGAGATATACACATTCCCTATACGTTGGATGATTTAAAGGAAGATGTTGAAGGTCTATGATCGTCTCCAACGCAACACCACTCATCTACCTTGCTAAAGTGGGAAAGTTGAAGTTACTTAAGATTTTTGGAGAGGTGATAATTCCCGAGGAGGTTAAAGTTGAAGTCGTTGATAGAGGAAAGGCTATGGAAAAGACGGATGCTTACGTGATTGAGAGGGCTATCAATGAAGGATGGATCAAGGTATCAAAAGCGGAGCTAATAGATATTCCCATAGAGCTTCATCCGGGAGAGAAAGCTGTTCTTTCCCTTGCCAAAAAATTGGGTATTGAGGAAGTTTTGGTTGACGAAAAACCGGCGAGATTTGCCGCGAAACTGCTCGGTTTGAAACCTAGGGGGACTGTTTTTGTTTTACTGAAGGCTTTGAAAGAAGGGATGATGGACTTGGACGAATTCTTAGATACACTTAGCGAAATGTTAAAACACGGTTTCAGATTAAAAGAAGATATCATCGTTGAGGCTATAAGAGAGGCAAAAAGAATTGCTAGCCGAAAGATTAGCTGAAAGATGATGAGCTGACTCATCGGACTTGCTCAGTTGCAATCCATCACAGCGAAACGCTCCATCATCTAATTAATTTCCGCTAAGATTTCTTAGCGACGTTTTGTTCAAGAGCTAACCTATTTCATGGCTAAGCTAACTATATTCGATCGATAAAGTTATGGCTAATAATGCGAGTTTGACGACGCTATAAGAAGAATTAAGTAAAACGTATGCTATACTCCTACAGAGATAATTTAATTATATTAAATAATTTGATTTAAATTTGGTCATAAGGATTTAAGAAACATTATTAACAAAATTTTTAAATACTGTTGTTTTACTCAAAATAGTCAGAAGGCATATTTACATATAGAGGTGATTAACATAATGATGAGCATGAGATCACTTGTACTTACTATAATAGGATTGATCATCATGGCTTCAGTGGCATCTGCGTATATCGTTTCGTTAGATGCAGATCCTGACGAAGTGCTGGTTTATCCTGGAGGTTACAACTACACGGTAGTAAACGTCACAGTAGATTCATCAGGTCTATATTATATTCAATTTCAGGTCGATGACGTTGACCAGTCATACATAGATGCAAATCTGTCAGGACCGTACTTAGATCCTGACCTAACTCAGAAAGCTACAGATTTCGATTGGACAGGTTTTGGTGATGCTGGAAGTTTGACATGGATTGCTCTAATCGCCGGATCTTACTACTTCAAGTTGAACGTAACAGCCACCCCAGACGCTCAGGTTGGCGTCGGGTACAAAGTTGATGTGAGCGGTGTGCCGGGAGCGGATATATTAATCAAGTCGGATGTTGTGAACGTTTATCCAATTCCAGAACTCACGACGTTTGCACTCTCAGCCATAGGACTGATTGCGATAGGTTTGATCGTAATGAGAAGGAGGTAATTTTTTAAATCATCATACCGTTTGCTGTACTTAAACAATCCTCACTTTTAACAGATCTGAATTTACATGCAAAATTGGTGAGCATGTGCAAACATAGAAATTTGAAAGAGAGATTGAGAATGATCTTTCTTCAAGATAATAGGAAGTTTTGAGACTGAGGAGGGTAATTGGAGCGAGAGGGAGGGAATGACGTGATACTCCTAGATACCTCAGCCCTAATAGCTCTAAGCGATAGGAGGGATAAGAATCATAAGAAGGCAGTAGAATTTTTCAAAGAAGCGGTAAGGAGAACGAGATTCGTCTTACCGAAGCATGTTCTTTGAGTACTTAGCAACTAGATTATCAATCTTAGTGAAGGAACATCTGGAAAACGAGTTTGATGGAGCTGAGGGTAATCGCTAGCTTAATTCTGGAAATCATTAAAGCTGTCATAAAGGTTGCAAAGATCCCGAAGGAAGAATACACTTTTTCTTTGATGGAGCTTGCCGTGAATTCCTAACTGGCTTATCTTCAAAAACAGTTTAAAAAACCTTAATTACTATCGGTAGTAACTATAAATACGATGATAAGAGAGGTAAAGGTAACGAGAAACTATCAAATTACGATACCTTTAGAGATAAGGGAAAAGTTAGGAATAAAGGTAGGAGACAAGGTGTTGGTTGTCTGTGAAGGTGATGAGATTAGGATAATCCCAAAGAAGAAGAGTATTAAAGAATTAAAAGGAACTATAAAAAAGGATATAGGTATTACGAGCACCAAGATTGATGAAGTTATAAGGTCGAGTGTTGAGGAGGTTAGCAAGGCTGTGGAGGGAGAGTACAAGAGATGAAAAACGTCTTCGATACTAATGTAGTCTTCGCCTTTCTGTATGAGAAAGATCCGTTTCACGGAGAGGCCGTTAAGCTGATCGAAAAGACAGGTAAGATCATCCTACCTTTAGTGGTCGTCTCCGAGTTGATTTATCTGTTTTACAAGTATGAGATCGACTTGAAGTTGTTGAAGGATCTTTTATCTGCTGACGAAGTGGAAGTGGTCGAAAATACGAAAGAAGATGTTTACTACGCCCTAACAAAGAATCCGAAAAGCTACGACGAGTTTAACGATTACCTAATACTCAATACGGCAAAGAGATTAAAAGTAGATTTAATAACGTTCGATGAAGATCTTAAGAGAGCTTTTGAGGATTCTTAACAAAAAAATCTTAAATTTATACGCGTAGATCTTTATCGTCATTGTATAATTTCCTGGTGTTGTATTTTCTGGGACTGTGATTGTTATGTTCCCCTCTCCACAGTAATTAACGATATCGAGTGGGCGTTCCATCTCTCTGGCACGTAGAAGTTTGTTGTGAACTTCACCGAGATGTCGAAAGTCTCACTAGCTACTACCGTGGTTGGAGCTGTATTTCGACATCGCTGCACCTCCTCCTGACGTTGTTGTCTTCGTTAAGCATGTGGCCAACGATGCAAGAAAGTACGGTGTCGAAGATCCGCTTGAGGAATTTGATGAGGCTGAGGAAATAATATTGGAAAGGAGTTTGAAAAGCATGTAAAGGTTATGCCTTGAAACTACGTTTCTCATATACTCAAAGGAAAAGAACCTGCATTGAAAAAAAAATACGAGGAAAAATAAAAGCCAAAGATTAGCAACAACGTCGATAGTGGCTTGGGAGATACTAAGAGGGCCTAGACTTGTCGACAGAGTTAAGGAATACCAGATAGCGGTAAGATTACTTGACAGGTTAGAAATCCTACCGTTCACACTTACATCGGCGAAGATCGCTGTTGAACACAAGTTTAGAAGAAAGGGTAAGGCTGTCAACTTGGTAAACATCCTAATCGCAGTCGTCGCGATAGAAAATCAATCGAAACTCGTTACAAGAGATAGTTTGTTATCAATCAGAGAGAAAATTGTATTCGAATTTGGGGGATGAGATCATACTGAAACCTGAGGGTAGAGATTTCGTTGAGGACTTGTGCTCGATCGTAAAGTTGTCCGACGAGTTTGGAAGGGCCGTACCCGGATGAAGAACTAACCCAAAAAGCTGCAGATTTTACGGTAACAGAATTCGGTGACCAAGGATCTTACCACTTCAAGCTGAACGTAACGGCAACCGGAGGGTCGGGCACTGCCCATCCCAGAACTGGCAACGATCGCACTCTCCGCGGTGGGAATAGCCATAGGTATCATCTTAGCGAGGAGAGATCTATAGACTCCTCAGCTCTCTGAAGAGTGTCGATCTCAAGAAGTACATGGGGATGAAGAAGTAAGCTAAGGGGGCGAACGTGAACCCGAACCTATACGCAACTATCACGATGTATGTGATCACGAAGATTATGAAAACCGGTGTCAACGTAACGCTATCCTTGGTAAACTTGAACCTATCGTTTTTGAACTCGTTCTTCTCCAAAAACTCCAAAATCCTCCTGTTTGATAGGGCTTTACGCTCGCTTCTAACTCCAACAACCAGACGTTCGATCTTACTCGCTTTTATAAGCTCTTCGAGGAATATCAGGAATTGCTTTGATGAGCTGTCGAAATTGGCTATCGCAATGCTGACTTTAAAATCCCTCTCCAGTAAAACCTTCAACTTCTCGGCGTTGCTTCTTCCCTTGACACCGCCTGAAGTTAAAAGCAGTACGTTCAAGAGGTACGAGGTCGTGGGATACTCCAAAAATACGAACCCGTCATCCGTGAAGTTGTCGATACTCTCGTTCGAACACATCACGAACCTATCTTGAACGCCCGAACTCCTTAGAACTTCCAAACCCCTTTCGGTAACCTTTGCCTTACCGAAAGACCACTCCAACAGTCCCAAACTCTTGAGTTCGTTTAGCTTGCGGTAATACGTCGTGATGGAGTATCCTAGGGATCTGTCGTACACCTCCCTAGGATTTCTCTC
>Ga0190319_1000121_pt1 | contig 12259 bp, 23 predicted proteins | sample 48701145_MG_FD_165040 | JGI IMG/M metagenome (GOLD analysis project Ga0190319, IMG submission 165040) | Hydrothermal vent sediment bacterial communities from Southern Trench, Guaymas Basin, Mexico - 4870-11-4-5_MG | ecosystem: Environmental > Aquatic > Marine > Hydrothermal vents > Sediment ...
GATATTTACTTGGTTTAATAACCAACGGAACTGTAGAATCTCAGTGGAATAAAATTCGACTATTAAATTTAGAAAAGATTATGGACTGTATGTGCGTGGCAAGAGAATTTGGAATAGAGTTTGAAAAACCAAATACTTTCCCATATAAATACATAGTTAAAAAATTAAAAGTATCTCCTAGTGAGACCATATATGTAGGAGATAACCCAATTAATGATTTTCAAGGAGCGAAAAAAATAGGTATGACTACAGTTCGTATAAAAAGAGGAGAATTCAAAAACTTAAGGATAAATGTAAAATATATTGATTTTGAAATAAATTCTTTTTATGAATTAAGAAATATAATAAGGGGTGAAGTATAAAATGAAAAGAAAAATATTGGCTGTTACAGGTATAAGGTCAGAATACGATATACTCTATCCAGTATTGGATGCCATTAGAAATCATCCTAACTTGGATCTAGAACTTGTAGTATGTGGGTCACATCTGTCTCCTTGGCATGGATATACAATAAAGTACATCGAACGAGATGAATTCAAGATATGTGATAAAATAGAATATCTTTTGAGTGGTAATTCAGATTCTGCAAGGGCAAAAGGCATCGGCATTTTAATTGTGGGTTTAGTTCAAACTGTTGAAAGGATTAGACCTGACTTTATATTAGTTGTTGGTGACAGAGAAGAGCCATTAGCTGCAGCTATTGTAGGGAATTATTTAAAAATTCCAGTAGCACATATAGGAGGTGGAGATGCAGCAATTAATAATGCTGACGATCCAATTAGGCATGCAATTTCTAAAATTGCACATATACACTTCACAATATGTGAAGAACATAGAGAGCGACTTATAAAGATGGGTGAAGAACCATTTAGAATATTTAATGTTGGAAATCCAGCTCTAGATAGAATTAGAACTACACCCCATTTAAGCAGAGAAGAGTTATCAAAAATTTTAAATTTTAATATTAGAAATGAACCTTTTATAATTGTTTTACAGCATCCTTTATCATCGGAGGTAGAGCAAGCTTATGAACAGATGAAGATTACTATGGAAGCTGTTAAAGAGGTAGGGGTAAAAGCAGTAGTTATATATCCAAATACTGATCCTGGAAGTTATGATATAGTAAGAGCAATTGAGGAATATCGTAATTTACCAAATATAAAAATATGTAGGAATTTAGAGAGATTAGAATTTGTAAATTTAATGAGGCATGCATCGTGTATGGTAGGTAATTCAAGTAGTGGGTTTCTAGAAGCACCATTTTTGGGCTTACCCGTTATAAATGTTGGAAATAGACAAAAGGGTAGATTAAGTGCGGGAAATGTAATATTTGTTCCACATGATAAGGATACTATTAAGAAATACATTAAAAAATTAGTCTTTAATGAATATTTTAGAAAAAAAATTATAGATAACACTAAAAGATATCTATATGGTGATGGTTACGCAGGTGAAAGGATTGCAAATATATTAGCGAAAATAAAAGTAGATGATAAGCTACTTATAAAAAAGAATACATACATATTAAATTTTAATTAGGTGATATAATGAGAGTTATGATTATTGCACCTCATCCTGATGACGAAGTTCTTGGGTGTGGTGGTACAATAGCGAGATTAAGCCAAGAAGGTTATGAAATTCACGTTTTAATCGTGACTACAGCTTATACACCCGATTGGTCAGAAGAATTTATAAAAAATAGAGATGATGAAATTAAGAAAGCTCATAGGATTCTTGGAGTTAAGAAAACACATTTTTTAAACTATCCAACAGTAAAGCTTGATATAATTCCAAGAAAAGAACTAAACGAAAAAATAACCCAAATTGTGCATCAAGTCAAACCTGATATAGTTTTTATACCACATATAGGTGATTTACATCATGATCATCGTATTATTTTTGAGTCATCTTTAGTAGCGTTAAGACCAATAAAACATACCGTTGCTAAAATCCTATCATATGAAGTTCTATCAGAAACAGAATGGGGTTATGAGTTCAGTGTTTTTAAGCCGAACATTTATTATGATATCACAGAAACTTTCGAGAAAAAACTCGAGGCTATGATAACATACATGAGTGAACTTAGAGAATTTCCTCATCCAAGGTCGATAGACGCTATCGAGGCGTTAGCTAAGAAAAGAGGATCCGAAATAGGAGTAAAATACGCAGAAGCTTTTCACCTTATTAGAGAAATAATTTTGCAGGGGGATCAAGCAATGGCTAATAAGAGGTTTAGAGAATGGGACTATCCCAAGATAGAACATGGAAAGCTAACTAAGTGGAACTGGATGGTTCAATATCCCGAAGGACTTAAACTTGGAAAATATACGGATATAGGGGCATTTACATACATTAATGCAAAATATGGAGTAATCATAGAAGACTACGTTCAAATCGGATCTCATTGTTCAATATACTCTGAATCAACGATAGATGGCAAAAAAGGCCAAGTGATAATTAAACGAAATGCCCGGATTGGAAGTCATAGTGTGATAATGCCAGGAGTAACAATAGGAGAAAATGCCATTGTTGGTGCATTTAGTTTTGTAAATAAAGATATTCCAGACAATACGGTGGCTTTTGGAATTCCAGTTAAGATTATTAGAAAATTAACGGAAGGGGAAATTAAAAAACTGCTGGAGGAGATTGAATAATGAAAATTCCTTTGTTCAAGATTTATTGGGATGAAGAGGACATAAAAGCTGTTGAAGAAGTCATCCGTTCCGGAATGCATTGGTGCATTGGCAAGCAGATAGAGGAATTTGAAAAAAGAATAAGCGAGTATGTTGGTGCAAGATATTGTGTGACATTCAACTCTGGAGGTTCAGCTCTTCATGCATTAATGCTCGCTTATGATTTCAAACCGGGGGATGAGATAATTGTACCGTCATTTACGTTTATAGCGACTGCATATACTCCATTATATGTAGGAGCAAAACCAGTTTTTGCCGATATTGAAGAGGAAACTCTAGGATTAGATCCCGAAGATGTAAAAGAAAAAATAACTAAAAAAACTAAAGCAATAATTCCAATACACTATGGAGGAATGCCTTGTAAAATTGAAGAGCTTAAGGAGATTGCCGAAGATTATAACTTAGTATTAATAGAAGACGCTGCTGAAGCCTTTGGAGCAAAGATAAAAGACAAGTATGTTGGCACTTTTGGAGATTCATCAATATTCAGTTTTTGCCAAAACAAGATATTCACGACAAGCGAGGGGGGTTGCGTTGTTACCAATAATAAAAAAATCTACGAGAGATTAAAACTTATTGTCTCCTATGGAAGAGTTACTGCAGGAGATTACTTTACTTCCACTTCAGATGTGGATTACGCAATACCGGGTTATAATTGGAGGCTCTCAACAATATTGGCTGCACTAGGTCTTTCCCAATTGGAAAAGGTAGATAAGTTGATTGAGATGCGTAGAAAAAATGCCGAATATTTAACTAAAGAGCTGAGAAAAATTAATGGGATACTACCCCCAAAAGAACCCAATGACTACTTTGCAGTTTATCAGATGTATACAATAAGAATAATTGATAATCCTGAGAAAAGAAACTCGTTAATGAACTTCCTGGCTAAAAAAGGCATTTCCACAAAAATTTACTTTGATCCAGTTCACAAATACTTGGTATTCAAAAAACTAGGATACAACGATGTTAATCCTCCTATTACCGAAAGGATATCCTCACAAGTTTTAACCTTACCAATGTATCCTCACCTGACAAAAGAGGAATTAGATTACATTGTTGATTCGGTCAAAGAATTTTTTGAGGAGGTTCGAACATGAGTGAACTAAGAGAATTTTATAAAGCCAAAACAATCCTTGTAACTGGTGGGGCTGGCTCTATTGGTAGCGAAATTGTTAGGAAAATTTTGGAGTTTGATCCAAAAGCTGTGAGAGTTCTTGACAATAATGAAACGGGATTATTTGAATTGGAACAGGAGTTACAATCTGAGAAGATAAGGATATTCATCGGAGATGTAAGAGATAAAGAGCGTTTGAAGAGAGCAGTTGAGGGTGTTGACATTGTATTTCATGCCGCAGCTTTGAAACACGTTCCTTTATGTGAATACAATCCATTTGAAGCTGTAAAAACTAATGTTACTGGAACTCAAAACCTGATAGAAGCTGCGATGGACGAGAATGTGGAGAAGTTTATTACGATAAGCACAGACAAAGCTGTTAATCCCATTAATGTCATGGGTGCTACCAAATTGTTGGCAGAGAGGCTGACAATTTCAGCTAATTTCTACAAGGGGAAAAGAAGAACAGCTTTCTCCTGCGTTAGATTTGGAAATGTTCTTTACTCAAGAGGTTCAGTTTTACCTTTATTTGAGGAGCAGATAAAAAAGGGATTCATAACCCTGACGGATCCTGAGATGACAAGATTTATAATGAAAATGTCTCAGGCTGTTGAACTGATCCTTAAAGCTACAAAAATGGCGAATGGTGGAGAAATATTTATCCTTAAGATGCCGGCAGTTAAAATCAAAGACTTGGCAGAAGCTATAATTGAAGAACTGGCACCAAAGTACAGATATAAACCTGAAGAGATAGAAATCAAAATTATTGGGAGAAGAGCTGGTGAGAAATTGTATGAAGAGTTAATGACAGAGGATGAAGCGAAGTATGCATATGAAAATGAAGAAATGATTGTTGTCTTACCACAAAGCACAATAGATATATCATACACACTACACAATAGCTTTAAAAAAGTGCAAATGAGAAGATATTCATCAAACAATATGGAACAGCTCACAAAAGAGAGTATAAAATCTCTACTTAATGAACCAAATCCTTAATTACATCCCTGAAAAATTCAATCTCTTCTTTTTCCACTCCTTTTAAGAGTAACAGAATTCCACTATATACAATCGCAAAAATTCCAATTGCTATCAGCACACTTAATAGTCCTTCAAGATGCATCCAGACAGTTATCAAAGAGGCTACAATCGAGGCAAAAACACTTTTTAATATGAAATGTACATCAACATCAAATGTGAAATACTTGAGAGAGTAATATGTAGTTAGAACAAATGCAAATGCATATGCAATCAGGGTTGTAATTGCTGCACCTAAAATCCCAATATATGGAACAAAAATCAAGTTCAATCCAAGGTTTAGTATAGCTGCCAGGATCCATACTGTGCCTGTAATTCTTGTTCTCTTCTTCAAAATAATTATATGCATAATGACAGCATAAGTTCCGAACAATACCATACTTACAGCAACAAAAGGTGTTATCAAATACCCCCGAGATGCAATCTCTGGCGTAGACAATATCATTAACAGCGGCTTTGATAAGAGAGATAAACCAAATGCGGATGGTATTGCTAGCAATAAAAAGTATTTTAATGAGTATTTTAAGACCATTTTCACATCCTTCATATTATTTTCATCATAATATTTGGACAAAACCGCAGGCAACATAAAAGCGAGTGGTGCTATAAACATGTTGATAATGCTGCCTAAAGTATAACCGGGCGAATAATATCCAACAAAAGCTGTACCCAGGAATATACCAATAACATAACGGTCACTTGAATTCACAACCCAGCTTGATAAATACCCTAAAATGGTGGGTAGACCGAAAGCTAAGTATTCTCTTATATTTGTAAATTTAGGGATTTTGATGCCGATCTCTGAGATGACAAGAGAAGTCATGACTAGAAATACAAAAAAACCTGAAATTAAAAGCCCAATCACAGCACCAAAAATCCCGTAACCGGATAAAACAAAATAAGCAACCAAGGCAACATTAAGATATGTCCGTATAAATGAGAACATAGAATATCTTTTTATCTGCTGAAATGTTCTGAAAAAATTGAGAAGAAGACCATTTAAACATTCGATAAAGACAATTAATGATAAGATTCTTGCAATAGTAAGATCATTATCAAATAAAGCCGCTGCAATTGGTTTTGAGAGTAAAAATAATAAAAAAGATGCGATGGCACTTGTAAATAAGACAATAAAAGCGATGGAATAAAATCCTTCCTGGATTTCTTCTCGCTTTTTCACTGCTGCTAAGAATCTGACCATCGTATATGGCAGACCAAGCATGACAACTGCTGGTATTAAGCCAATGGTGACGCTAATCTGAACCCAGATACCGTAATCTTCGATGGGGAGCGTCTTCGTAAGAATTGGCAGTAAGATAATTCCACTTAAACTTACAAGAAGGTTTGTTATGCCTGTTAATCCTATTCTCTGTGCGAAAAGTTTATATTCGTTCATTTTTAGAACCTTGCTTTCCCAGATACTCGATCGCTAAAAATTTATCTCTCGCAAGTGGATGTCGATATAGTGCCTCATGAATGGGATCTGATTCGGAACCGTGACAAACAAACCTGCAACATAATTTCCAGCCGAAAAATGAAAAGCTTCATTTAAAAATCCCATGTCATTAATATCCTCCTCTAATTTGATAGCATAATGATGATATACATGCTTAACTTCGCTCTTCTTGTGTGGTGTAATTAACCCTTCCATCCTCAAATATCTATTCAAATATTCTGCATTCTTTATCCTCTTTTCGTTAAACTTATCCAGTTTTCTTAACTGAACATTTCCTATCGCAGCCTGCATGTCAGTCATCCGATAATTGTATCCCAACATCGTATGATGGTACTTTTGACTCTCGCCTGAGTAATCTGCATATCCTTGCTATTTCATCACTATTTCATCACTATTTATCATTATCATCCCACCCTCTCCAGTTGTCCTATCTTTGTTGCATAGAAAGAGAAACAACCAGCAATTCCAAATCCTCTTACCTTTTTCCCCTTATATTCAGCACCATGCGCCTGTACACAATAATCTTTGCATATTTCCTGTATTGCCTCAACATCGAATGGATGCTCGAATAAATGCACACCTATAATTGCTTTGGTTCTATTTGTTATTTTCTCCATGACATCATCTGGGTTTATGTTAAAGGTCCTCTCATCTACATCGGCAAAAACAGGCTTAGCACCTTGAAATAAGATGGAATTTGCTGTGGCTATGAAGGTAAATGGTGTAGTAATTACTTCATCACCTTGTTTAATATCCAAAGCTTTTAATGCTAAATCTAATGCAATGGTACCATTACTAACGGCTATAGCATTTTTTACACCGATATATTCTGAAAAATTTTTTTCAAATTTTCTAACGGTTCCCCCTTGCGCAAGCATTCCTGATCTCAAAACTTCCTCAACAGCCCTTATTTCCTCCTCAGATATGATCGGTTTTGCTATTGGAATGGACCTCATCTTGACACCATTCTACTGTTAATTTGGGTTACAATACTATTTTTATAGTGATTTTATAACATTTTATCTCCCACATTTTCAGTATCCAAAGCCTCATTCTTCAAACCCTCCTTGCCAGCCCCTTTCCGATAAGCTCCTCATTCGAGGTCTTATCTGCGTCAGGAAGCAGTAACCTCCGCCACTTGCCGAGTTTCTTGGTCCGGAGCTTCTTTATTTTGTCAACATTTACATCGTAGCCGATCACCCTCAGATGCTTTGAGAAAGCCTCAGCCAGCGGTAAGCCAACGTATCCTAAAACCACACAAACTACAGCTTCTTTGTTTCTCAACTTCTCCTTAAGGTTGAAAACCATCTTATCGTCACCTCTAATCCTTTTTCTAAACTATATTCTGGCATATACCCAAGTTTTTGTTTAGCGAGAGATATATCGGCTAGAGAATTCCTGATATCTCCCGGTCTTGGTTTATCATAAACTGGATTAAGCTTCACACCTACGATTTCCATTATTTTATTTGCGAGTTCGTTTATACTAATTTGCTGTCCATAAGCTATGTTAAATACACCTTCGACGTTCTTTTCCATAGCCAGAATGTTTGCTTTAACAACATCTTTAACAAAAGTAAAATCCCTCGTTTGGTAACCATCTCCAAATATTATTGGGGGTTGGTTGTTGAGAACCCTATTTATGAATCGAGGTATCACGGCAGCATACTCAGATGCTGGATCCTGATTAGGCCCGTAAACGTTAAAATATCTCAGACATACAGTTTTAATTCCGTAAATCTCAGAAAAAACTTTACAGTAGTATTCTCCCGTTAATTTGGATACAGCATAAGGCGACTGCGGATTGGGCTTCATGTTTTCTTTCTTAGGCAATTCTGGAGTATCACCATAAACTGAAGATGACGAAGCATAAACAACCTTCTTAACTCCACAATCTCTTGCGGCGATTAAAACGTTTAGTGTGCCTTTGATGTTGGCTTCATTTGTATCCAGAGGATTTTCGACCGAACGCTGAACACTTGGAATTGCTGCTTGGTGAGAAATGCAATCAACATCTTCAAAGATTTGCTTAAGTAGATCCAAGTCGGTAATATTTCCTCTAACGAATTCGAAGTTTTCTTTGTCCTGTAAGCTTTGGATATTTTCAATTCTACCGGTAGAGAGGTCATCTATTACAACAACATAATGTTTTTTAATAAGCTCTTCTGCTATGTTCGAACCTATGAAACCACATCCACCGGTTACCACCACTTTCATTTCATTACCTCTTTAACCCATTCAACCTCTTTCTCTAAACCCTCTTTTAGCTTAATTTTTGGTTTATACCGCAATCTCCCCACTCAAATCCACTACATTCACGACGGACAAAAGTTTTAGTGTCTTTTCCAAAGCATCTTTTCTTGGAGACCTGTATGCCCCTACACTTAGCTCCGCAACTGTTATCACAGAAGTGAAACATTTATTACTACCCTCCTGTAAACTTTTGAACAGCGATTTGGATAATTCGACTTGCTTAGACCTCAGAACATCTACGAAAATTGAGGTGTCTATGAAAAGTTTCATATCCGCTCTGTTCTCCTCAGTTCTCTCACAAATTCCTCGCTATCCACATCGTATCCCCATGCCCCCACGGCAGATTCCACAACATCCTCCCCAGGCTCCTTCGCTCCCCTCACCATCTCCAGTATCAAATGTGGATTCCTATCCAACTCTATTAATTTCCTCTCTATTTCTGAAATGTTCATGCCTCCTTCTCACCTCCTACCTTACTGCTTTTGTTGTATCAATCAAAATTTAAAAATTTGCATATTTACTGCTGTTCAAGTAGATAATCTGATAAAGCGATTCCAAGCACTCTATCGTATCTTCCCACCTGTTCCAGTTGAGGATTATATTTCAACTATTTCTCTTTTCGGAGCTTTAAGGATTTCAGTTAAAAACCCTCCGAGTAACTTGCTCGCATTTAATATCTCTATCTCAACTACTTCCCCCTTCTCATCATAATTCACTATTATCTGTCCATAATCTTCCGCATGGTGTATCTGTCTATCTTCCAGCAGGAGCATATCCAGTGTATCCCCCTCCCTGTCATATCTGACCCTCATTCGTATCTCCTCCTTTCGCCTGGATATATAGTAACTACCACGATTTTCCCCTCACTTTCTTCATACACTATCCTTAATATTAAATCTTCGCTTAATAAACCCTGTGCTATCTTGCGTCCATAATATCCGTTGACAACTTTTACAGGGTTTTCGATGATTTTCAAAACCTTCTCCTTCGTAACCCCTATCTTCATAAGGCGTTTGAGCTTCTCTTCCGCATGCAAAGTAAACACAACCTTTTTATTATTCATATCTATACTCCTTCACCTATTACCTCAATCTACGAAAATTGAGGTGTCTATGAAAACATAACAGCTTTGTTCTCCTCAGTTCTCCCACAAATTCCTCGCTATCCACATCGTATCCCCATGCCCCCACGGCAGATTCCACAACATCCTCCCCAGGCTCCTTCGCTCCCCTCACCATCTCCAGTATCAAATGTGGATTCCTATCCAACTCTATTAATTTCCTCTCTATTTCTGAAATGTTCATGTCTTCTTCCTACCCTATTGTATCAAGTGACCTCTTTCAAATACCTGCTGTTCAGTCCTGTGAGCTCCCGAACTCTTTTTATTATTTCGCTTTTTGACATTCTCCCTTTCATCTCGTATTTTTATCTTAGCGAATAACATAAGCGTCTTGCCTTCCCATATGCGAAAAACAGATTTTTAAGCGCTTCCTCATCTCCTTCGCTCAATTCTATACGCGCAGGTATCGTGAGCTCAATATTATGAAATGCATCGCATCTTATATCGTTAATTGCCGACTTCACCTTCATGTGTTGGAATGTGTGATTTATATAAAATTATCGGTATCTGTTGAGGGCCTCCTCGCAAGCCCCTAAAGATGAGAGACACTTGCCAACTGTTTTGTTGAGATTATTTTTATTCATACCTTCACCCACCCAAACTCCTCTCTTCTCACTTTCCCAATTACTTCCTTGAACAAACTTCTTATCTCTTTCTCATATTTTTCATCCTTATAAAGTATAATCCCGTCATGAATAGCATCTAAAGCGGTGGGATGCCCCTTGCTAATCATCTTTTTAAATTCCTCTGATGTATATCCAACCGGCTCTATCGGAGCAAATGTATCATTTAACAGGAAAAGAATCTTCAGCCTTTTCTGGAAATTCTTAGGAAGCAAATCTGAGACGATTAAAATATCCACATCACTGCCTACTCCAAAGTCTCCCTTAGCTATCGAGCCGAATATTACCAGTAACTTCGGCTTTAATTTCATCTTCACCCTCTCAGCATATTCCATTATATCCTCATAATACGGTATTACATCCATTTCTTTGCCTCGCTCTTTACACTTCTTGCGGGCTGGAAGCCTCGCCCTGGCGGGGAGGAGGACACCACCTTGATAACATTCAGAACTTCTTCTGATAGCATCGTGATGACCTAATCAAGAAATCTATAACTTTCATAATACAGGAAGCTCTCTGATACGAATTCGATAATCGTCTATTACTATAATAGAGCCTTTATCCAATGAGTCTTTTATATGGGGGATAGCCGAAAGAGGAAGGGAGTTAACATGCTCAGGGGACGGATTTTTCAAACGAAAGATTATCACCGAAGGCTTTTTATGACCTGTGTTAGCTAAAATATCTCCGAAGTCCAAATCGGCTGTTATCACAACCATGTCATTCTTTTTAGCATACGCTAATATTTCTCTATCCTTGGACTTTGCCATGCCCAATTCATTGACTCTAATGGCTTCATACCCAGAATCCCGAAGCACTCTGTTTTTGGAGATAATGCCATATCAACGAGAAATTTCATAGTGTCACTGGCAGAACCTTCTCGGAGACCGCCCAGGCAGCATATTCTAAAGATTGTTTTATATCTTCCTCTTCAAGTTCTGGATAGTCCTCTAAAATATCCTCGATCTTTTTGCCAGAAGCAATCAGTTTGATTATCAATGACACGGATATTCTCAACCCCCTAATGCATGGCTGACCTCCCATAACTTCCGGGTCCATAGTGATTCTGTCCAGTTTCACCCATCCTGGACCTGCGGATTTCTTTTCTACTTTCATATTATTGAACACCTATTTTTATTTTGGCACCGCTATATTTAAATTTTTATCATCGCTCCGGGAATGCCTAATGCAGCCACAAGCATCGCAATCCCGTAAATCGTGGATGCCATCCTGTATAACCCTAAATCGCCCGCACCGAGGTATCTGCCTAAAACAACGGTAATAACAAAGCCAAGGGGTAAAGTAACCACGGATGCGAGGAGGGTAATACCGACATCAAATGGGAATTTTTTGAGGGGTTGCATACTATCTTCACTCAACTCTGTGGTTTATCGTGAATTTCCTTTATTGCCTCTTTTATACGCACTAAAAACTTCTCCGCATCTTTGACAATATCTTCGGCTTCTTCTTCGGATGGCTCGAAATATATGTCATAATCTGCCTTTTCACGCTTCGCTTCCGCTTTTGCCGAACTCTTCGCCATATAATTCCTCAATAAGTCCTTCAGTAACAAACTGCAATCTGAACTGCGAAACAACACCAGCATGCGTCTTTGGATAGATGCCTCTTAATGCAAGCAAAGCTTTGGCAGCATGAAACATTGCGTAATATGCCTCGCTTATGGCTTCGGAAAACATGCTCAAGTAAAAGATTTGCCGCCCTCAGCTTCTCTTCCGCCCTCTCTAAATGCTTCTCCCATTCTTTCATATAACACCACGCCTTCCCTCAAGACATTTCTTACAAATGAATGACCTTCCTTTGCTGAAAAATCAAAACGGTCTTTTTCCATATTCTTCGCTGAAATGAACTCACTATATTCCAATAATATTGGAAACGATACTTCTACTAATTCTTCTAACATCACCAACTACCAAAATATCAATGTCGGAATCTTCCCTTGCTT
>Ga0190319_1000123_pt1 | contig 12178 bp, 18 predicted proteins | sample 48701145_MG_FD_165040 | JGI IMG/M metagenome (GOLD analysis project Ga0190319, IMG submission 165040) | Hydrothermal vent sediment bacterial communities from Southern Trench, Guaymas Basin, Mexico - 4870-11-4-5_MG | ecosystem: Environmental > Aquatic > Marine > Hydrothermal vents > Sediment ...
CTATAGAACGGAGTACAACATCGTTTCGAGGATTTACGAGGTTGGCTGCGAGAAGTTGGCTCCTCAGAAAGGAATCCCGATTCCGAGCATGCTATCTAAGATTTCGAACTCGCTCGAGGATCTCATCGTCGTAGTGTTGGATGATATCAATTTTCTCGACATAGCTACGGCGGATAGCTTGCTCTACAACTTCTGCAAGGTTCACGAGGAGTTTGCCATTAAGCTAGGGCTGATCTGCATATCTACTGAAGTCAAATTCGTCGGAACGCTCGAGATGGCTGGAGCAGTCTTCCATCCCGACGAGATCTACTTCCCACTGTACGATGAATATGAGATCAGGGATATTCTGCAGTGGAGAGTAGAAAGAGGATTCTATTCTGAAGCAATGAGTGATGAAGCCTTCGATAGGATAGTTGAACTTACTGCTAAGCATGGAGATCTGAGGTTCGGGCTGTACATTCTGAAAATGTCCGGAGTATCCGCAGAGAGAAGAGCTTCAAGGAAGATTGAGGTTGAAGACGTCGAGAACGTTTATAAGGGAGGACTGAAGGTCTTCGTAGCTAAAAGCATCTCCGCGTTGAATTCTGATGAGAGGGAAGTTCTCGAGGACGATTTATCTGATCGACGAAGATATCAGCTCCGGAGATCTGTACGGCATAATCTACAGTGAGGTGAAAATGAGCTACACTCGATTCTACGAAATCCTCGAGAAGCTCGAAAGACTTAGACTGATAGATGTCGTAATGGGAAGCAAGAAAAAGAGAGAAAGAACTAGATACATCATAAAGAGGTATGATCGAGTCATCATTCTTGAGGCGCTTAAGGAGTTTTAATTATGAGGTGGCTAAGATGTAGTAAAAATCCCAATAGTAAAAGATGAATCTGGCTTATAATTTTGCAACTTTATTTTATCCAGCAAATATATTTAGGAGACGTGTTGAGCGTGACAGAAGTGTTCATCTACGTTCTTGACGTATTCATTCCGACGGATTTAATGAGAAAAGAAGTTTTAAAAGCGTTTGAGGAGGATATGCTAAAACCTTTTGAGTTTATACGAGAAATAGTTAAGGATAAAGGAGTTAAAGGGATAAAGAATGTGGATATTTATGATACTTTTTTCAAGGAGAATGAATTCCTGTTGGAATACAGGATTGATTTTGCTAATGGGAAAATTAGTGTGAAAGTGATAGGATCTGGCGATCCTCATAGAATGCTAAGAGAATATTACAGCTACATTGTGAAACGACCTAACATTTGATGATCAATAATATATCAATGACTTAGAGTTTGCTCCTTAATCCATTTAATCTTGTCTTTTCCCTTGATCTTCTTGAAATATTCAATTTCTTCTCTCATTCCTTCTGTTATCTCGTCTCCAAATACCCAAAGTTCATCGCAGAATTCAAGCAACTTCTTGTTCATCTCTAGAGCTCTTCTTCTATCGTTGGGGTTGTGATCGTCCATGAACTGGCTAAAATAAACGTGAGGAGCTATCGGAATGTAGCCCATATCGGCGAGCATCCTACAATACTTCTTTGCCTTCTCAATATTCTCATGCTTTCCTTGGAATGGTGAACAAACAAATATGACCTTCATGATCTCACCCTTCGAGCTTGATTCTCTTAATTCCGAGCTTATCGAAGACTGAGTCGGAACTAATTATAGTTCCACCGCAGTGAACTGCGTGAAAGGCGTCGAAGACACCAACACCGTAATCTCTGATATAGATTGCGGCTTTTAGGAGTCTTTCGTTGTCTATACCGCAGATAGCCATGACACTCGTAGTAATCTTCACCGGATCGAGGTCGTAACGCTTGGCGAGGAGCATCAGCTCAATGAACGTAACTTCTGAAGTGGTTATCTGACCTTTGTATTTGTTGAGGATCTCTTTAGCCTTGTCTTTTAGCCAGTCTTTAGGTTTTAGTAAAGCTAAAAAGAAATCGGTATCTGCGTAGATCATTCAAGCTCCTCCATCGCCTGCTTTAGGATTTCCTTCTTAAGCTCTTCAATCGGTTTATCTGGCAGGGATTTACCGATTTCTTCGAGCTCCTTTACAGGATCTTTAGGTTTTGGAATTACAATTATTCCGTTACCCATTTCGACTAGATATACTTCATTGCCAAGCTTCTCTCTCATCTTCTTTGGAATGTAAAGCCTGCCCTTCGAATCTATTTTAGCTAACATCTTCCCACCAAGAATGCATAAGTGGGAATAATATTTGAATATTTCCCACTCCCACTTGCTCCTACCGTAAACTTTTTCGAATTAATATCCATTATCTCATGCTTTCCTTGAAAATTTTCTACGGGATTGGCAAGTGATTATTGATGGAAAATGATCTTAGTTCAGATTCCGAGGGATTTGGTTAGGATCCTGAAAGTGAAAGATGAGAAGCTCGTCAGGCTCTAGTTAGCAAATGTGAAATGATGGAGATCTTAGCTTCTAAGGGAATACCAATACAGTATGACGGAGAAGATTTAGAGAAGGACCTAAAGACTTTGGAAGAGTGACTTTAGTATCTAGTATTATCGGGCATTTTGTCTCTAATTAACAACCAAGGAATCATGTAGCCAGACATGAAACCCACGTAATGGGCGAGTATATTAACAACATTGCCTTTCTGAGCTATCTATGGTGGAAAGAGAGAAATAATTGCGGACTGATAGAGCAACAAAGCTAAGAATAGAAAGATTGCGTCTCTTCTATCAATTCTTAAGCCCTTTAGCAAATAAGTAAACGTCACAGCAAAGAGTAGCAGTAAAATTGTTCCTAAGAGTATGCGACCGTAAATCAGAGGTATGATTGGATCTCCAAAGAGCTTGATGTCTTGGCACCTATCATAGTGTTCAATGCTACTAAACAGGACACTGAATCCAGGGCAAAGAAGCTCGCGAATAAGCTGATACCTATTCACAATTTCGAGGAAGTTAGAGATGCGCTCGTTACGAGGAAGAGAGATGAACTTGATGAGGATGAAGAAGAGCTAGCATCTGCAATAACTAAGGGGGTAGCATGGCATCATGCTGATGTTCCAGATTACGCAAAGAATCTGATTGAAGATTGGTTCAATGAAGGTGAGATCAAGGTTTTATTCGCTACTACTACATTGGCTTACGGTATCAATACTCCAACAAAGACCGTAATTATCATGGACATATACAGAAGCGGCAGGAAGATCCCAGTCTACGAGTGGCTCCAAATGGCCGGAAGAGCTGGCAGAGCTGGATATTCTGAAGAAGGGATTGTGTACACTATTGTCAGAAGCGAGAGTGACGCTCAAGAGATCGAGCTGAGGTACCACTCTGGACAAATAGAATCCTGTGAACCCAGATTGAATGATGAAGATTACTTGAGAAAAACAATTCTTGAACTGATTTACAAAGGATTTAGTGATAAAGAGGTTATCGAGTTCATGTCAAACACGTACACGTACTCATACTTGGCAATGATCTGGTTGAAATCATAAAGAGTGAAGTGGCATATCTTCGTGATAATGGTTTTGTCAAGCCAAGTTTGAGAGGTCTCACGCTAACGGAGTTTGGTAAGGCTGTTATGGACTTTCTATGGAATTCCTCTATTGATGTTCCTCTTGATAATATCGTGCAGATGAGGAAAAAAACCTAAGGAAAAAGAGAAGTGTAGATCACAAGGAAGCTTTGCTTATCACGCTTGGTTGTATTGACGGATTATGTTTAACGTCTAGAATCTTAGATAACCTACCCGACGCGATAGAACGAGATATTGAAAAGATTTTTGGAGTAGATATAGTTGGATCACCAGAGGTGACAGCATATATCATTCTAAACGACTGGATTAGAGGAAAAGACCTTGATCTCATTAAAAACATCTACAAGTGCAAGAGCATATAATATCTCAGGAACAAAGCTAAACAGATCGCCGAAGCCCTTAAACTGTTCGAAACCATAGCTAAGCTTGAAGGTGTTGAGATACCGGAGGATTTCCAGACTTTTATAGAGTGTGTAAATTATGGCATTTCAGCTTATGAATTACCACTAGTTAAGCAGAAGTTATTTGGACGAAAAATCGTTCACAACATATATCTTGCTATAGAAGGGCCAAAATTGACTAAAGACCTAATACACCGTGACAAACACATTGGGATAACTTTAAAGCTCTTGTTGAATAAGATGGGTGAAATACGATTTAAGGCTTGGTTAAGCGGAATTAAGTATCTCGGGCCGAAAAGAATTGAAGCCCTATTGAACTGGCTAAAGAAGATTGAAGATCCTGAAGGTGACATAGATCTTGATCTTAACGAATTTACCCAAGCTAGCAGTTTTGGGGGTGATTTATCGAGATGGGTTAGTTGAGGTGATTTTTCATGATTTGGTTTAGTAAAGAGGATCTACCGGAGGATATTATTGGTTTAGTATTTGGTCCATCATCGACGGCAGAATTTAGCTTTGTAGTAAATCTAGAAAATGCTCCCAAGTTTGGAGAATATATAGTCACTGAGAATAGAGAAGGTGAAGAAGTGCTAGGAATAGTAAAGGAGCTAAATAATATTAACAAGCTAATAGCTAGCGAGGAATTCTCCTTTGAAAGTTTAGTAAAGAACCTTCTATTATCTAAGGAGATAATAGAAAAGAACGATATTGTGATTGCCACCGCGAGAGTTCTTGGCGTTATTCATGATAACGGCCCCGATGCAGACATTTTACCAAATAGAATACCTATAAAACCGTGTACACCCGTTAAACTTGCAAGTGATGAGATTTTGATGAAGATTTTTAGAGGGGGAGACGGTTGCATTGATATTGGCTACTTAATGGCAAGAGATAATATTCCTGTAAGATTAGATGTCCGAAATCTCGTGCTCAGACACTTCGCCATCTTAGCCGTAACCGGTGGTGGTAAATCAAATACTGCAGCCGTTTTAATTAACGAAATCGTTAGGAAAATGAACGGAACTGTCATTCTCATAGATCCTCACGGAGAATATGTCAACTACACATTTGAAGATGGTAGCGTTGAAAGGAAGAAGGACATACCCACTGGAATTAGGCCCGAAACTTTAGAACCTTGGGAATTCGCATCTTTAGTAGGAGTTAGTGAAAACGCTCCAGTACAAAGACTCTATTTGGAAAGACTGTTTACAACTGTACATCATGAGAGAAGAACAGGTAGAGAGTTTATAGAGAGAATTTTGGATCTTGCAGAAGAATGGATAAACTCAGCAGGGGGAGAAATAGAGTATTATGACATAAGAGGCAATTTGAACGTGACAACCGTTACTAGACGAGATGTAGACTCCATAATAAGAGTAAAAGATTATGTTACTCGTTTCTATAGAACTTATGGAGATTTATTGACCCAGAACGACATGCTGGCAGAACTTAGGCCGGGCTATCTCAACGTCATCAACCTGAGTGGATATGATGAGAATCAAATGCGAGTAATCGTTACATATCTCTTGAGAAATATACTTTTGGGCCGAATTAGCTATCTGCGGAGTGATTCTAATACTAAAGCTCAATGGAGAAAGATTTGTCCAGCGATAGTTACTCCAGTACTTATAATCGTCGAAGAGGGGCACATCTTCGCGCCTAAAGGGGAATACAACGAAGTCGTAAAATGGATGTCAAGAATTGCAAGAGAAGGTAGAAAATTTGGTGTGGGATTGGGTATAATATCCCAGAGACCAAAGAAACTCAACGATGATATTCTGAGCCAGTGCAACACCAAGATAGTCTTAAGAATTGTCGAGCCGAACGATCAGCGTTACGTCCAGCAAGCCAGCGAGCAGATTAGTGAAGATTTGCTTAAAGATATTGCAGCTTTAGGTAGGGGAGAAGCTGTCATTGTCGGCCCAGCTGTAAAGGTGCCAGTTGCTGTGAAGATTAGAAAGTTCGAAGGAGTATACGGCGGACAGGATATAGATATCGTCAGAGAATGGAACATGCAAAGAGAGGAAGAACATCCAGACGTTGATTTGGAAGATTTAGCGAGGTGATCTCTTTTGAAGTTTGCACATCTTGCCGATATTCATTTAGGATATGAACAATATCATCAGAGCTGGAGAGCTGACGATTTTGCCAAAGTCTTCAGAGAAGCTGTACAAATAGCTGTAAACGAAAAAGTAGATTTTGCAATAATTGCTGGAGATCTGTTTCATAGGAGTACACCAAACCCAAAGACGATAAAAGAGGCAATAGATATCCTCTCCATATTCAAGGAAAATAGGATTTCTGTCTTCGCAATCGAGGGTAATCACGATAAAACCATAAGAGATATCTCAATTTATCATCTTCTCGAATCTCTTGGCTTGTTGTACGTTCTTGGATTAAGGAAAAGGAAAATTGAAGGAGAATATGTTAGAAGTGTAAAAATAGGGAACGTCTATCTAGTTAAAGGCTATTTTGACGGAGTTGAGATAATAGGTGACACACATCGAACCAGATGGCAGCTTGAGAAAATCTTACCGGTACTAAAGCCAGAAAGTGATGAATGTATAATAGTCCTCCATCAAGCTGTCCGCGAGGTCGCTGATGTAGATGTGGAGTATGAACTAACACTTAGTGAGCTGCCTAAAGCAACATACTATACACTGGGCCATATTCACACGCCACGAACATATGAATATAAGGTAGGTATATAGTCTATCCTGGTTGTCCAGAAAGATACGATGCTTGTGAAGCATCCCTCACGATAACTTATAAGGAGGAATTACGCAAGATAGACGGTGTTAAGAAAGGATTCTTTATCGTGGAGGATTTTACACCGAGATTTGTTGAATTAAACCAAGAAATATGGTTACCGCATATATAGAAGCGTTAGATCCAACCGATGCTCGTGAGAAGCTGATAAAGGTGTTGAACTTTACAGGTCCGGATGACATATTACTTGCAGATGTAGTTAGTGAGGCTCATATAGATGCCACTAAGCTGAATGAGATTGCAGCTGCTAAAACAACCTATGCCAGAGTCAACTTCAAGCTATTGAGATCCACATTTGAAAAAGTAGAATTTGCAAAGGAGAGTGAATTCTTCAACGAATTCGAACTTGAGCTTTTGAACTACTTGAGAGATGATGATTTAAGCGAGATAGAACTAAAGGCCGCTGTAGACCTTGTAAAGAAACACTACGGATTAGAAGACACCAAACCGAAAGAGGTGGATGAGAAACCGACTCCAGAAGTCAAGCCTGAAAAGAAAGAGACAACTGTAAAGAAGATGCCTAAAAGAAAAGGGGCTACAACTCTTTTGGACTTTTTAGGAGGTGAATGAGTATGTTTTTGATTAAGGAGGTTGAGATCTCTGGTTTCAGATCTCATGCTCATTCTAAAGTTAGCTTCGAAAAAGGAATAACACTCATAGCTGGCAGAAACGGAGCTGGTAAGAGTTCTATACTTGAAGCTATACTTGTTGCACTCTACGGAACGGGGCCTATTAGTGTTAAAAAGGAGCATCTCATAAGAGATGGGGAAACCAGATACGGGATCAAACTCAAGTTCATTTTAGATGGTAAAGAGTACGAACTTGTAAGGATCAGCGATGGCGGAACATATCTAAAAGGAGACGGTCAGCTAATTGAAGGAGATGCGAGAGTCAAGAAATGGGTTGAAAGGAATCTCGGGCCCGCTCAAGTTTTCATTAATGCGACATATATCAGGCAGGGTGAAATTGATAACATAATTAGAGACGATGACAGCAGAGAGAAAGTCATTAAAAATTACTGGACTGGAGGACTACGATAACACTTGGAAAAACATGCATAATCTCATAAAAGAATTCGAGAAGGAAAGAGACACCTACAAGAGTTTCATTGAAAAGTACAGTAACTCAGAAGAGGAGCTTAAACAGGAGCGAGACCTTGAGGAAAAGAAGAAAGAGTTGGAGAATGCACTTAAAGATAAAGAGGTTCTTGAAAAAGAAGTTGAAGAGCTTGAAAAGAGGTTAGAAAAGCTAGACGAGCTCAAAAGAAAAATTGATGAGTTAGAAAGAAAGAAGACTCGAATAGAGGGATATCTGAAACAACTAAACGAAAGGCGAGATGGTATAGAAAAAAGAATCAACGAGCTGAAGGCTGAAATTGAAGATTTAGAAAAAGACGTTGAAGAAGCAAAGAAGTTGGAAGGCAAAGCAATGCAATATTCTAAACTTTCAGAATTATATAATAGAGCTAATGAATTAATTCAGGCCCTTGACAAGGAAATCAACGATTTAAAGCAGGATGAGAGTCGTTTGGAAGTCGAACTTCAAAAAATAAATCAAGATGAAAGAACTATTGAAGAAGAAAACAGAAAGCTCATTGCTATGGAGGGAGAGATTAATCGTAAAGAAGCGTTGGTTAAAGAGTGGGAAGAAGTTAGCCAACTATTAGCTCGTAAGGAGAGTATAGTCAGCGACCTTGCGAAGAAGAAGCACCAGACAAGGTTGAAAAGCTATATCATACCCTACGGGAAGCTAAGCAAAAACTAGACGACATCCAAATAGAGGTGCAGGATCTAATCCGAAAAATTTCAAGGCTGGAAACTGATCGTGATAGAATTAAGGAAGCCATTGCTAAGCTTGAAACGGCTGAAGGTAAATGTCCAGTTTGCGGAAGAGACCTCAAGGAACACGAAAAGAATGAAATTCTAAAAGAATTCAATGATGAACTAACCAGAATTCTAAAGGATCTTGAAAAACTCGAAAAAGAAAGAGAGAAGATCAAAGCTAAAGAAGAAAAGTGCAGAAAGATAGTAAGTAAAGAAGGCGAAATTGCAAGATTAAAGGGATTGGTAGATGAGCTCAAGCAGATAGAATCCAAACTATCAGAAAAAGACATTGAAGCTCTCAAAAAAGCTTATGAAGAATTCGAGGAACTGAAAGGTCAAAGAAACCAACTCATCGGAGTCATCGAGAGGCTTAAAGAGTCAGTAAAGCATAAATCCGAAGTAGAAAGTAAGTTAGAAGAGATCCGACGAAAAATAAAGGACAAGGAACAGGAGAAAGAAAGAATCTTGAACGAAGTAAAACTTGCTGGCTTTTCTGACTTGAATGCCCTTAAAGCAGAATTGGAGTCTCTTAGAGAGATCTATGAGAGATGGCTTCAAATCAAGGATACTCCAAGGAAGCTTGAAGAAACGAAAGGAAAACTTGAAACTGCAAAGAACGACCTCAAAAGCGTAAACGAGCAGATTGAAAGGCTTAGAAAAGACTTAGAAGTTGTGCAGAATGAATTGGATACGCTTACTAAAGAGTACGACCCAACAACGCATGAAAACATCAGAAAATTGTATGTTGATAAAAGCAAAGAGTTAGAAGGTGTCAAAACTAAGATTGAAGGGTTAAGAGATCTCATTGCCGAGATTGAAAGCCACATCGAACAACTCAAGAAAATTACAAAGCAAGTTAAGGAGTATGAAAAGAAAGTCAAGATTATTGAGGGGAAGATTATTCCAGATCTAAAGGAGATTAGAGAAAAGTTCAGAAGTTACAGAGTTGCACTCGCGGAAGCTGTGCTCAAGGAGGTAGAACACTACGCCAGCGAGATTTTTGAAGAATTGACAGAAGGAAAATACTCTGGAATTGTCTTAAAGAAGGAAATTGAGAGAAACAGGGAAAAGTTGAAGATATACGTCATCTATCAAGGAAAAGAGAGACATTAGCTTTCTCAGTGGTGGAGAGTTAATAGCTTTAGGGCTTGCTTTTAGGCTTGCTCTCTCAATGTTCATGATAAAGGGCCGAATTCCAGTACTTATACTCGACGAGCCTACACCGTTTCTGGATGAGGAGAGAAGAAAGAAGCTGGTAGACATAATGAACGGCTACTTGAAGAAGATACCTCAAGTTATCGTGGTTTCTCATGACGACGAGCTAAAAGACGCAGCTGATAGGGTTGTGCAAGTTGAGCTGAAAGGAGGAGTATCAAAAGTTTCGATTAAAGATTTCTAAGAGGTGTAGCGTTATGTGGAGGCTGAGTGATGATCTCGTTAGGGAAGCTGAACAAGCTATGAAAGAGATATGCGATATGGCTAAAAAACACGTTGAATCTCTTGCTGATCATTTAAAGTGGATAGAGCTTCCTGAGCCAGAAAGATGTGTGGCTTTTGGTATTGATGGAAGCAAGAGTGATGATAAAAGATGCGGCGTTGTTATATACGCTGTCTCAGGAATAGCTGCTGGAAGTACAATCCTAGAACTGCATGATGTTGCGGTAATGAAAAGCTACAAGCACATAGATGAAAGAATAAGGCTTCACATGACGATTATGGAGTTTAGAATTGAAGCAATGGTAGATGATGCTGATCTTATTCTCTTTGATGGAACTCTTAGCGGGGACCTAATAAGGTCTCCTGCGTATATTGATGGTACAAGCGAGGATGTCATAAGGAAGTACGAATTCGAGAATCTCGTTGATGATTTCCTTGAAAAGCTTGATGAATGGTGGATAGAGTTGAAAGAATGCGTTAAGGGTGGCAAGACACAACGCACGACGCTTCTAAGCAGAACAAAATTCTTTGATGAGCTTGAAAAGAAGTATAGAAAGGATAAAGAAGGGAGCAAAGACAATCTCAGAATCTTGCTGGAATACATAGAATATCTGCAAGCCTTTGATACCCTCTTAGGTAAAGACACTCCGATAGTATCCATAGCTAAAACATTCTACAAAGATGAGTTTGCTCCCTCTGGTATTTGTGATTACCCCATCCTTGACTTATTGGCTTATAAGCAATTCGGTAAAAGAAAGGCTGCATATCTTCCTTTCAAGTATACGAAGATTGACAAAAGAATCCCAAGATTTGCCAAGAGATTCGCTAATGTTAGTGAGCTTTTAGACAAGCTCTGTGCAAGTTATGTCCGCTTCACGGATTCTGGAAACATCTACCTACTTGAATCAAATCACGAGATAGATGATGACTTAATGGCTAAAATCGTTAGCTTAGAGTCGGAAGGTTACCTAATTCCCTTAAAGCAAGCACACAATCTTGTGAAAATAAAGAAAAAGGAAATGAAATTAATTGTAACTTCAATCCTCAATGCATTATCAAGTAATCCTGAGTTTTCGATCTTGTTGAGATCTGGTAGAGGCCCTCTTGAAGGAGTATGGTGATAATTTATATAACCAACAGAATAAATATAGATGATTCAAAGGTCAAAGAATGAGCTAAAAGTTGTTTTAATCCTTTTTTGAGAAAGTTTATCCTGATAGAGTATCTATGCCCAAAATTCTCTCAATTCTTATTCTAATTTTAAAACTGTTTTAGTTCTACAGTATTTAAACCGAGTTTAGATAAATACATAAATGGATTTTATTATGCCCCTTTATCCCTTATACACCTTATCTCCGTATTATCTGATATACCAACAAAACCTAAAGGATCTGTCTCCAAAACTTCGTAAAGAACTGGAAGATCTGTTGATAATCCCCTAACAGCAATAAATTCGCCAACGGATAGTACTCTGCCCTTTAGGACGAGCTTTATCAAATCTTCTTCTGTCTTCGCAATAATCCTTGGAATCCATGTATGCTTTGAAAGTTCTTCTCCGGCTAAAACAACTTTCTTAGCTATCGCAGGCTCAATTCTCTCAACTTCAACGTAATCACCGATCTCTATGCCAGCGTTCTTTACTGTAACTTCATTTAGCCAGATAATTCTTTCATCGCAGTTCTTAGTCTAAACTTTTGCAGCTGTTTTCATCTTCCCCGAAATGAGTATGTATTCACCGGGTTGAATTCCTACGCTTTTACTGATCCTAACAATTCCTCTATATTTTTCCCCCTCTTTGAGCATTGCTGTTTTTAACTTCATAGCCTTCTCTTTGTTCATTGGTCAAAATAAATTAAAAGTTTGTTGGTAATGCTACAGTAACGTTTATATTTGATTAGAGGTATGGATAAGTGATGATATGTCCGCATTGTAAGTCGGAGGAAGTAGTTAAGATGGGATATTATTACACGAAGAAGGGGGAGAGGAGGCAGAGGTACAAGTGTAAGGCATGTGGAAGGACATTTGTTCCGAATCCCATTAAGCCGAGGAACTATCCTGAAGAATTTAAGGAGATGGTAGTTAGGGCAGTGGTAAAGGAAGGAGTAGGAGTTAGGCAGGCTAGCAGGATTTTTAAGATATCACAGACGACTGTGATAGCATGGGTAAGAGAATTTTCTAAAAAAAGGATCTGAGAAATAAAATACATGATAATCCTGTCGTAGAATTGGACGAGATATGGAG
>Ga0190319_1000124_pt1 | contig 12165 bp, 12 predicted proteins | sample 48701145_MG_FD_165040 | JGI IMG/M metagenome (GOLD analysis project Ga0190319, IMG submission 165040) | Hydrothermal vent sediment bacterial communities from Southern Trench, Guaymas Basin, Mexico - 4870-11-4-5_MG | ecosystem: Environmental > Aquatic > Marine > Hydrothermal vents > Sediment ...
TCTATCTTTCCCTTAAGCCACTCATCCTTAATCCCTTCAAGGGCTCTCAAGATCTTCTCAAGATCTCCGCGGCCAATTATCCCCTGCTCATACAACATTATCGCGTGAGCCTCGCTTCCCAAGATATCCTCTAAGAAGATCTCCGAGTCATCTTCAAGGGATGATAGAAACCTCGCAGCCTTCCTATCTAAGGGCTCGCCAAGCCTCGAACGATAGATTCCAGAATCCAAGCCGATCCCTTAACCAAGCCTAAGACCGCACTAATTAATCATTACCCCAATTCATCGATGGATAGAGAAAGATGTTTGGACCGGGCGGGATTTGAACCCGCGACCTCCCGCACGCCAGGCGGGCGATCTCCCACTGATCTACCGGCCCGGCTTTACGTGGTCGTGGGGTTTTCTTAAATTTTTCCTACTTTAGAAGCTTCTTGGGCTTTATCCAGTTATATTTTCTCCATTTCTTGGTCTCTCCAAAGCCGCAGTGGGCGCATCTACCCTTCGATAGGTTGAATGAGTGGCGGCCACATCTCCTACATCTTATATGGACGACCTTGTTCCTCTTTCCGAAGGATGGGGTTCCCTTGGTCATGGAGGTCACTCCTTGATCGTCGGCGAGACCATTATGACGTTATCCCCTCTAACGACTATGACTCCAAGCCTCCTCTGAATCGAGTTGTCCGCGCTCAGCTCCTCGGCCTGCTCCAAGACTAGGTTCATGTGCTGATCATATCCTTGAAGGATTCCCCTAAGCATCCTCCCGCTTCTCAGCCTCACCAGCACCGTGTTTCCGAGGCTCTCGGAGAGTATCTTCAAGGATACATCGCTCGGCAAGATCCTCCCCCCAATCGTGAGAATTGTTCTCCATCGGCAATATTAATCTTTATACCTCTAATCATAATTCCCCAGTAGTTCGCCGAATATCTCCAGAGACTGATAGGCCTCATTGGGGGGAGCTATCTTTTTCTTGAGGGACGTGATGGTCGCTGTCGATAATGGAGCAGCAAACCTCCTTAGATGAGTTGAGGATGCTGAGGGAGATAGAGGATGAGGTTCAGAGCATCTTAAGGAGATCTAGAAAGGGTCGGGGAGAGGTGGGTGAGAGAGTACATTACTTTAAGCTGGGTGATCTGAATAGGCTTGACGATGTCTGGAAAGCGGTCAAAGGGATGGACATGATCCTCATATCCCTCGATGGCCTCGGCCTCAACGATCTAAGGGAGTTCGTGATGGAGCTTAAAAAGAGGGTTTCAGGTAGGAGCGTATATCTGATTAGGTGGCCGATACTCCTGATCTTGCCGAAGCATATGAAGCTCATCGTCTACGGCTAGGTGTAGGTCGCGAGGGTTATGGACTCAAGGTTTTGGGGGGTATAGATCCTCGTCGATGGAAGTATCTTCGACGCACTCCTCGCCAAGCTCATAACGGCCTCATACTCTCCGTGGACGAGTATCAGGTTTCTAGGCTTAGGTTGGAATGCCTTAAGGTATCCTAGGAGCTGTTGTCGGCTTGAGTGGCCTGAGAATCCATCCACCTTAACTATCTTAAGCTTGACGTTCACGAGCTCCGTCCTACCGCCCTCGCCCACTAGGTGGAACTCCCTCACCCCCTTCAACAGCTTTCTCCCAAGCGTTCCCTCGACTTGGTAGCTCACGAAGATGAGGATGTTTCTATCGTCTGGGGCGAATTCTTTCAAGTATGTTAGGATCGGGCCTCCCTCAAGCATCCCAGACGTGGCCATGATTATCGCAGGCTCACGCATATTCAAGACCTCATCCCTATGTTGAACGCTCCTTATCGGCGTGAAGTATTCGCTCATGAAGACGTTTCCAAGCTCATCGATCCTATTCCTAATCTCCTTCCCAAGATAATCTGGGTAGGCTGCATGTATGGCCGTGGCCTCAACAACCAAACCATCCAAGAATACCGGGACCTCGGGTATCTCTCCTGAGGCGAATAGGTGGTTTAGGACGAGCATGATCTCCTGAGCCCTCCCAACCGCTGGAACCGGTATCAGAACCTTTCCCCCATTCTCCAGAGTCATCTTAACGTATTCCGCGAGGGTTCGCTCGCTCTCCTGCCTAGTGAATGGAACGGGCGTAGCTCCATAGGTGCTCTCCATTATCAGGGTCTCGGCCCTCGGAAACCTATACACGCTCGCATCCAAGGTCCTGCTATTCTCGAACTTGAAATCTCCGGTGTAGATTATGTTGTGGAATCCCTCACCGATATGTAGGTGGATTATAGCCGATCCGAGGATGTGGCCTGCGTTGTAGAACGTGATCCTTACATCCGGGGTTATATTCGTGACGACGCCATATTTCAAGGGGACGGCGTGCTGAACCGCCAACCTAACATCATTCTCGCTATATGGTGCGAAGGCTCCCTCCTTCCCAACGACGTTGATGAAGTCTAGTTGCTGCATAAGCATCAGCGGGAGGGTTGGCTCCGTGCAGTAGACAGGCCCCCTATATCCATATTTGAAGAGGTATGGGACCATTCCCATGTGGTCGAGGTGGGCGTGGGTTATCACAATCGCGTCTAATTCGCTTACGAGGTCCTCCATCATGTCGAACCTCGGCATCATCTCAAGATTTCTCGAACCGCTTGGAGAGTATCCGCAGTCGAGGAGGATCTTGCTCTCGCTCGTCTTTAAGAGGATCGCAGATCTCCCAACCTGCCTCCCCGAACCTAGAATCGTTATCATGGCATCGGTCGTCTCGAAGACCTGATTCCTGAACACCTTCTCCCCAATCATCCTCAAGGCCTTGAGCCTATACTGTGGATCTCCATAGATTATCTTCTTCACCCGCTCAATAGTCTTCGTCTTCATCGGCGGACTCATCTCAAGCCTTATCACCCATCCAAGCTCCGAGCTCAACGACTTCAAGTCGTCATCCGAAGGCGGCTCAACCCCAGATGCGAGCTCGACCACGACCTCGCCCATTAGCTCGTTAAAGATTAGTCCCTGAACTCCTTTGATCGCCTCCCTGATCCTCTTCTCCGCTTCCTCCTTCTCCATCCTGATGGACTCGTCAGGTCTTATCACGACCCTCTTCTTTATCAGGGTGACTAGATCCTTCGCTATCTGATCCCTGCTTGAGAAGACGCTCTCACTCCTCGTGTAGATGGCTATCCTCGGCCCCTCAAACTCTATCTTCGTGACGCCGGACTCGATCGGGTTTACGACAGAGAAGTATCTAGCGATGTCCTGCCTAAGCCTGTCGAGCGAGAAGAGCGGTTTCGAGCTCATGAACTTGACTCTATCCTAGTAAACTGTCTTGATGAACTGGGCGTAGAGAGGCTTCTTCTCCTCATAGGTCAACTCCCTATACTTCTCACCAGCCTTGATATATGCCACATCGATACTATCTCCAGAGCCAATATCCCTTTGGATGGCGGCCGCGACGGCCTTGAACGCGAGCCTCGCAGCATCCTCTACATCCATATCCTCCCTATACTCGCTCTCAAGGATTCCATAGGCCACGGGCGACCCAGATCCGGTGGAGATTATTATCTCCTCGGTTAGGGTTCCATAGAGGTCTACGTTAAACATATGCGGCCCAGTATCATCGATTCCAGCTATGATTAACTGCGCGTAGTAGGGGAAGTATCTAGATCTGAACATGAAGTTTGCCGCGAGCCTCGCGGCTGAGGCTATGGGCATGATCCTACCCCAAGATGTGTAATAGTATCTCATGTTCGCCTTTAGGAGGTCTATTAGGGTCTGGGCGTCCGCAACCCTTCCAGCGATCGTTATGGCAGCGTAGTCTGCGAGGGGGAAGAGCTTCTTACCCTTCCTATGGGCTATGAAGTATCCAGCCGTAACCCTCGTGTCGGTGGCTAAGGCGACTCCATTCTTCACGACCAAGCCAACGGTCGTGGTCCCGACCTTAACCCTATCTTGTATGTTGTATCTCCTAGAAAACATGTCCACCCCGCCATCAAAGCGGCTTGGAGAACCCTCCAACCAACATATTCTCTAAACTAGGATTCATAAAAATGTTTATGGCCGCCGAATAAGGCTTAATAAGTGAATGATATGTGGAGATATTGCGATTATCCATGTCGGGCGAGAAGTCTGCCGAGAAGACTGGAGAGCTCGTTGAGGAGAAGCAGATAGTTAAGGAGGGAGATCTAATACTCGTCGACTATACCTTCAGGGTTAAGGAGAACGGCGAGCTCATAGAGACGACGATTAAAGAGGTTGCTGAGAAGGAGGGGGTTGAGGAGGGAAGGTTTGAGCCTAGGCTAGTGATACCTGGAAAGGGTTTCCTCCTAAAATCGGTCGAGGAGCAGTTAATCGGGATGGCTCCAGGCGAGGAGAAGAGGTTTGAGATACCTCCTGAGAAGGCTTTTGGGCCAAGAGATCCATCCAAGGTCAAGGTGATTCCGCTTAGGAGGTTGAAGAACGTTGAGGGGCCGATAACGATTGGATCTAGGATAACGATCGATGGTAGGGAGGGTATAGTTAGGAGTATAGGGTCTGGGAGAGTTCAGGTGGACTTCAACCCCTACCTCGCCGGGAAGACCATCGACTGCTACGTCAAGGTTCTCAAGATCCTATCGACCGATAATGAGAAGATCAAGGCATTAATACACTATAGGATCCCAGATGTGGATGTTAAGAAGTTTAAGGTTAGGGTGAGGAGGCCTGAAGTTAAGATAACTATCCCAGATGAGGCGTTCCTATTGCCGGCGATCCAGGTCGCTAAGAGGGCTTTGGCCAAGGACTTAATGGATCACATCGAGGGGATCGAGAAGGTGACCTATATCGAGACCTACGTGAAGCAGGCTCCTCAATAGAGGGTTGAGAGCTCAGCGCTAACAGACTCGTCCACGAGATCTATGACTGCGCAGAACCCATCCCTCGCCGGCCCAGCGTTAACGATAACCGTTCTTCCAAGCCTGACAACCCCTCTACCCTCATGGGCGTGGCCCGTACACATCAAAAGGGGTTGACGTTCCTCAACAAACTTTCTTATCGCCCTGCTCCCGATATGCTTTGATCCCGTGAAGTCTACTTCGAGGCCGTGAGGTGGGCTATGGCTCACGAGTATGAAGTTCTCTGGGAGATCCGCGAACTTTCTCAAGATACGTTCGAACTCCTCCTCGCTAAGCTCGGTCAAGGTTCCGAATCTTCCACTCCCGCCTCCCACCCCTATGAAGATAAAGTCCCCAAACTTTACCGATTTGCCGTGGAGGTTTTCGGCAAGCTTGTTTTTCGGCTTCCAGCTAAGCATCTCAGGTGGATCGCAGTTCCCCGAGACGAAGAATATCTGGACTCCAGCCTCGGATAGTTTACCCAAGATCTCCTCCGCGTCCCCCAAGTCTCCGAAGTGGGTTATATCGCCGGCCACGACTATAAGGTCTGGCCCAACCTCTCCAGCCTTCTTAACTATCTCCTCAACCCTCTTAAGCCTCCCATGGATATCGCTAACCTGTAAAATCCTCATGGCAAGCATTAGATCGGATGATCTGGAATAAAAATCCTTAACCTGAAATATTAAATTAACCCAAATAGACTAGGATCTGGGGAGCGGGGGTAGCCAAGCCAGGTCAAAGGCGGCGGGCTTAAGAACCCATGAATGCTGGTCAGATTTAGAGACCCGCTCCCGTAGGGGTTCGCGGGTTCGAATCCCGCCCCCCGCATCCCCAAAAATCTTATCGGCTAAGTATCTCACCACCATTTCCGCCGTATTATCTCAACATCTACTTTCAGTGAGGTGGGCGAGACTATTATATGGTTGAATACACTTCCCTTAGTGGTGTATCGGCTTTGCCGATCCCGATAGGGATGGTTTCGAGCGGCGCGAGCGAGTCTAGGGCTACCGTGATCCTCTATGATGGGATGGAGAAGATCGTCAAGAACGAGAGCCTCGTTATAATCAGGAACAAGAACGGTGGAAATGTCTTAGCCGTCTGTAGGGGCGGCAAGGGTTTGAATGAGAATGTGAGGACTGGGAGCTTCAATCCAGGCGTGGCCTATGCGAGGAGGGGGAGGGTTCCGAGCAGCGCAAAGGAATACTACACCTTCAACCTCGAGGTGATCGGGATGGTTGGAGAGGATGGGTTAGAGCAGAATAAGCTTATAATCGCCCCAACATCGATCGTCGAATTATTCTCCGATGAAGACGACCCCATGAGGCTTCTCAGCAAGAGCCCCGAGCTAACGATAGGCCATTATTGGGGTAAGCCTAATTGGAGGGTCCCAGTCCTAAAACAATACATAAACTATCATATCGGGATCTTCGGCGTCACAGGCTCAGGTAAATCCTATCTTGCGAGATATGAGATAATACCGCTCCTCCGAAAGGCTGGCTATAGCTTGATAATAATGGATTGGAAGGGGAGCGACTACGCCCCATACTTCGAGCCCGTGATCCTCCTAGATAGGATCAAGGTCGACAACTTCACCGTCCTAAGCTACTTCAGCCAGCTCACCAAGAACTTCGGATACCATGGAAGAGAGGAGAACCCCGTTGCCAGCGCCTTTGAGAGGGCTTTGAGGACGGTTGAGTGGAGGGGGAGAAGCCCATCCGAGGCCAGAGAACTACTCTATAGGAAGGCTAAGTCCATCCTCGAAATACAGGGGAGTAGGTTGAAGTCGGAGACCGCTCAGCTCTGGCTTGAGAGGTTGGAGACATCCTTCGATCTCATAACCGAGGAGGAGCTTGAGAAGTTCCTCGGAACCATGGAGCCTTGGGAGATCCTAGCAGAGGCCAAGGATAAGGGATTGGTCGTGATAGATATGAGTAAGGGTGAGAAGGAGCAGAAGCTCGCGGCATTCTACTCGATAACCCGATACTTGAAGAGGTTGATGGAGAGGAAGCAGAGATTGGATGTGGCGTTGATAATAGATGAGGGGCCGCAATACGCTCCCTGGCAGCCGAGGGGGCTTGAGAGGGAAACGACCGACTTGATAATAGATCTCTGCGCTCTTGGCAGAAGCTATGGATTATCGATAGTGATCCTATCGCAAGGGATCTCGGGCGAGATAGGATTGAACTCAGCGGTTAGGAGAAACCTCAACACCCAGTTCATAGGAAGAATTCACCCCCTAGACTTCGAGGAGGCTCAGAGGCTCGCGGCCTCATACTACATCTCACCTGAAACCCTCCTAACCCTCCCAGAAGGCCACTTCTACTTCCTAGGCAGAATGAACCCCTCACCAACCCCGTTGCTGATAAGCTTCCAGATAAACGAGCAAGAGAAGTCAGGTTCCGCTGGCAAGTGATAGCATTCCGCTGACAGCTCCGAGATAGAAGATGTTAACGCTGGTGTAAGCGGATGAATGGTTTACAATAACATGGCAAGAGGAATGAGCTTACAATTCGGGGAATCGATTGATGAACTTCCTATACCAGTTCTCATACTCCTCGTCGGTGATTATATGTATCTCGAATGGGCTCCCCTCGCCTAAAATCTTCACCATCTCCATTCTGAGCTTAATCCTCTCGTCGATCTTCTCGGCGATGTCCGTGATTATCAATAGGTCTACGTCGCTGTCAGGTCTGAGCTCCCCCTTCACCGCGCTTCCGAAGAGCATTATCCTCGCATCGGGATCCCTTTGCTTAACGATCTCCTTGACCTTCTCAGCATACTTGATGAAGTCGCGGAGATATTTCTTCCTCTCCTCAGCGTCCTCGATTAGTAGGTCTATGAATGTCTTTCGAGCCATTCCATCACCTCCAAGGCTTTCTCGGCGAACTCTAGAACCCTCCTCCTCAAGACCGCCGAATGTTTCTCCATCCACTTCTGACTATCTCTTATGATTTATATGAGTTGTGGAGAGGGCGAGGCCATCCTACTCGATAAAATCTCTTAGAATTACAGTTTCGGCTGGCTCTCAGAAACCTTTATCCTAAGAAGTGGGATAGTCTTTGCGGATGAGCGAGGAGTTTGAGGAGAGCGCGATCTCAAGGCTTCCGCCGAGGCTTCAAGAGGAGTTCTTCGAGCTCGCTGGGAGGGCTGCTAGGAGGGTTGCCGAGGAGCTTAGGAGGGAGAAGGAGAGGATTCTAGAGCTTAGGAAGCATCTAAGATTTAGACCGATTCCAAAGGGATTGGCCAAGGATCTGAGGGTGGGTGTGGTCGACGGCTCATCCTCTCCAAGGCTTAGCGAGAGGCTCGGATATAGGATAGGGGTCTACACGGGATGCTACATGGTCTTCGATGGAGGTGAGATAATATCGGATGACGACGAGGAGAGCATGGCCGCCGGCTACATAATGACACCTCAAACGGGCAGCTCCCTCTACACGAGGAAGCTCTTAAGCTTGATGAGAACCCTCCTCGAAAGGGATCTAGCGCTTAAATGTATGGAGAAGTATGATGTCGATCTGATGATTATAGATGGATCATTCTATGGATTTAGGGCTAGGTGTAGCGAGATAAAGGAGAAGGAGTTCTCGGGGTTGGGGTCTAGAATCGTTGGATGGAAGCTCGTGAGGGAGGTCTATGAGAAGAGCAAGAAGTTGCTGGATAGCGGAAAGGCCATAGGGGTTATCAAGCGTATTAGGACCGCGGCGATAGACGGCTGGCTACTGTCTAGGAATTGGAGGATGGAGGAGACCTTAAACAAGAATGATCGATCGCTTCTAAGGAGCTTGATGAGATGCGGAGAGTACTTCGATTATAGGGATCTCCTCGGGGATAGGTGGAGCTACCTTCACTATAACGGTCTCAAGGGATGGTTTAGGGAGATCAAGCGGATAATCAAAGATCTACCAGAGGATAGGAAGTTGGAGAAGGCGTTAGGCCATGTCGATAGAAAGCTTAGAACCCAGATAATCACCGATCTAGCCCCGAAGAACTCTGGGAGCGAGATGAAGGAGGAAATCTTTAGAGAGGTTATTGGCGTTAGGAGGATCTATGTCAGACTCTCCCCATATGCCCCGCCGACGTGCATAGAACTCGGAAGGAGGGTGGATCTGGAATCGACTCTTGCATATCTGATGGAGAACGCCAATCTTGCTACCGGTCTGCCTTTCCCCCTAGACCTCGTCGACGCAAACGTCTCGGTGGATAGGAGGATCGCTAGAGAGTTCGCGGATGAGGTTGAGGCGAGGCTTTTATTGGATCAGGAGTTGAACGCTGAGGATGTTCATGGAGAGTTCATCTCGATAAACCCGCAGAAGGAGGAGTAGTCTTTGGATATGAGGATCTGGCTCGACATACTCTCGCCCAAACAGCTCTTCCTCTTCACAAGCCTCGCGAAGACCTTAAAAGAGTTGGGCCATGAGCCTATAATGACCTCACGGCACTACATCCAGCTCGACGACCTCCTAGAGAAGCTCTCAAGGGATTGGGATATCGCTAGGATAGGATCTTGGGGTGGCGGGACTCTGGAAGGAAAACTTAGGGCGAGTATAGACCGCTTGGGAAGACTTCTAGACTATATCATCGAGCTTAAGCCAGATATTACGTTCTCGAGTGGATCTGTTGAGGCTTCGAGGATCTCCTATGGATTGGGGATACCTCACATCTTGATCTCAGACACCCCTCACTCGCCCGTGAATAGGCTCGTGGCCCCACTCTCCGAGAAAGTATTCACCCCTTGGATAATCTCCGACGATGAGTGGATTAAGGCTGGAGCACATCCAAAGAGCATTAGACATTATAGGGCTTTAGATCCATGTTTCTGGCTGAAGGACTTCAAGCCCTCGAGGGAGCAGTTAAGGGAGCTTGGATTGGATGAGGGCGAGTATGTTCTTCTAAGGATGCCTGAGACCATGGCCTCATACCTGAGGATGAGCGATGAGCAAATCCTAAACTTCGTTAAAAGCTTGGCTAAAATCTTAAGGGGGTTGAGGCTCGTGATCCTATGTAGGTATCGTGAGCAGTCGATGATCATCCATAGATCATTGAAGGATGAGGAGGTTCTGGTGATCGATAAGCCGATCTTTGGGCAGTCGCTAATCTACTACTCCTCGATCTTCATAGGCGGCGGTGGAACCATGACGCAGGAGGCGGCCCTACTCGGAGTTCCCGCGATCTCCATCTATCCGAAGAAGCTTCCAACCGTGATAAGGTTCTTGGTGGAGAAGGGCTTAATACTATACTATCGAGATCTTGAAATGCTGTTAAGGAATTTTGGAAGGATTCTCAAGGAGAGGGATGCTATGAGGGAGGAGTGTAAGGTTAAGGCTGAGAATCTATGGAAGACTATGGAGGATCCCAAGAAGAGGGTTATAGGGGAGGTATTTACTTAGCTCTCTCCCTCAACTCCTCGACGGCATCGGCGAACTCTCCATAAGCCCTCTTCAATAACTTGTAGTGGCGATCAACTCTCTTCTCGAACGCCGATCTACCGATCCTCCCCGAGAGATATCTGTGAACCATAACCCAAAGCTCTTCAACCGATTGCTCAAGCCTCCTCACAGAACTCCTTAGACTCACCATGAGGTCTCTGAGTTCGGGAGAACTCTTCATGAGGTCTGAGGCTATGGCCGATATCTTGTCTCCATGTCTCCTTATGCTCGCCCTAAGGTCTAGGATTCTCGGCCTAACATATCCCTTCTCCACAATCCTCCCACTCGTTATAAGCGATGTCAAGTCTTGGTAGGATGCTATGAGGGAGTCCGCCTCCTCGACGAGCCTCCTCATAGATAGATCGACCCTACTCAACGCGATTCTCGGCCTCTTGAGATAGATGCATGTCACAGCCGCGAGGATCACGGCCAATATGGCCCCGATCCAGATATAGGGCATGAACCCGAATATGCTGAAGAGCGGCTTGTATTCTAAGATTATCGTCGAGCTTTCAGCGCTGAATGGATCCATGTGGTCGAAGATGTAGGTGAGCTTGATGCTCTCCGGATAAACCCTAACGAGCTCCACGGGCTCCGGATCTGAGGACATGAACTCCATCGACCTCAACAATAGCTTAACCCCATATCTTCTAACGGTCGTGTTTATCGGTAGGATTGGAGAGATTCTGAATTTATTATCTGAGGCCTTCACATAGGGATTGTCTGGGGGGAGCTTGAAGTATATGCTAACCGATCCACGTTCGCCTACCCCGACTTGTTGTCTGAGGGTTACATCAAGCGATCTGACCTTAGGGTAGTAGCTCGATAGAAGTTTCCCCAACTGGTCTTCAGCTTTGATATCCGAGCAGTTTGCGGGGAGCTTGAAGCTTATTCTTGAGAGACCTTTACCGCCAACATTCCTGAATCTGAATCCCAGTTTAACGAACCCATCGGGCAAACTATATTCGGCATCCACATCGGTTATGTCGAGGAGGTTTAGCTTATCGCTCGTGAAGTCTATTGAGAGGGTTTGAGGACGCCTCTCGGTCAAATCTATCCTAGACGTATTCCCGCTTAGAATCCCATCCTTTTTCTCGGAGATATAGTTTGGGCTTATCCGACTTGGCTTCGCGTCTGAGGGGAGCTTAACGATTATGGAGAACTCGCCGACTCTCTCATCGAGTATGGGGTTTAAGCTCATCCTGAGCATGAAGCGGGCGTTCATCGCATCCCATCTAACAACATCTCTAAAGATCGTAACTAGGTGGACGAGATCCCCGCTCCTCGAATGAACTATTATCGAGAATACATCCCCATCCTCCTTGAGCTCCGGATTTGGATCCTCTGGAGACCTATAGTTAACTAGGTTCGCCAACATCTTCTTCGGGAAGCTTATCTTGGTTAGGCCGCCGGTTCTCGGAACCTCATCATATACGTAAACTAAGCCATACTGATTGACTTCCACTATCCTCTTGGCGCTCATGGGTTGTGCTTGAGCAAGCGGCGTGATCGTGGAGATCACCAAGATCATGGTTAAGGCGATTATCAGAAACTTGAGTCCGCGCAATCCATTCACCTTCTATTCGGCTCTAAAATCTATGCTCATTATTTAAGCCTTCATCGAACTTTAAAGTAAATGACTGAGTAGCTCATCGATCCTCGCATAGGCCATGCAACAGACCTTATCCGCCCCACCGTAGAAGACCAAGAGCTTCTCTCCTATCGTGATGGCTCCAGTTGGGAAGACCACGTTCGGCACATCGCCATATCTCTCATAGCTCATCTCAGGTTCGAGGACCGGCTTCGATGTCTTAGAGATGAGGGTCCAAGGCTTCTCTAGGTCGAGTAATGCTACCCCGGCTCGATAGGTCATCTCATAATCTACTCCATGATAGATTAGGAGCCAGCCTTTATCG
>Ga0190319_1000125_pt1 | contig 12165 bp, 16 predicted proteins | sample 48701145_MG_FD_165040 | JGI IMG/M metagenome (GOLD analysis project Ga0190319, IMG submission 165040) | Hydrothermal vent sediment bacterial communities from Southern Trench, Guaymas Basin, Mexico - 4870-11-4-5_MG | ecosystem: Environmental > Aquatic > Marine > Hydrothermal vents > Sediment ...
AGCCGGATGCCGGCAGGGTGCTCTTCAGGGGGAGGGACATAACGCGCCTGCCAGCGCACGCTAGGGCTAAGCTGGGCATCGGCAGGACCTTCCAGCTCGTGAGGCCCTTCCTCAGGCTCACGGTGCTTGAGAACGTGATGACGGCTGCTTTCGCGAGAACGGGCGATGTGGAAGAGGCGAGGGAGAAGGCGTTGGAGGCTCTTGAGCTAGTGGGCATGTATGATGTCAGAGACCGCTTGGCGAGTTCCCTCACGCTCGTGGATAGGAAGAGGATGGAGCTCGCGAGAGCTCTTGCCCTGGAGCCAGAAGTGCTCCTCTTAGACGAGCTCATAGCTGGCCTGAACCCTAGGGAGGTGGATGAGATGCTAGACCTGCTGCGTGATATCCACGCGAGAGGCATCACGTTGTTCATCATAGAGCACGTGATGAGGGCTGTGATGGGCATTTGCCAGCGCATCCTCGTCATGCACTACGGCAGGCTTATAGCTCAGGGCACGCCGGAGGAGGTGGCCAACGACCCTAAGGTGGTAGAGGCCTACCTCGGGGGTGTCCTGTGATGGCCCTGTTGGAGGTCAAGGAGATAGATGTGTTCTACGGGGAACTCCAGGCCCTCTGGGGTGTCTCGCTTGAGGTAGAAGAGGGCGAGCTCGTGGCCCTTATAGGCCCGAACGGCGCTGGCAAGACCACAACGCTCAAAACCATATCTGGGCTGCTGAAGCCAGCCAAGGGCCAGATATTATTTGGCGGCAGGGACATCACAGGTCTCCCGCCTCACACGATAGCTGCCATGGGGATCGCCCACGTGCCGGAGGGGAGGCAGGTATTCCCAGGCCTCACAGTGCTCGAAAACCTGAAGACCGGTGCTTACGTTAGGAGAGCCCGCGAGAAGTTCGAGGAAAGCCTTGAGTTCGTGTTCAACCTATTCCCCAGGTTGAAGGAGCGGAAAGACCAGGTGGCTGGGACGCTCAGCGGCGGCGAGAGGCAGATGCTCGCCATCGCACGAGGGTTGATGTCGAGGCCCAAGCTGCTCATGCTCGACGAGCCCTCCCTCGGCCTGGCACCAAAGCTGGTGCTAGACGTTATGGAAACGCTCAAGCGCCTGCATGAAGAGGGGTTGACCATCCTGCTCGTGGAGCAGAACGTGAAATACGCGCTTGAGCTGGCTGACAGAGGCTACGTGCTTGAGACGGGCAGGGTGGTCATGCAGGGCACGGGCAAGCAGCTCCTAGAGGATCCGAGGATAAAGAGCGCCTACCTGGGTCTCTGAGCGGCGAGGCCCATAGAACCACCATACTCTACACGGCCTTTGCCATGGCATCTTATCTCCTAGAGCTAGAAAGCCAAAAACTAAAAACGGAAACCCGACCGTATGAGCTGGGGCAGGGGAAGCACATGGAAGACCATCGAATTGATGTGCTCACGGGCGTTTGGTTCACCATGGGCGACATCGCCTGCGCGGAAGGGGCCATCGCGGCTGGCTGCCGCTTCTTCGCTGGTTACCCCATCACGCCCGCCAGCGAGATCATGGAGCGCATGGCCTACAGGCTGCCGCAGGTAGGCGGCGTTTATGTGCAGATGGAGGATGAGCTGGCCAGCATGGCGGCCGTGATAGGCGCCTCCTGGGGCGGTGTGAAGGCCATGACGGCCACCTCTGGCCCGGGCTTCAGCCTCATGCAGGAGAACATAGGCCTGGCCGTGATGACGGAGACACCCTGTGTGCTCGTGAACGTCATGCGGGGAGGCCCCTCCACGGGCCAGCCTACGAAGATGGGGCAGCAAGACGTGATGCAGGCCAAGTGGGGTTCCCATGGCGATTACGAGCTCATAGCCCTCGCGCCCTCCTCCGTCCAGGAGATGTTCGACTTCACCATAGATGCCTTCAACTACGCTGAGCGCTACCGCTGCCCTGTCGTAGTCCTGGCCGATGAGACGGTCGGGCACATGAGGGAGAAGCTCGTCATACCTGAGCCAGAGGAGATAGAGAAGCGCCTTGTCTCGCGCAAGAGGCCTAAGGTCCCCCCTGGCGAGCCCTTCGCGCCCTTCATGCCCGACCCGGAGGATCTAGTGCCCCCCATGCCGCGCTTCGGGGAGGGCTATCACTTCTATGCCACGGGCCTCACGCACGATGAGTGGGGGAAGGTGCGCACGGACAGCGCGGAGGTGCAGTTCAAGCTCGTCTCTAGGCTGTGCGATAAGATACGCAGGAACAGGGACAAGATAGTGCGCTACGAGGCCCTCTGGCTTGAGGACGCAGATGTGGTCGTGGTGGCTTACGGCATAGTATCACGCTCGGCCCGGGCAGCCGTGAGGAGGGCGCGTGAGGAGGGCATCAAGGCTGGCCTGCTTAGGCCCATAACCATCTGGCCCTTCCCAGAGGATGTGCTGGCCGATGTTGGCGAGAGGGCTAAGAAGGTCATAGTGGCTGAGGTGAACTATGGCCAGATCGTGAGGGAGGTGGAGAGGCGGGTGCCATGGCGTAAGGTGGTCTTCTTCCCGAAGCTAGGAGAGCGGTTCCACACGGCCGAGGAGCTCCTCCAGGCCATAAAAGCGGCCGCGAGGTGATGGATAGTGAGCGCAGGAGGGCAGGCACGGGCTCTTGAGCACCCGCTTGAGCACTTGACGCGGAAGGGCATGATACCTCACATCTGGTGCCCTGGCTGTGGCAATGGCATTGTGTTAAACGCCTTCCTCAAGGCCCTTAAGGAGCTGGAGTTCGACATGGATAAGCTAGCCGTGGTCTCCGGCATAGGTTGCATGGGCAGGATAGCTGGCTACATCAACGCGGATGCCTTCCACACCACACATGGGAGGGCCATAGCCTTCGCCTTTGGCCTGAAGGTCGTGAGGCCGGAGCTGAAGGTGGTGGTCATATCGGGCGATGGGGATCTCTTCGCCATAGGAGGCAACCACTTCATCCACGCAGCCCGTAGGAACGTGGACATGCTCGTGATATGCTCGAACAACTTCAACTACGGCATGACAGGTGGCCAGGTAGGTCCTACCACGCCCCTGGGGGCCTTCACGACCACCACGCCCTACGGGAACGTGGAGCCCCCCTTTAACCTCGTGCAGCTCGCGGCCGCTGCTGGGGCCGTTTACGTGGCCCGTTGGACGGTAGCACACCCAAGGAGGCTGAAAGAGTCCATAAAGAAGGCCCTGCAGAAGAAGGGCTTCTGCTTCATAGAGGTCATCTCCGCCTGCACGGAGGGCTTCGGGCGCCGGAACAAGCTCAGGACGCCCGTGGAGTTCATGCGCTGGCTGAGGAAGGTGAGCGTGCTGGCCAAGCGGGCGGACCCGGACGAGGCCTACATAGGCCCGGACAGGATAGTGGTGGGCGAGTTCGTGGACATAGAGGGCAAGCCAGAATACACAGAGCTCCTCTGGGCTCGCATAAATGAGGTGAGGCGCAGGGCTGAGCGGGGTGAAGTGCGCGTTGCGCTTTGAGATCCTCATCGCTGGCATGGGTGGGCAGGGCATCCTGCTGGCTGGCACAATAGTGGGCACGGCCGTGTCCGTGTATGGCGGCCTGAACGCCACACAGATCGTGTCCTATGGCCCGGAAGCACGCGGTGGTCGCGTCTACACGGAGGTGGTGCTCTCTGATGAGGAGATAGACTACCCTCGCGTGAGGAGCGCGGATTTCGTGATAGTGATGAGCCAGAGGGCCTATGATGAGTTCGCAAGGCGCGTGAAGCCTGGCGGTGTGATCATCTACGACCCGGATCTAGTGGAGCCACATGACCCACCTGAGGGGGCGGAGCTCCTGCCCGTGCCCGCCACCCGGACAGCCGAACGCCTGGGCATGCGCAGGTCGGCGAACATGGTCATGGTGGGCTTCCTCACGGCCATCTGCGACTTCCTGAGGCCGGAGGACGTGGAGAAGGCCATAGCCCGCAGGATGAGGCCGGAGTTCGTGGAGGCAAACCTTAGGGCCTTTAGGAAGGGCTATGAGATGGGCTTCAGCGCGCGGGGTGAAGGCGCCCGTAAGGATGGCGCTTGATGGCCGCGAGGGGCAGGCCTTGAATAAGCGTTTACATCTGCCACCACGGCACTAACATGGCTGGCGTGATGACAGCCTGCTCGTCCACCTTCAGGCGCGCGTTAGAGAAGCCGCGCTACGTGGATCCGGACAAGCGCACGGCCCATGGCGCCTGCGCCAGGGTATGCTGATGCCAACCGCTTACGTGCTGGACGAGGATGCCCGTCTGAGCTTGACGCCCCTCGCGTGCGGCAGGTGCCTGGAGGCCTGTCGAGCTGCGCTTATTGTCCTCCCGTGATAGAGCCCCTTTACGCGGTCGATCTGCAAGGGCTGCGGTGCTCATGCCGCCGCTGCCCTAAGAACGCCCTGAGGGTGAAGCGCTTCACAAGCTAGCAGATCATGGCCTAGGTGCTCGCTGCCCTCGGGAGCTGGAGAAGATCCTTTACCTCCCCTTCAGGAGCTCTAGGATGCGTTCGGCAGCCTTCCCAGGTTCTTCTGCCAGCGTTATGGAGCGGCCCACGATGAGGAAGTCAGCTCCGGCCTCCAGGGCGGCTCTCGGCTCTCCTCCCTGGGCGCCCACGCCTGGCGCGAAGATGAGCACATCTGGCCCGGCCAGCTCCCTCACGTCCCTTACCGTCTCCGGTCGAGTGGCGCCCACCACCAGGCCATCAGCCCCCCAAGCGATCGCCTTCTCCACCACCAGCTCGTAGAAGCGCCTGCCATCCGGGAGCTCCAGGCCGAAGAAGTCTGAGGCACCAGGATGGCTCATGTAGGCCAGGAGGATGGTGCCTTTCCCCAGCTCCCGGGCAAGGCTGAAGATGGGCTCAAGGCCGCCCTCCCAGCCCACGAGCGGGCTAGCCGTGAGGGCGTCGAAGCCGCCTATCTCAAAGTAATAGCGGGCCGCTACCTCATTCGTGGAGCCTATGTCGCTCAACTTCGCGTCCATGATGCAAGCCAGGCCCAGCTCGTGCGCTCTATCCACCAGAGGGCGCACTCCTGATAGGCCGAGGGGCAGCACGAGGTGGAAGTTCACCTTGAGGGCGCAGACGTGCAGTGCCACGGCCTCAAGCACCTGCCTGGCGCGGCGCATGAGCTTGCTCGGCTTGTCGGGCGGCAGGTCGAGAGCCAGAACGATGGGGGAGCCCTTCTCCTCCCTCGCCTTCCTGATGAGCTCCCTGAAGCCCACTCACGCCACCTACGGCTTGGCGAGGCCCTGGGCCTTAAAGGCCTGAGCTCACGTAACGGCCGGGGAACTCCCTGGCTATCCTCAGAGGCCTGAAGGTGAGCACTAGCGCTTCCTTCAGCTTCTTCCTGAGCTTCTTGGCTATCCTGCGCGTGGGAGCCCCTAGCTTGAGTAGCATGTAGTTCTCAAGGAGGCCGAGGCGGCCGAGGGAGGCCACGTGCTCGTAGAGCCTTAGCCTGCTCACGGCCCGCTTGAGGGCGTGGTGGGAGGCGCCTATCACGAGCACCCGATCAAGGCCGCAGGAGACCCAGCTCTCCACCTGTCTCACCTGCCCCTCTGAGAGCTCCGCTAGCACGGGCCTGCCCTCCTCAAGCGCGGCCAAGGGTTCCTCCAGCAGGCGCACCTCCAGGGGCAGGTTCTCGGCCAGGCAGAAGAGCTCCGAGATCTCCACCATGCCTAACTCACGGCCATCGGCTAGCTGAGCCCTTAAGGTCGAGAGGGGCACGTGGGCCTCAAGGTTCGCGGGCTCGAAGACGCCCACGTCCACGTAGAGGCCCTGGCCCGTCAGGCCCGAGATACGCCCCCTAACCACAGAGCCCTTCCTGAGCCTCTCAGGCCTCACGGGTGCCAGACCCATCTCCATGTCTATGAGCCTCATGGCCACCTCAACGTCCTCGCCCGAGAGCTCCACCAGGAGCCAGCCCCTGCTGACCGTGCCGACCACTCTCACGCTCACGGCCAGGCCAGAGCAGAGATTGAGCAGGGCTGGCGTGAAGTCCTCTGGCCTGTAGCGGCCATAGGCACGCTCAAGCACGACCACGCGGATTGGGCGCAAGGCGAGAGCCCCCAAGCACGCGGGAGAGCTCCTCATGAATGCGGGCCAGGTTAGCCACGGCCGGGTGATCTGGGCCTAGCTCGCGGGTCAGGCGGGCTAGGACGACCTCAAAGGAGAGGACGTGCCTCCCCTCCACGAGCTTGTCCGCATAAGCCACTATCTTCTCCTCAAGCGTCCTGGGCGCGTAATCGCTGGGGGGCCAGCCAAAGGCCTCGGCTACCTCTGGCCTAAGGCCGCCCGTGTGCCTCAGTATGATCTCCACCAGCTCCTCGGGCAGGCCGAGCTCCCTGGCCATCTCGGCCCCGATGAAGACGTGGGCTATCGAGTGCGTCTTAGCCCTCCCGATGTCATGGAGGAGAGCGCCTGCCTCCACCAACGCTAGATCCACGGGCAGGCCGGCCCTAGCGCACGCTCTCGCTATGCGAAGGGCTATCCTGGCTACATTCTCGCTATGCCTCACGACCTCCGGAGGGCAGCCGATGGTCTTCAGCAGGGAAATAGCTTCCTCCCTGCTCGGGAGGCGCTTCCTTTCCCTCAAGCGCCCTCACTCCGCCAGCTCCCTCTTTATCTGCTCTATCTTGGCCTCAAGAGCCCGAATTATCTTGGAGTTATCAAAGAACTCCAAGGGCTGACCGCAGCGGGGGCAGGAGAAGAAGTTGTCCGAGGCCTCATCAAAGGTGTAGCGCCTGCAGCCGGGCGTGCCACAGTAGAAGAATTGGTTTTCCTTCTCATACTTCAGCTTGGCCTCCAACTTCTTCAGGATGCGCCTCTTCCAGGTCTTCACCACGATCTCCACCTGCTCCAGGTTGAGACTCCAGAAGAAGTTGTAGCGGCCGGTCTCCTCATCCCTCTCGCGCCTGAGGTTCACGACGAGGCCGTGGTAGAGCTTGTAGAGCACCCTCCTCGCGATGTCGTCCTTCATGTTGGCCTTCCGCGCGATCTCCTCATCGCTGAGCTCCTTATCGCCCAGGACGCGAACGATGCGGACGGCCTCCTCGCCCCCGATCACGCGGGCCACGAACTCCACCACATCTTCCTCAAGCGGCATCAAGCTGGGGCACCGGGCCAAACGCCATGTTGGGCATTATAAACTTAATCTCCCCACCGGCCGACCTAACGGAGGGGAAACGGGCTTGGCTGATGGCCGGGGGCGCGGGCAGATCTACGTGCTCAGGCTCAGCCACAGGAAGGAGCGCGATAAGCGTGTTACCACGCACGTTGCCCTCACCGCCCGTGCCTTCGGCGCGAGAGGCATGATCTACTCGGGCGACAAGGACGAGGTGCTTGAGGCAAAGGTGCGCGATGTGGTAGCCCGCTGGGGAGGCCCCTTCGAGGTGCGCTACGAGCGCGATTGGCTGGCCTTCCTCAAGCGCTGGCGATCTGAGGGTGGTTTCGTGTGCCACCTTACCATGTATGGCCTCCACATAGACGATTGCCTGGACCGCGTGCCCCACGATAGGCCCGTGCTGGTGGTCGTGGGCTCGGAGAAGGTGCCCCGCGTGGTCTATGAGCTCGCGGATCTGAACATGGCCATAGGCCACCAGCCCCACTCAGAGATAGCGGCCTTGGCGGTCTTCCTCGACCGCTACTTCGGGGGCTCAGAGCTGAGGCGCGACTTCGAGAACGCCAGGCTCAAGATAATACCGTGCGAGAGGGGCAAGAAGGTGGTGAGGCTATTCGGCCCGCGCGAGGAGGAGGACGAGGCCAACGATGAGCAGGAGGGCACCGAGGACCACGAAGATAAGCCAGGTCGGGCCTAGCTCCGGCAGGGCCATGTAGGTGTAGTAGATGGCCACTATGCCCAGGGCAAGCAGCACCAGGCCTATGAGCTTCTCTATGCCCGTGAGGCCAGCGGGCCGCTCCTCCTTGCTCATGCTTCTTGCCCCCCAGCTTCAGCGAGCAAGAGCTGGAGACCTTATAATGCTTGAGGGCAAGTGCCTGAGGCCAAGCTTTTACGGGGATGGTGATGCCCTATGGACAGGCGGTGCTAAGCCTTGTGCGCGGCCCCAGGCTTTGAGGAGCTCCAGCTCGCGGCCTTCAAGGACATGGTCAAGGAGGCCTACCGCGCCCTCAAGGCCGAGGGGGTGAGCGATAGCCAGATGTGCGATGGACAGATATTCATGTGGATGCACGATGCCTACGGCTTCAGGGCGGGTCGGGCGGAGTTCAAGCGCCTCCTGCTGAAGGCAGCCGAGGAGGATCCGGAGATAGAGGTGATACGCGATAGGAGCGGGATACTCTACGTGCGCGTGAGGAAGGCTGGGCGAGGCTAGGGAAACCCTTTTAGCTCTCCACCGCTTCTAGTCAACCGAATTTGAGTCGCTCCTCAGGTGGTATATATGCTAGCTGTGATATTGGCGGCTGGTAGAGGAGCACGCCTGACACCCATCACGGACGAGGTGCCGAAGGCCCTGGTTGAAGTGAAGCCAGGCCTCACGCTATTAGAGCTGACCATGCGCTCCCTTAGGGCCGCGGGCGTGGAGGAGTTCGTAGTGGTAGCTGGTTACATGGCGAGGAAGATAGAGGAAGCGCTATCTGGCCTGGAAGGCGTGAAGGTGGTGTGCAACCCTGAGTATTGGCGCGAGAACGGCTTTTCCCTTCTCAAGGCCAGGGAGGCCGTGGGAGGCCGAGAGTTCGTGCTCGTCATGGTGGATCACGTCTTCGAGCCGGAACTCGTGCTCCGGGCCGTGCGAGCTGGCCCGCTCTCCCTCTGCGTGGACAGGGAGGGGCGCTACCTGCTCGACCCAGGCGAGGCCACGAAGGTAAGACTGGGGCCGGGGGACCTCATCAGGGCGATAGGCAAGCACCTCAAGGCTTATGATGGCTATGACACGGGCGTCTTCGCGTGCGATGAGCGCATCTTCTGGGCCGCTGAGGAGTTGATCAAGCACTCCTTCTCGGTGAGTGTGAGCGATTGCGTGGGCTTCCTCATCTCCCAAGGCCTGCCCTTCAGAGCCGCGGATGCCACGGGCCTCATCTGGGCCGATGTGGATACGCACGAGGCCCTCAAGCACGTCAGGGAGCACGTGCTGCCCGAGCTCATGAGCAAGCTAGGTGGGATGCCTTGAGGTTCGAGGAAGCCTACCGCCTGCTCGTGAAGCCGGGAGATGGTCCTATCTCAAGGCACTTGAACAGGCAGATCTCCATCCGCATCTCCCTCCTCCTCGTGCGCCACGGGTCGCCCATCTCCCCCACCCAGATGTCCGCGATCAGCTTCGCCACGGCCCTCCTGGGCTTCCTGGCTTTCCTCCTCGGCTGCCCTCTGGCTGGCGGCCTCCTGGCTCAGCTATCTAGCATACTAGATGGCTGTGATGGCGAGCTCGCCCGCCTCACGGGCAGGATGAGCAAGCGCGGTGGGTTGGTGGACTCCCTCTTGGACAGGCTGGCGGATATAGCGCTCCTCCTCGGGCTCGCCCATCTGGCCTACCGCTTCCCCTGGCCCGCCCAGCTCTGGCCTACCTGGCTCCCGCGGCCAGGCGATTGGCACCTCCTGGCCCTCTTCCTCACCGCCCTAGCCCTCGCGGGCTCCCTCTTGGTCAGCTACTGCTCGGCCATCTTCAGGGCACTCGCGGGCCACCAGCCCAGGAGGCGCCTGGGCACGCGGGATGTGCGCCTCTTCTTGATCATGTGGGCGGGCATCACGGGCCAGCTCTGGGCCTGGTCGGCAGCCGCTTGGCTGGCTCTGCTCGTGCTGCTCGCCTGGGCCGAGGTGCTGAGCTGTCTAGAACAGGCGATGCGCGTGAGGGAGTGAAAAACTCCGCTGACACGGGCTACCTCACTCGTAAGGCTTCTCCCAGAGCTCAAGAGCCTGGCGGCGCCTCATCTCGCGTTTCTTGCGGTGTAGGAAGCGGTAAACGGTCGAGTGCATACGGCCCTCTATGAGCATCTGAATGGCCTCCTCCGCGATCTGCACCTGCTCGTAGCCACCTATGATGGCCACCGTATGGCCATAAACGCTCACGTAGGCGCCCGTGAGCTCCTCTATGATGCGCCTCGTCTTGCCCTCCCGGCCTATGATACGGCCCTTCACGCGCACGATGTCCGACTTAGAGCGCCCGAAGATCTCGCGAAGATCTATGATGCGCAGCATGGCATCTTCATCCCTCAGGAGCCTGAAGGCACGCTCTGGCGAGAAGCCACGCCCTATGGCCAACACGACATCACGAGCGCGCAGCAAGCTGGATGGATCTGGGTTGCCCTCCGCTAGCCCGATCTCCACATCGCCCGTCCGGCTGTCTATGGTCAGCTTAACGCCTAAGGCGCGCTCTATTTCGCGCTTCACGCTCCCGTTCGGCCCGATCAGCACGCCCACGCGCTCCATCGGGATGCGCACGTGAAGGCTACTCGACATCGCCTACCACCTCGCCCTCCCTTCCCTAAGGCCTCTCTCGCACCATCCTGAGCGCCTCCTGGAGGCTTGGGACGGGCAGGTCGAACTTAGAGAAGAAGCGGAGGAGGTTGCGCAGATCGCGCTCAAGGAAGAACTCGGCCATGGGGTGGTCGAGCGTAACGGCCTGAGAGAGGTCGAACAAGATGGGCTCTCCATCCCAGATCATCACGTTATACTCACTCAGGTCGCCGTGCACGAGCCTGGCCTTCTGGTAGAGGAGTCTCACGTATTCCATGAGCTTCCAGAAGACGCCCTCCGGGTCCTCAAGAGGCACCTCCTTCATCAGGGGCGCGGGCACACCGTCCTGGCCTATGAACTCCATGACGAGGATGTTCTTCTCTATGTCTATGGGCTCTGGCACGCGCACTCCAGCCTCCAAGGCCCGCTTCAAATTCCTGAACTCCTTGCGAGCCCAGGCGTAAACGAGCGCGCGAGTGCTCCTGCCCAAAAGGCCTTCAAAACGCGGATCCCCCTCCATGTAAATAAGGCGCCCCTTCTTGAACTCCGTGGTAGAGGTCAGGTAGATCTTTATGGCAATATCGCGCCCCTCAGGCGTGCGGCCCCAGTAGAGCCTGCACTCTTTCCCAGCCCTTATGGTGCCGTAGACCTCGCCTATCGTGCCCTTCACCATGAGCTTGTAGAGGCTCATGAGCGTTGGCTTGTCGAAGACCTCCTCCAAGGTCTCGTAGTCCTCGCTCCGCTTGAACTTCATGCGCTGGCTGATCTCATAAAGCATCTCCTCTCGCGAGACCCGCTTTACCACGCGCCTTGACACGTTAGATCACCGCCTGCCAGCCCCTCGCGGCCAGCGGGCTAGATGGTCAGCTTCCCCTCCCGCCTCAGCCACTCGGCTTGGTTCTTCGTGTAGCGCCAGATGATGTCGCCCCTCTTGTCGCGCTGGAAGTCCCAGGGCGAGACGAGCACTACATCGCCCGGCTTGATCCAGATGCGCCTCTTCAGCTTCCCCCTGATGCGGCAGAGGCGCTCGTGGCCGTCCTGGCACCTCACGAGGGCGCGGTCGTAGCCTAACAGCCTGACTACCACGCCGTAGACATCGCCCGGGCCGGGCTCCATCATGTCCTCCAGCTCTTCCTCGCTGATGATCTTCCGCTTACCCATAGCGGGCTGTGGGGGCCGCGGGGCTAATTAAGGGTTGCGCTGGTGACCGGATCTAGCAGCCCGAGCGTAAGGAAGGCGGAGAAGTGCTCAGGGGGCAGAGGACGTAGGTGGCGCCCCGGCCGGGATTTGAACCCGGGTCGCGCGGGCGACAGCCGCGCATTCTAGGCCGGGCTGAACTACCGGGGCAGCTGCCGTTAAGAGGCACGGGAAAGGCATCATATAAAGGTTTTCACGAGCTGTCCAGCGCACCAGGAGGGCAATTCTTTTACGAGCGCCCTGCCCTCGCGTGTCGGATGAGGCAGCCGTTCTCGGACGTAGGCTACGTGCCCTCCGCGGAGGAGCTAATAGATGTGGCGTTCGGCAGGGCCTCAAGGCGGGTGGCTAGAGTGCCGAAGGGGCCTGTGGAGGTGCGTGTGAGGGCCAAGGAGCGCGATAGGGTCCGCATAGCAGGGCAGGTGCTCGTGAGCAAGCTGAGGGGGGTCGTGAAGCGCTTCCCAGACCTGGACGCCATCCATCCCTTCTACAGGGAGCTCGCTGACGTGTTGGTGGGCGTGGACGAGCTCAAGAAGGCCCTGGGGGCGCTCAACAAGGCAGCTATCATAATAAAGAGGCTCCAGCGTATCTTTCTGGCCAAGCTGGGGAAGGCAGCGACCGTGTCG
>Ga0190319_1000126_pt1 | contig 12147 bp, 2 predicted proteins | sample 48701145_MG_FD_165040 | JGI IMG/M metagenome (GOLD analysis project Ga0190319, IMG submission 165040) | Hydrothermal vent sediment bacterial communities from Southern Trench, Guaymas Basin, Mexico - 4870-11-4-5_MG | ecosystem: Environmental > Aquatic > Marine > Hydrothermal vents > Sediment ...
TGCATACTGGAAGGTTGACACTCACCACAGAATGCCTGCGAGAGTTGAAATCTCTCTTGCTTCCCTTGGTAATAATCCTCTCGATCACCAACGTGCTGGCAATCGTGTTCGGGTTCCACAACATCCTCCAATCTTTCAGGGGAAGCTTAGCCTTCACCGGCATAGCTGGTCAGCCCTTGATCGTGAACATCTCAGTAGCCGAGCTCCAACCCATCAACATTTTTACCAGGGACGGATTTCTACAGGTCGCCGGTAGAGTGGGTGTCCTTCCTCTGGTCCTTTCTCTCTTCGGAATCCCTGCTCTCGCGATTTTCAAGCTTTGGAGGAGGGAAAGGATTTCTTGGGTCGAGGTCTTCCTCTTCCTCTGGGCACTCGTCGCTTTCTACCTCATCTCAAGGGGTGTAAGGTTCTCGTTACTATTTTCGATCGCAGCCACGGTCTCGAGCGGCTACGTGGTAGGAAACCTGTGGAACTACCTGAAAGGGAGGAGAGATGTCGTTTCCTTCACAGTTTTCGCCCTCCTGGCTTTCTTCTCGTTCCTCTTCGTTTCCCACGCAATAAAGATGGGAATCGCCAGCAAGGGAATGCTCATCAGCAAGAATTGGTATGAAATGCTAGATTGGCTTAAGGAAAACGCTGATAAGGATGCTTTGGTAGCTACCTGGTGGGACCCTGGACATATACTCGCTGGTTACACGGGGTTGAAGGTTCATGCAGACGGAGCTCACTGCCCTCCTGCTCACTGCGTTCCCTACAACCACAACATAAGGATTCAGGACATGGGTAAAATCATGACTACAAGCGATGAGGAGGAGGCGATAAGGATAATAAAGAAGTACACGAACCTCACGAAGGAGCAGTGCGAGCAGGCCAAGGAGTGGCATAAGGGGAAGATGCCAGAAGATGCGTGCAAGCCCGTTAGCGAGGTTTACTTGATAGCCAGCAACGACTTGATAGGCAAGTACTACTGGATGAGCTGCTTCGCAACCTTCGACTGGGACCTATGGACGAAGACCAACGGGAAGAAGTGGAGGTGTGATGGCAGGAGCTTCTTACAAGCGTTCTTCAAGAAGATGGACCAAGCCCGCGGGATAATAACTTATTGCCCTGGAAGCTGCGATACTTACAAGATTGAGCTCGTGACCAAGGAAGATAAGCTCGTTCCCGTGCTAACGGTTCCTGGGCAAGGAATAGTCAACGCGGTCGTGAAGGAAATAGTCTACTACCAAGACGGTAGGGAGGTCTCGCAGGTCTACGAGAAAGCCAAGGTAGATGGCTTGGTATGGGTTGACCCAAGCTTTTCTCTCGTTATCTACATGGACCCGAAAGTTAGGGACTCTCTATTCACAACTCTATTCTTCTGGGATGGGGATAGCAGCGAGGCTTTCCCTGAGGGGAAGAAGCTCGAACACTTTAAGCTCGTTTTAAAGAATCCAGAGATAAGGCTCTACAAGGTTGTTTTCTAGCTAGAAGTACTTTTCCTTCGAGGAAATAACTATTCCTCGCTCGGTAATCTCGAAAGGATGAACCTGCATGCTGTGCTTCGTCCTCCTCATCTTCACTATCTGCAAAGCACGCATGGGAGTTTCCAACGGCAAAACTTTCAGCACGATCACGCTATCGGCTATGAATTCCTCGAAGCCAAGCCTCCCGAGGGATTGCTGGCCCGATGGTATCTCGGTTATCACCACGCTTGTCATCCTGAGCCTTTTCAAAGTTTTTATCAGGTTGAAAACCTTCGTCCTTATCTTGAAAGCTTCTTCCGGCCTTTCCTTCCAGCCCATCGCAGCAAGGGTTAAGCTATCCAGCACGAACCTTTTCACACTTCCCAACCTCGTGGCTTCTGTGTGGATGAAAGTTTTTAACTCTTCAACATCGCCGGGAGTGAAGTTTACTATCTTACAGAGCCCCTTTTCTATGTAGCTCTTGAAGTTCCACCCGTACCTTTCCATGTCCTTCATTATTTCCTCCGGCTCTTGCTCCAGACTTACATATAGCCCTTTCTCTCCTGACTGCAAGCCCTTCCAGATGAATTGGCAGCCGAAAGTCGTCTTGCAAGTCCCTGTGGCACCAGCCACTAGGTTGACGGAATTCTCCACGAAGCCTCCCTCCATCAACTCATCGAGCCCAGGTATTCCCGTCGGAACTCTTCCTGCCATGGTTTCTGAATTTAATTTTTCCTGAGAAAAAATAATAAATTATGCGCGAGTCCTTGCTGAAAGAGTTGTTCATCGCGATCACCTTCCTCACGCTTACCGTCGCTACTCTTGCTAAACTTTCTGTGGCGGCGTCACCATGGCCGAAGATACTCTTGGTCAAGGATGCCCATTGGTTCAAGGGAGAGTTAGTCGGAGTAGCCGAAGAGATTCACAAGTACTACGTTCGAATCTTTAACGGACTTAAAGATGAATATGGTATCGAGTACGAAAACTGTACGATTCCGTGCACCGAGCAACCTTGTTCCGTTAACGGTCCCTGCTACAACTCAACCTATCCTTCCGGCTGCAAAAGTGGTTGTAAGGAAGGGGAGGACATTTATCTCCAGGATTATGACGTGGTGATATGGGTTACCGGAGAAGATTCTGCAGGAGAAACGTTGGTTGAAGGTGATCAAGAGTCTTTAAAAGAATTCCTCGATAACGGGGGTATGCTCTTCCTTACAGGTCAGGACATTGGTTACGATATAGGCACCACGAGTTTTTACCAGGATTACTTACACGCCTATTATTGTAAGAATGACATCGACGACTGGGACTTGGAAGGTAGGGAAAACGATCCGATAGGACATTACCTCAACCCTTACATTTCTGGAGGCGATGGGGCTGACAATCAGGATTCTCCTTCAGTAATCTATTATTACCTTCCTCTCTTAGATGCGGTAGATAGTTCTAGGAGCTCGTTTTACTACGGGGATACTTCCGATAAAATAATCTTAGACTGTTTTAAGTGGGTGAAGTGGTTAGGTATATACTATGTCTGCCAAGAAGGAGAATGTAGGTGTGGGGAGAACTTAATTTGCAACTGGACAGACAAAGATGACCCCTGCCACTCATTCTGTGACAGATATGAGGGCGATCCCTGCGTATACTGTGACGCTACTGAAGAGGTCGTCCTCACCTCAAAAATTCCCTCATCCGTTCGGGTAAACACCGGGGGACCTTTGGGTTATAAAGTGGTGTATTTCGCGTTCGGCTTCGAAGCCATCAACAATACGGATGATAGAAAGAGGGTGATGGGTAGAGTTTTAGCTTACCTTTTCCCGCCAAGGGTAAAAGAATCTCACATGTACGTTAACGCAAGTTCAATTTCTGGAGAAGATTGGGTCGAGGGCAACCTTACCTGCGACCCTAGCGATGAGTACTGTCATCGAGGTTATCCCAAGATAAACGCTACCTGCCGAAATTATCAGCTTTTCGGTAAAGTTAGCGGAGCTGAGTACTACATCGATGATCCGGTGCTACCAGAGAGGTTCGCTGGTAATGGTATTAATCTCCAAGCTAAGGATGGTAGCTTCAACGACGACTCTACCGAAGTCGTTGAAGGGGTGATTATTTTTCCAGAGAACCTACAACTGCCTAACACGATAGGTACGCACTACCTCTACGTCCATTGCAACGACACGGACGGTTACTGGGGAAAGTATGATAAACTCGTCTTTACAATCGATAGATACCATCCCCTCAATGTCATCTTTACATCCGACAACTCTCACTACACTAACAAAACCCTTCCAAACTTTTTTGTGGAGTACGCTGACACGGACGAGTTTTACCATTATTCAAGGTTTTCGTGTAATGGAACTAGTTGGACTCCTTGGGAAAAAATAACTGGTAGTAACCAAGCTGGGACCTTCACTTTTTCGAGCGCTTTCAACGTTACAGTCTCGGAGTTCGGTTGTCCTACCGATGATGGTAACAGAACTATTTACGTCCAAATAAGGGATTCCGCAGGGAATTGGCACGAGTCTGAATCTACAGCTTCATTCTGGGTTTTCTTGGACAGAAAGGCTCCGAGGATAATTTCCGTTTCTCCTCAAAACAAGTCTCACCCTTACCCTCACCTAAAGTCTTCCGACAACATCACGGTAACTTTCTACGACCCATCTCCAGCATCCGGTGTTGAGAGTAGCTACTGGGCGAACGAATCTCAAGGAGTTAAGCACGAGTTGTTCAATAACACTCCTTTTAACCCAGGGTGGAAGAACGAGGGAACCAACTACCTTTACACGTGGATAATCGATAAGGCTGGGAACGTTAACAAAAGCGTTTTCACTTTCGTTGTAGACGACACACCTCCTTACGTTAGCATAATCTTTCCTGAAGATGGTGAACACTACAACACCACAAGCTTAAACCTGAACTTTACTGCCTACGACGTTCTGAGCGGAGTGGATTCTTGCTGGTACTCTTTAGACGGTGGAGATAATCAAACGATTCCTTCCTGTCAGAACATCACCATGACAAACCTTACAGAAGGTGTTCATGAGCTCAAGCTTTTCGTCAACGATTCCCTAGCGACGAGGGGGAACGAGAATTCCACGAGCATCGAGTTCACGATAGACTTAACAAAACCTTTCGTCTACTTGCTTTCCCCCACTAACGGTTCTTGGCTGGCTACCCAGTATCCAGAGTTTTCTTTCAAGGTCGTGGACAACCTCGCGAAGGTTATGAAGTGCAAGCTTTACGTCGACGGGAGCCTTAGGAAAGAGTTTCCGAGCGTTCATAACAATACCACTACCTCTTGGGAAATCGACGTGGCCCTCGATGAAGGTCTCCACAACTGGACTGTAGCGTGCGTGGATAAAGCCGGCAACAGCAACGTTAGCGAGACTCGGTGGTTCTATGTCGACGTCAGCACACCAGAGGTAAAGTTGATCTCTCCAGTAGATAACGAGTGGGTAAACACCACGAGACCGAAGTTTTACTTCAACGCTACCGACAATCTTTCCCCAACGTTAACGTGCAAGCTCTACATCGGTAGTTCTCCCGATAACTCTACCGAGGTGCAGAGCGGTGAGATAACTTACATCCTTGCCAACAACAGCGTTGGCGAAGGTAGACACGAGTACTGGGTAGAATGCTTCGATATGGCTAACAACGGATACGGGGCCTCCTCAGTATTTAGAGTCGACGTTACTCCACCACGAATCTCCGACCTGAAGCCTAGTAACGAGACGTGGACGAGCAATGACACCATAATCTTCGAGTTTAACGCTACCGACAACCTTTCTCCATCGATCTACTGCAGCCTTTTGGTAAACTCCTCTATCAAGAAAACTTTGGAAACTCCAGGTAATGTGGTCGAAAAGGTTGAGCTGATTTTCTCTTCTGACGGGGTATTTTCTTGGAAGGTTAACTGTAGCGATGAAGCAGGCAACGAGAACGAAACCCTCGCTCGCTTACTCTTCGTAGACTTCACGCCACCATCCACTAGCGATAATGCCTCTTCCTCCTGGACGAAGGAGAATCAAACTATTCTTCTAACTTGCGTGGATAATCTCTCTGGTTGTAACAAGACTCTCTACTGCACCTACGATGAAGGAGCGACTCCTTGCGAGCCTTCCCAACAGCCTCAGAACGTTTCGAAGAAAGGTGAAAGGGAAGTCAACTACACCTTGGAGGTAGATTGTCCTGAAGGGAGCACCTGCAAGAAGTACTTGAGGTACTTCAGCAACGACACTCTCTCTAACGAGGAAAACGTTAAAGAAACTCTCATTCTCATAGACAAGCAAGCACCGTCGATAACGATCCTTTCCCCGCAGGAAGGAAAGACCTATAGCGGTGTTGTAGAGCTTAAGGCTAAGGTTGTCGACATTGGGGTTGGCGTCGATAAGGTATGGTTCGAAATCAGGAACTCCACCAACATTCCGCAAGTCTTCGCGAGCGGCATGATGGAAAGATGTGACGATGACACGTGGTGCTCCTCATGGGATAGTTCTTCGATAACCAACGGAACGTTCGTGTTTAACGTTTCAGCAAACGACACGTTTGGGTACTTGAAGCAAAACGTTAACGTAACTTTCCACATCGCTAACACTTATCCTTCCGTAAAGATTTATTATCCTTCGCGAGTTTTCGTGAACGACAGCTTCAACCTCAACTTAACAGTGGAATCGCCTGCCACACCTGATGTAAACATTTCCTTCGCTTACTACAACATCTCCAACGAAACTCGCCACATGGTAAAGCATAACGAAAGCGGAATAGTGAACCAATCCTCCTACGTTTTCAGCGAGCTTTTCAACATCTCTTCTTCTTGCAATAACGCTGCTTGCAGCGAGGGTAACTACACGATATTCTTCTGGGCGAACAATACTCAAGGCAAGATTTCCAACGTAACTTCTTGGTTCGTGATAGACATTACTAGACCATCAATCAGGTTGAACTCACCCGCTGACGATACTTGGTTTTCTTTGAGAGTCATTGACGTAAGCTTCACACCTATCGATAACCTTTCGCCTACGCTCTTTTGCGAGCTTTTGGTTAACGACGTGGTTAACGCGAGTGACGAGGTTGACAACTCTACTCAAATCATCTTTTCAACGAGCGAGTTAGAGGAAGGGCATCATTCTTGGAAGATAAGGTGTAAGGACAAAGCCGGCAACAGCAACGTTAGCGAGACTCGGTGGTTCTACGTTGACGTTAGCAAGCCCAAGATCGAGTTGATTTCTCCTGGAGATGGGGAATGGTTGAACGACACGACACTTACCTTAAAATTCAAGGCAATCGATAACCTTTCACCGAATTTGACTTGCGATATTTTCGTAGACGGTTCGAAAGACGGTAGCAAATCTGTTAGTAACGCGGAAGAAGCTGCCTACGAAGTTTCGATAAGTGAGGGTGAGCATTCCTGGAAGGTGAACTGCAGCGACCTTGCAAAAAACTCCAACGAATCTTACCCACGAGAGTTCTACGTTGACGTTACACCACCAGAAGTTACACTCATCTCTCCCGATAATGACACTTGGACCAACAATCCTTATCCAACCTTTGAATTCAAGGGTTACGACAACCTTGCTAGCAGACTGAACTGCAGCCTCGTAATCGACGGAATAATTCTCGCTTCGAAAATAGTTTACAACGGTAGCGAGGAATCGATCACTCCCTCAACAGCTCTGGGAAGCGGGGAGAGGAAATGGAAAATAGTTTGTAAAGATTTTGCAGGCAATACCAAAGAGAGTGAAGAAAGGGTTATAAACGTCGATACCCTTGCTCCAAACACCAGCGATAACGTCAGCAGCGAGTGGAAGAACGTTGACCAAAGCATCCTGCTAACTTGTAAGGACCTTCCTTCCGATAACCCTTCTGGCTGTAATGTAACCCTAGTAAGTACTTGCGACGCTTATACTTCAGAATGCTCGCCTTTCTCTCAGCCTCAGAACGTTTCGAAGAAAGGTGAAGCTGAGGTCAACTATTCCCTAACTTTAACCTGCGATGAAGGAAAGGTTTGCGAGTACTATTTGAAGTACTATTCCAACGATACCCTCGGTAACTTGGAGAATGTAAAGTCTTCTGGAAGGGTAAAAATAGACAAGTTCGTTCCTAGGGTTTCGATCCTTTCTCCGAAGGATAATGAATTTGTCAGCGGAATCTTGCAAATAAAAGTTAAGATCGTAGAAAATGGCTCTGGAATCAAGGAGGTAAGATTCCTAATCAAAAATTCCACTTTCAACGTTTCGGGAGAGTTGAGCGAGAGTGACGAAGGAATTTGGGTATCTACGTTCGACACCACCTCGTTGAAAGACGGTACTTACGAGCTTTGGATAAACGCTAGTGATAACGCTACTAACGTCAACTGCACTGAGCACGTTTCCTTTAAGGTCGATAATACACCACCAAGTCTCATAAGCAATGTGACGAGCTTATCCTTGGATAAAAGCTACGGAGATTATAGATTGCTGTACGGGGAACAATTCACTTTCTCGGCCGAGCTGGAGGATTTCGTCGGTGTCGATTCAGCTTTCCTAAGGATAAAACTGTCCAACGGAGAGAATTGGCTCGGTTATCCACTCTCCTTAGCTGAAGGTAACGAGAACTTTGGGAATTGGAGCACTACAGTCTCGATCCAGGAAGAAAGTTTTCCGCTGGGAGCGCACACCATTCACTCTCTAGTGGTCGCTGATAAGTTGGGTAATACCAAGGTGTATCAGGTGGACATTCCGTTCAGGGTAGTGAACCTAACCTTAGAGCTGAAGGTCTGCAATACAACCTACATAGACGCAGGAAGGAAATGCAAGCTCAACCTCACAATAGATTTCAACAAGACGGTTCCCAACCCTAGCATCGCCTTGGAGATTCCGAAAGAGCTTCAAAACCAAACCGCTTACGCTTGTTCGCTCGACGATAGCAAAGCTTGCAACGTTGAGAACGTTGAGCTCGAAGGTTCTTATGCCGTTTATCTGGAGGCTCGTGGTTTAGAGGATTCTTCGAGGATGAACCTTACTTCATTACTCAAGGCTGTAACTCCGCTAGAAGATAGAAAACTTACTTGGAACTTCACTTTCATGGGAAAGACTTACAAGCTTCACACCTTGCTCAGGACGCCATACCTTAACATCACCAACGTGACTTGCGATTCCTCTTCCGCCTGCGAAGTGGAGCAGAAGAAAAAGTTTAACTTCACCGTGTTTGTCGAGAACGTGAACCAACCATCGCTCCACACGGGAAGTGCTTACGAGGTCTTCGCTAACTACACGAGCGAAATCTCTGCCGGTATAGCGAAGAAAGTTTCTGAATTGTTAGAAAGTGGTGAGGAAGCCTTCGCAACCTGGGAACTAAACCTTACCAAAGCAGGGGAACACATCTTCAAGGTCTTCGCGTGGGAATTCACGCGAGTCTACAACGCTACCTTCGAGAAGAAGGTTAAGGTACTCGACGTGGAGAAGCCTCAGCTAATCGACGTTTACTGGAAGGATGACGATAACGTTTTCAACAGGAATGAAACCATCGAGTACTTCGTGAAAGCGAGGGACAACGTTGGAATTAGAAGCGTTTGGGTTGAGGTCAACAACTCTGAGAAAAACTTCCTGAGAAACCTCTCGCTAGCTTTAGAGTATGCTTTCGAAGATTACGAGCTGTGGAAGCTCGAGTACAAGAACGATTCAGCAGGAATTTATAACATAACGAGAATCTTCGTCAACGACACTTCCGGAAACCTCGAAGTATTCGTTCCCACTGGCAAGGAAGCTTTGTTCGAAATAAGGAAGCTTTCCGTCAACGCTTCAGTCGCCTCACCTTCGCTCAAGGTGGGGAATTATCAGAACATTACCGCTAGCATTTCTGGAAACGCTTCGCTGGTAACGAAGGTCGTAGCAAAGATAACCAAGCCATACGGAGAAACCGAAACGATTACCTTAACCGACTCCGGAAACTTTACTTACGTGGGTAGCCTTTTCGTGGACGAATCCGGAAACTACAGCATAAACGTTTCCGTCACCCTCGCTTCAGGAATTGAGAGGTTTAACCTAACCAACTTCTCCTCACCCTACGGAACTCCAAGGATAGAAACTAGGAATCTTACTTTACTCAACGGAAGTTCTTACGAGTTTTCGTATTACTTGTACCCTCAAGGAGGAGACCTCATCGGCGTAAACGCTAGCTTAATCATCGATAACGAAAGCGTGATAATTTCGGAGGAGGGTTCTAGCAAAACTCTGGGAGATATTCTTTGGAAGGAGTGGAAGGATGAAGGTTTCAGGTCTACTTGGAAGTTGCTGGCCAAGAATGTTGGCGAGACCAACGTTACGCTACTCGTAAACTCCAGTAAAGGAGGTAATTCCCAAAGAACTTTCTTCGTAAGGGTCGTTGGAAGCGATGAAAAACCACCCTCGCTTAAGGAGTACTCCCACGAGTATCCAAGGTTAAATCTGATGGAAGAAAACCCGATAAAGGTTATAGCCTACGACAACGAAACTGAAATCAAGAACGTTACCATACTCGTAACTTTCCCGAGCGGTGTCACGAAAAGCTACGAGGCTACCGAATACGAACCCTTCAGCTACGTGCTACTCTTCAACGAGACGGAAGAAGTCGGTAATTATACCTACGAGGTAAAGGTTTTCGACCTCGCCGGTAACGTCAACGTAAGCTCTGAGAAAGGGAGCTTCGAGGTCGTCGATACTTTCTTGGTCAGCGTAACACACTCTCCTTACAACAAGGGTGATTTGATAACGTTCAAAGTCAACGTTACCGACGCTAGGGGCTTGCCGGTAAAAGGTTTCAACCTCACCCTGGTTCTACAGAAGAACGAGACGGGCAACCAAACTCTTGCGAACAACACGATAACAGAAGAGGTTTCCTACAGGGTCATGCCTACCGACCCTCCCGAAAGCAGTAGGGAAAAATCTTTGGCCTCGACCTACGTGGTTTACGCTACGGTTACTAAAAACGGAAACAAAGGTGTTTACAAGGGAGAGTTTGAGGTTAGCGAAGAACTTAAAACTACCATAATCTATCCTTCCGCTGGAGCTTACTTCTCGCCGGGTGGTAAGATTCCTCTGAAAGTGGAAGTTAAAAACGTTAGGGGAGAGATTGTAGATGATGCCGTCGTGGTAGCTTATTGTCCGGATTGTTCCTGGAACTACAGGCTCGTTCCTTGGAACAGCAGCTTACAAGCTTATTATTCTCCAGAAGCTTTCATAGCACCGAATAAAGAAAGCTTCTCGATTTTCGTCTACTCGGTAGACCACTGGAAGAACATGGGAATGTACGGAGAAGTGCTAACCACGGTAAAGCCACCAGAGTATCCTACCATTCCTCCAGGAGGCGGAGGGGCTGAAGAAGGCTTTCCTGGGATAACTTGCAACTGTACTCCTTGGATTGAGATAGGTTGCGGTATGGGTACTTGCAAGGACGATGAGATGTACATGGTAAGGACCTGCAACCCTCCGGGGTGCGCTGCAGAAACGAAGTGTGAAAAAGTGCCCGCATGCATAAAGGGAAAGTTCAGCTTGGAGTTTCCAGATGCGGCAGAAGTCATGCAGGGAAAGGACTCCGTTTTGATAGGAAGCGTGAGAAACAACGAGAAAATAGGGATTAAAGTCGTGTTCTCTTGGGTAGAGAAACCGAAGGTCCCGATTTCGCTAACCCTTCCTGGAGCAATTTCTCTCGGTGCTGGAGAATCGAAAGATTTTGAAGTAAGGATTCACGTCCCGCTCAACGTGAGCGTAGGTGAGTATCCGGCTTCGTTTTCTGCGAAGAGCAAGAATTATACCTTCGCGAAGACTTTCAAGATAATCGTAAAACCGAACCCGCTGATAGAGAAATATGTGAGTTTGCAAGAGTCGTTGAAGGAATTCAAGAAAACGCTGGAAGCTTACAGAAAAGTTGGAGTCGACGTTAGGGAGATAGAAGACCTCGTTAAAACTTTAGAGAAGAGACTTGAGAAAGCGAGAGCCTCGTTGAAAAAGGATGAGTTGAAAGTATTCGAAGCGGAGATAAAGTCTGCCGAAAAGGTTGTGAACGCTGTGAAGCTAAAAATATTCCAGCTGAAGCTCTGGAAGTTCTTGTTGGAAAACAAGTGGAATTTCATAATCATCGCCCTAGCAGCGCTCTTCTCGAACTATTTCGCTACGCAAGTAGCGATCCCTTACTACAAGCTTACGAAGAAGTTGAGGAAGCTTAAAGACGAAGAACAATCGCTGATAGCGGCGAGAGTCGAGGTTCAGAAGCAGTACTTCACGAGGAAGATAGACGAAAGAACTTTCTTCGCCTTAATGGCGGAGAAACAGGGAAAAATCCTTAGAGTAAGGGCTGACGTGAGAAGACTAGAGCTAGCGAGGAGGAAGTTACTGATATCCAAACTACATCCAAAAGAAATGTTAAAGTGGATGAAAGAAAGTTTTGCAAACCTACCGAAAAGTTTGAGAAAGTTGAGAGGTGTTCCTTCAAAGAAGAGGAAGGTGGAAAGGAAGCCGCCCTCTTTGATGGTTCCTGAGATAAAGATCAGTATGGAAGTGAAATACAGGATTTGGAAGATAAAGCACAAGCTGAAAAAACTATTTAGGAGTGTTTTCAAAACTTAAAATTTAGTATGGAGTTCGAAAACTCTGAGGAAAGGGGAATTGTAGAAAGAGTTTCTACCGGAGTGATCGGTCTAGACGAGCTTATTCAGGGCGGCTTCGTCAAAGGCTCTGTAGTACTAGTTACG
>Ga0190319_1000127_pt1 | contig 12144 bp, 7 predicted proteins | sample 48701145_MG_FD_165040 | JGI IMG/M metagenome (GOLD analysis project Ga0190319, IMG submission 165040) | Hydrothermal vent sediment bacterial communities from Southern Trench, Guaymas Basin, Mexico - 4870-11-4-5_MG | ecosystem: Environmental > Aquatic > Marine > Hydrothermal vents > Sediment ...
GTGTCGAGGTATCCCTTCCCCTCAACCTTCTCCACAAGAGCCATGAGGGCCTTCGCCTGTTCAGGGAACTCCTTCGACATCCTCCCAAAGAACTTATGTATCTCCTTAAGCCGTTCCTCAGCCATACAAACACCCCTCGACTTGACGGGCTTCGCGGCGAATTTAAGTTTATCATCCGGCCATCGATACACGTTATACGGATCGAATTCGAGATGCTACGGAAAAGATATTATGCATTAATTCATGTTTAGAGGCGAGCATGGACAAGAGATCCATCACAATATGCTTGATCATCGCATTGACGGCGACATCACTTGCTCTAGCTCTGAACATGAACTTGATCGGCGGCCAAGGGAAGAGCCGAGTCCTGAGAATATTTCATGCAGGATCGTTATCGGTTCCATTAAAGCAGGTCGCGGAGAAGTTTGAGGAGGAGAATCCGGGGGTTAAGGTGGTTTTGGAGCCCTCTGGAAGCGTTCTAGCCGTGAGGAAGATCACCGAGCTACATAAGACCGCCAGCATCTTGATGACCGCCGACTATAGGCTGATAAACGATATGATGATGCCAAACCATGCCGACTTCAACATAGCCTTCGCATCCAATAAGATAGTCTTGGCCTACACCGATAAGAGCAGATACTCAGATGAGATAAACTCCGAAAACTGGTTCAAGATATTGATGAGAGAAGACGTAAGATACGGATTTTCAAATCCAAACGATGATCCATGCGGCTATAGGTCGCCGACGGTCTTGGCCTTAGCTGAGAAATATTATGATTTAGATTTGCTGAAGGAGTTGGTGGTCGATAAGTCGAATATGATCGTGAAGAAATCTGATGGAGAATATCACATATACGTTCCAAAGGATTTCGCGCCAAAACCTGGATCAAATCTCGTGATAAGATCGAAATCCGTTGACCTGATAGCCTTACTTGAGAGCGGGGCAATCGACTACGCATTCGAGTATAAGAGTGTCGCTATGCAACATGGGCTAAAATATGTAGAGCTACCGCCTCAGATAGATCTAAGCAATCCAAGATTCGATGAGGAATATGGAAAAGTTCACATTTACCTCTTTTATGGAACTGATAAACAGAAGGAGGTAGTGGGGAAATCCATAGTCTATGGTTTAACGATACCGAAATGTGCCGAGGATAGAGATTTGGCGATTAAGTTCATAAATCTATTATTGAGCGATGTCGGGAGAGAGATCTTCGAGAAAAATGGTCAACCATTCCTAGACAGGTTCATAATATATGGGAGCGTCCCAAGGGGGATTGAGTTGGGGTGATGATATGAGGAGGGTTGAAAACCTATTCTTAACATTCTCGATACTTGGATCGATTATCGTGCTCATTCTCCTCATCCCGATGATGGTGGCCTTCCTCATGACGAATCCGATTCAGGTGGGGGAGGCTCTAATGGACTTGGAGGTCTTAAACGCCCTCTCAACGACGTTCACGGCAGCGGCCACGGCGACCATCTCAGCCCTACTATTCGGAACACCCCTAGCATACATTCTAGCTAGAAGGGAGTTCGCCTTGAAGAACCTCCTAGAATCCCTATTGAACGTCCCATTAGCCATCCCCCATAGCGTCGCCGGGATACTCGTCCTCCTAGCCTATCACTCTAGGAGCTCGATTGGGGAGATTCTAAGCAGGATCGGGATCGTGGTTGAGGATAGTTTTTGGGGGATAGTCTTGGCGATGCTCTTCGTGAGCGCTCCAATCTTCATAAGCTCGGCTAGATCCGGTTTCTCGATGATCGATGAGACATTTGAGCACGTTGCTAGAACCCTTGGAGCCGGACACTTCAAGACATTCTTCACGATAACAATTCCACTTGCATCCAGATCGATAATCTCCGGGGCCATAGTTACTTGGGCGAGGGCTGTAAGCGAGGTCGGAGCCTTATTGATAGTCGCCCCATACCCCAAGTCCATAGCCCTCCTAGTGATCGAGAGATTCGAGGCATTCGGACTATCCGCCGCCATCCCAATAACAGCCCTCCTACTCCTAATCGGCATAATCGTGGTCTTAATCCTAAACTACATCTCAAGGAGATGATCGATGAGATGACGTCGAGATCTCTGCTCTCCTTAAAGTCTGTCTCGAAGAGCTGGAAAAGTTTTCAGATAAGGGATGTTAGCCTAGAGGTGCGGAGGGGAGAGTATTTCGTGGTGATGGGGCCTACTGGAGCTGGGAAGACCCTCCTCCTCCAACTAATCGCAGGAATCCATTATCCAGATTCTGGAGAGATAATCTTGGACGGCGTTGATGTCACATATCTCCCACCCGAGAGGAGGTCTATAGGATATGTTCCACAGAACTACGCCCTCTTCCCACACATGTCGGTCAAGGATAACATTGGATACGGGTTAAGGGTTAGAGGCCATCCTAGGGATGAGGTTGAGAGGAGGGTTCGAGAACTATCCAGTAAGCTTAGAATAGAGCATTTGTTGGAGAGGAGGGTCTCAACCCTAAGCGGTGGGGAGCAGCAGAGGGTCGCCCTCGCCCGAGCCCTAATAATCGAGCCTAAGATCCTCCTGTTAGATGAGCCTCTAAGCGCCCTCGATCCAGAGACCAGGGAAGAGGTTAGAGATTATCTTAAGGAGGTTAGGAGGATGTTGGGGTTCACGGCCATCCACGTCACCCACGACTTCATCGAGGCCGTCGATCTAGGGGATAGGATGGCGGCCATGTTTAATGGAGAGATCCTCCAAGTAGGCGAGCCTATGGAGATAATCATGAATCCGAGGAATGAGCTGATAGCATCCTTTACGGGCACGAAGAACCTGTTTAAGGGAGAGGTTGTGGCGAGAAGAGGTGAGTTGGCCGAGATAGATCTTGGAGGGGTGAGGGTCTATGCCGCGACTAGAAGGTCTGGTAAGGTCATGGTCGCCATAAGGCCTGAAAACATAGTCATCCTCCTCGAAAAGGCTAGGATAAGCGCTAGAAACGTCCTCGAAGGGGTTATAGAGGAGATCTCGGAGAAGCCACCATACATCTCCCTCAAGATCGATGCTGGGCTGCCCTTCACCGTCTACCTCACGAGAAATGCCCTAGAAGACCTGAACTTAGGGGTTGGGAAGCGAGTTTACCTAGCTTTTAAAGCGTCTGCGGTCTCCGTGTTTTAGCCGTGGAAAGAGGATCTATAACGCACATTTTTGATCACTAAAGCTTATAATCAGCCCTTATAGCCCAATCCTCTAAGGGATGGGAGATGGTCGAGACGGAGCTTCCAGACCCTCCAAGCCAAGGAATACTCGGCTACCTAAAGATGGTCGGCCCAGGCGTCATCCTAGGATCCCTAGCGATTGGAAGCGGTGAGTGGATACTCTTCCCAGCATTGGTCGTCAAGTATGGGCCATACCTGCTTTGGGCGGCTCTCCTCTCAGCCATAATCCAAGCCGTGATCGCCATCGAGTCCTTGAAATACACGATCTACTGTGGCCAGCCTATCCATAAGGCATATCAAAGGCTTCCACCGAATCCCCTGACTTGGGCTTGGATATGGACTCTGCTAATAGTCATACCCGTTGTGTGGCCTGGATGGGCCATGGGCTCGGCGACGGCCTTGGCCGCGCTCCAACTGGGTAGATTGCCTGGGCCTCAAGACTCCTACCTAGTCTTGGCCTGGGGATTATTCGCCCTAACGGTTGGGTTGTTGGTGATCCACGTGGGCAAGAAGATTCAGAGGACGCTTGAGATCGTGAGCTGGCCCCTACTCATCCTACTCTTGGCGACAATAGTAGTGGGCGTGGCCTTCTCGGCCTCACCATCGGCTTGGACCACGGTCTTAAGCGGCTTCGCGGGTTTCCTGAGACCTAGACTTGGATTCCCGCCAAGGGATCAGATAAACTGGTATATCGTCTCGGCGGCGATAGCCTATATTCCAGCTGGATTCGGCTTTAACCTCTTCATGTCGAGCTATGCGAGGGATAAGGGCTGGGGGATGGGAAGCAAGATCGGGTATATCTCTGGGCTGATAGGTGGGAGGAAGGTCGAGCTAAAGACCGAGGAGATGCCCTTCAACGTAAACGATCCAGAGAATTTGAGGCGGTGGAGAGGCTGGCTAAAGGTGGCTAGACTTGACTCCTGCCTATTCTTCTCTGGGCTCACGATGCTAACCCTAATCCTAACGACGGTCATGACTTACTCGCTTCTAGTGCCGAGGGGCTTAGCTCCCATGGGCTTCAAGGTTGCAGCCGCTCAAGCAAAAGCTCTATCAGAGGTCTTGGGCGGACTTGCCTGGATAATAGTTCTCTTAGGGGGATTCTGGGTCCTCTTTGATAATCAATGGGGGCTGATGGACTCCGTTGGGAGAACGATCGCGGACAACTTCTGGTTCGCGAGTGAGAGGATTAAGAAGTGGGCGAAGAACGATCCCAGAAGAATATACTATCTGACCGTCTACCTGATCTACGGCGTCGCGGTGATCATAATGGTCTTGTCAACGGTCTTTAAGATCGCTAGACCATATGAGCTCGCGGCGACCGGAGCTGTTCTCGGGCTCTTCGCGTTGATGATCGCGCCGATGCTCCAGCTAATAGTCAGCAATAGGATTCTGCCGAAGCCCCTTAGGCCTGGAATAGTCAGCAATGTAATAATGATCGTTGGAGTGTTGTTCTACGGATTTCTCATAACTGCGATGTGTCTCCAAATGTTCGCCGGAGTGACTATCTAATCCTCAACCTCCTCTTTTTCACGTTCTAGGGTGGGCGTCTCCACCTCGATCACCGATAGATCTATCCTTAAAGGTTTTCTGCCTAAGAACTCTGCTATATTCGGCTTAGTCCTCCCCTCATCCCCATCTATCAGCTCCTTGACGTAGAGTCCTCCTTGAGCCTTTATCCTGAACTTCACGAGCCTCTCATCGAGCTTCTCAGCCTCAACATAGTAGAGCTTCTTCTGTCTAATCTTATCAGCCCTCCTCTTCAAGACCCTTCTAGGAGTTCGCTGCTCGATTACGATATCCTTAAACTTCTCCTCAACCTCCCTCAAGGACTCCTCATCAACATCTCCATCAAACTCGACTATTGCCTCATAGGTCTTCGAGGCCATGGGCGAGAGAGACTTCAATAATCTAAGCTCCCTCCTACTGGAATATTCTAACCCAGAGACCTCAACCTTACCTTCAGCCTTCTCATTTATCAGCCTCTCAAGCTCCCTTAGGTCGAGATACCTTCTCCTAGGGTGCTTCAATTCTAGGACGAACGGCCTACCAGTCCCAACGACCGTCGCGTCCACATCCTCCCTCCCAGCCCCATGGAACTTGTAGTCTAGCGCCTCGAAGAACTCTAGAGCTGGATTACCGATCAGCTCGCTTATCGACTCCGGATACTCCCTACCAGTATAGTTACAATATTCGCATCCCCTACCCCAGCAATATCTACAATACCATGGGGTCTGTGGGAGATCTCTCACGAGCTTCCTATAGAATCCCTTGATGAAGAGGGGGTTGACTTGGATGAGGTAGTCGTTTGAGAATATGTCGACCAAGACTACTATCTCTGGATTATGATATTCTACCACCGCGTCGAATCTCCTCAAGAGGATTCTCCCAACCTCCCTCGTCACATCGTTCTTGATGTCCTCGCCAGTATCTATCTCGAACTCAGATCTTATCAAGTCCTCCCTCTCCCTCACATCCGGCGGAATCCTCGCCCCCACGACGAAGTTCTTGAACTCATACTCCTTGAGCTCCTCATAGATTCTTTCAGCGATCTCATTAAACCTCCTCCTATTCAAGACTCCGTTACAGATATAGCATGACTTGGCCTCGGGTGCTTCAAGCCCGAGATTCTCCAAACTCTTAGCAGCGGCCCTAAACCCGCTTGCCGCGAGGATCTTCAAGATCTCGGCGTCTCCAGCCTCCTCTCTTAGCCGCGCACATGCGTCCATGAATAGCATCGTCTTTATCGCCCTCCCCCTCTCAAGATTCGTTAAGCCCGACCCTATGGATGCGAACTGCCTCCCCAAGCAATAGTCGCATAGTGGGTAGGTCTTCAAGATCTCGATGGACTTCCTTAAGATGTCGAGAGGCTTCTCCATCCCAAATCCACCAATAATTTATCGAGGATTTAATCTTACTTCATCATCCTCCCATAAAGCTTCCTAAGTATCTTTTGGGGAGACCTCTTAGCAGCCTTCATGAGCTTCCTCGTAAGCTTATACTGTTTGAGCAGGGACTTCACATCCTTCTCCGAGACCCCAGCCCCCCTCGCAATTCTCCTAATCCTAGATGAGTGTAGGATCTTTGGATCTCTTCTCTCCTCAGGGGTCATGGACTGGATTATCGCAGCCCACTTATCGATCTGCTTCTCGGTCTCAGCCAAGGCTTCTGGAGACATCTCTGGAAGACCTGGAATCGGCAGCTTTGAGAGTAGTTTGGATAATGGCCCCGTCTTCCTCATCTCCCTTAGCTGGTTCACGAATTCTTCTAGGGTGAACTCTCCTCTCAGAAACTCCTTAGCCCTCTCCTCGCTCACCCGGATCTCCGCGAGCCTAACTCTCTCGATCAATCCCTCGATGTCTCCCATCCCGAGGAGTCTTCCGACATACCTGCTTGGGTTGAATAGCTCTATGTCTTCGAGCTTCTCACCTGTTCCGAGAAACTTTATCCTCGCACCTGTCTCCGCCACCGCCGATAACGCTCCACCACCCCTCGCCGATGTATCCATCTTCGTCAAGATTATCGAGCCTATCGGGGCGACCTCGTGAAACGCCTTTGCCTGAACTCCGGCCACCTGGCCTATCGTCGCGTCGATTATCAACATCACCTCATCCGGATTGATCTTCTTCTGGAGATCTCTCATCTCCCTCATCAAGCTCTCCTGACTCCTATGTCTCCCAGCCGTATCTATCAGGATCACATCAACCTTGTCTGAGAGCTCCTTAACCCCACGCTTAGCGATCTCGATAGCGTCAACTCCATCGAGATAGAAGACCGGGATGTCCCTTCCATCTAATAGCTGTCTCAGTTGGTCATGTGCTCCGGGTCTGTAGGTGTCGGCGCAGATCACCCCAACCCTGTATCCATTGAGCTTGAGATAGTTTGCGAGCTTGGCCACGCTCGTAGTCTTTCCCGTCCCCTGAATCCCGACCATCATGATCACATAAGGCTTCTTGGTTATCTTCAGTTCAGCCGGCTTCTCGCCCAACAATTTAACCAGCTCATCATAGACGACCTTTATCACATGATCCTTCCTCGATATTCCAGAAGGCGCCCCTTCCCTCAAAGCCCTCCTCCTAATGTTCTCCGAAAGCTTTTGGACGAGCTCCACGTTCACATCCGCCATTATCAAGGCTCTCTGAAGATCTCTCACAAGCTCCTCGACAACCCTCCTATCGACCGTGCTCGCCGACCTAAACCTGCTTAAAGCCCTCCTAAGCATCTCTGAAAGCGACGGCATCCCACTCCGACATCAACCATCCAAGCTACAAGTATTAAGTCTTTCACAATAGCTAAGCAAAGACCTAACCATATACCATAGGCGAGGAATAAGAGGCAAGAGCAAGCCATCGAAATGAAATCTAAAAATATCCGAGAATAGATAATCAAGGTTTGGGAGAAAAGGGCCGGTAGATCAGTGGGAGATCGCCCGCCTTGCACGCGGGAGGTCGCGGGTTCAAATCCCGCCCGGTCCAATATTTCTCGTTGAAAAATGTCGCGAAGTTAATGTTCTATAGGTATCGTGTGGTGAGAGATTTGGTTTCTTTTGATCATATTGGGTTCAACCTTTATTGCTTATATCGCTGGCTTGACACTCGCGGCCAAGCTTCGTGGCCAACGTTCTTCAGAACCCTATATAAGAAAGTTTTTCAAGATATGCTTGAAAAGTCTTGCGGCGTATTGGTTTAATTGGGATGATCTTCTTGCTTTTGGCGGCTTCGGCGTTCGCTTGGACGTATATATCACCTGTCTCGGGATCTTTCACGGGTGCGGCGACCAGTAGCGAGCTACTACTTTACAACTTCGTTGAGTTGGCGGATGAGTCAGAGGACGTGGTTAGATGGTGGACTGGGGATCCGGACACTGGCTACTCTCTAATAAGTTTCGGAGGACCTGACAACGACCCAGATGGATTCGCGATGTATAAGACGGACGTTAAGCTTAATGATGGGATCAAATATTCAAAGGTTCTTGAGACGCATCCCAAGTGGGTTGATTATGGAGGGATCGTCGCCAACTACTATAACATATACATTCCTAAAGGTGGGGCGAAGCTCCACGCTAAGGTAGGTTTTATTCAGGGTGGAACGGCTGGAGATGCTTACGTATACCTTTACTTAGTAGACGAACACCATAACTACTATTTCCTCGTCGGGAGCTCATCCGCTGGAGACCACATCACTTACTCGGGCGGAGTCAAGACTTATTCGGTTAGCATTCCAAGCTCTCTCAAGGGAAAGACTTGCACATTCGGTCTCCGAGTCTATGCCGGTCCCTCATCAGCACAAGATTGGGTAGCTTGGCCCTATGTCTACCTAACCGGGAAATACGTTCTCAACCTAGCTTCAGATGAGACCTCGATCGAGATCGTCCAAGGTGAAAGCACGAGTTTCCAAATCCATATCAGCGGAGACTATCCAGCCCCACTTACTCTAAGCGCTTCCGGCGTTCCAGCCGGAGTCCAAGTAAGCTTTAGCCCGTCAACAGTTTCCCGGTTCTCGCCGGATTCGGTGGTGACGATAACGGCCGCTGACGATGCGGAGACAGGCACCTTCGATATCGTGCTCAGGGCAAGACATTTGCCTGATATGTTGGCCACCAAGACCATAACCCTGAAGGTGAGTCCGAAAGCTCATCCAGATTTCACCATAGATATCTCTCCGATTTCGGCGAGCGTTAGTCAAGGCGATGCCGCAATATATTCTATAACCATAAATCCATCGGAGGGATTCGATCAACCCGTATCGCTCTCCATCAGCGGTCTCCCAGCGGGAACGACATATGAATTCACCCCATCCTCCGGAACACCACCATTTACATCGACTCTCAGGATTGAGACGAGTGCCTCCACACCCCTTGGATCCCATACGATAACTGTAACCGCGAGTGGGGGTGGAAAGACTCATAGTAAATCCATCGATTTAACGGTTGAGGCGGTTCCAGACTTCTCGATCGTGGTTGGGCCTCCATCTATCACCATTAAGCAAGGCGAGGTAGCGGAATATGTGATAGGGGTTGCGTCGCTCGAAGGGTTCAGCGAAGAGGTCGGCTTATCGGTTTCAGGTCTTCCAAGCGGGGCCACGGTCTCGCTAAGCCAAACATCTGGAACCCCTCCGATGAAGTCTATCATGAAGATTAAGACCTCTGAGGATACGCCTGTTGGAAGCTATACGATAACGGTGACCGGAACCGGCGGCGGGAAGACTCATAGCGCGAGCGTGAATCTGGTGGTGAAAGAGGCTCCAAGCTTCTCGATAACCTTAAGCGAGGAGAAGGTATCCATAATTCAGGGCGAGAGTACAGATTTAACGGTCAAAGTCGGGTCGTCTGGAGGATTCAGCGACTTAGTCACGTTATCGGCGAGGGTGTTTAAGGAGGGATTAACCGTGAGCTTTAATCCCGAGTCAGGTAACGCACCATATACGTCAACCCTAACGATAACGGCATCAAGCGACATTCCGCCTGGAACCTATGATATAAGGTTGGTAGCCGTTGGAGGAGGATTGACCCGCGGAGCCGTCATAACTGTTGTGGTGAAGGAGATGCCAGGCTTCAAGATAGCGGTTACCCCATCATCCGCCTTGGTGACTCAAGGGGAGGAGACGAGGCTCACCGTGGAGGTCGAGCCATCCGGAGGATTTTCCGAGATTGTGAGCCTATCGGTAATGAATATCCCGTCTGGAGTCTCCGCATCGCTCTCGACAAGTAGCGGCACACCCCCATTCACGTCAACTCTAACCATAAGAGCTGGTGAGGATGCGTCGGCGGGAATCTATGATCTATCGTTAAGGGCGGAGGGAGGCGGAATAGTCAAGACGGAGCGCTTTAGATTGAAGATCAGGGAGGCGGTTAAGCCATTTGACTTCGAGCTAACGGCAACCCCATCAAGCATAACGGTCAAACCCGGACAATCAACGAGCATAGCGATCCTAGTAACCCTCAAGTCGGGTAAGGCTGAGCCCGTATCCCTTACGGCGGCGGGGCTCCCCTCAGACTTCAGCTACTCATTCAATCCGCCATCGATAACCCCGACGAGCTCTTCAACCCTCCAACTGACCGCCGGAAACACTCCTGGATCATATACCTTGGTTGTCCAAGCGAGTGGGGGCGGCGTGGTTAAGACCGCTAGCGTTTATGTTAAGGTCGAGGAGGAGAAGAGATGTCTAATAGCCACGGCGGCATTTGGATCAGAACTCTCTCCCCAAGTCCAGCTACTGAGGGAGTTCAGGGATGGATTCGTCATGAAGACCTTCGCCGGCTCACAGTTCATGAATCTCTTCAACTCATTCTATTATTCGTGGAGTCCATATGTCGCCAAGGCTGAGGAGAATAACCAGCTTTTGAGGGGAGCGGTAAAATCCATGATCTATCCGCTGATATATTCGCTGGAATTCTCCAGAAGGATCGTTCAACCTCTCTCATCGAATCCAGAGGCCGCGGTCTTAATATCTGGAATCATCGCGAGCGTCCTGATAGGATTAGTCTATATCTCGCCGATAGTGGTAATAATCTCGGCATTAAAGCTGAGAAAGGATGATAGATGGATCCGTCCAGCAACCTCATATACACTCAGAGTTATGGCCGCCGCTATAATCATCTTCTTGTTGGCTGAGGCTCTATTGAATCCGCCCCTGATGATGTTGTCGTCGACCCTGATCGTATTGGCGTCAATGAGCCTTGGAGCATTGATAATGCCGATCATAATCAAGGCCGTTGGAAGGCTGAAGTCCCTAACCTAACCTTCTTCCATTTTTTCTTAAGAGAGTATGCTGGAGAAGAGCTGAAAGCGAAGATGATAGGAGAGTTTAGTAATTAAATGATGTTTAACATGGTTCTATTGTGGATGGTGGTTTTGAGGTTGCGGCGTAGGCGACCATCGTCACCCTCGGTATCTCCCTCGTTATCCTCCTAGCTATCCTATCAAGTAATTCGTGGTCTATTCTATACCAGTCCGCGGTCATCCCGTCGACGCTCTCAACCACCCTGATTATCACGATGTATCCATGAACCCTCTCATCCCCCATGACTCCAACCCATCTATCATCGCATACGACCGCGAACGCCTGCCAAACCCTATCATAGACTCCAGCCCTCCTAAACTCTTCCTCAACTATCGCATTAGCCTCCCTACATATCTCAAGCTTCTCCCCCGTAACCTCACCGATAATCCTCACCGCAAGCCCCGGGCCTGGGAATGGATGTCTCGAGACTATTTCATCTGGGATTCCGAGCTTCCTCGCGATCTCCCTGACCTCATCCTTGTAGAAGTCTCTTAGAGGTTCTAGGAGCTTTAGGTTCATCCGCTTGGGTAGTGCGCCGACGTTGTGATGGGATTTTATCAAGGCAGCCCTCCTTCCAGCCCTCCCACTCTCAACCCTATCGGGGTAGATCGTTCCCTGAGCGAGCCATTTGATTCCCGGAATCTTCTTGGCCTCCTCCTCGAACACCTTGATGAACTCCTCTCCAATTATCCTCCTCTTCTCCTCCGGATCCTCAACCCCCTTAAGCTTGCTCAAGAACCTCTCACGGGCGTCAACTATCCTAAGGTTTCTTATCCCAATCCTCTTAAGAGAGTTCTTAACTTGCTCAATCTCACCCTTCCTCATCAGGCCGTGATCGACGAAGATACAGTATAGTCTGTCGCCGACCGCCTTTGAGACTATGGTGGCCGTTGTAACCGAGTCAACTCCACCGCTCACCGCGCAGATCACCTTTTCATCCGCCCCAACCTTTGACCGGATCTCATCTATCAGCTCCTCAACCCTGTCCCCTGGATTCCACCAAGCCTCTATCCCGCAGATCCTTCTAAGGAAATTTTCCAAGATATTCCTCCCATATTGGGTGTGGGTTACCTCTGGATGGAATTGGGTTGAGTAGATCCTCGATCCATCGGTCATGGATGTTATAGCTCCGTCTTCGCTCACGCTCGTGGCCCTGAACCCCTTCGGAGGCTTGATAACCGTGTCCCCA
>Ga0190319_1000128_pt1 | contig 12057 bp, 10 predicted proteins | sample 48701145_MG_FD_165040 | JGI IMG/M metagenome (GOLD analysis project Ga0190319, IMG submission 165040) | Hydrothermal vent sediment bacterial communities from Southern Trench, Guaymas Basin, Mexico - 4870-11-4-5_MG | ecosystem: Environmental > Aquatic > Marine > Hydrothermal vents > Sediment ...
CCCTTCAAGGTCTCGGCGAGCTGATTGATGTTGATCTCGGAGAGGGATGCATCAGATCTTATGACATCCATCTTCCTCGCTACGTGAACCAGTCTGCGCTTGAATAGGGTTGAGGACTCGATTGCCTCGATGAGCCTCTCCCTATAATCACCCTCGAGAATATCCTTTATCACCTCCATGACCAAGTTTCCTGAGACGTGCTTTGATCTGAAGACCACTCGATATGGGTCTTGATGGCCTTTGACCGGAGCCTCGACCCGCTTTGCTAGGAAGTGGGCCACGATCTTCTGGATGGTCCTATTCGCCTTCAATCCGCCGTGGATGTGGAGCACGACATAGTCTCCAAACTCCTCTAGCACGGCCTCGACATCCGTTGGAATCGGTATATCCATCTTTAGGTGTTCTTCAATCTCCTTAAACGCCCTCACAACCACCTCTCGATTAACCCCATATCTCTCGGCGATGTCTTCGGCTATGCTCTCCATATCCTCTCCCTTCATCCTCCTATCCCTATACTCTCTCCTAAGCCTCCCAACCTCCATCGCGACCTCATATGGGACTGGTATCTCCTCTCCAACCCAGCTTGGGATCGCTCCCTCATAGCTCTCTAAGGGTGCGACGTAGATCTTCTCCCCAGCTATGTCATGTATCTCCCAAGCCCTACCCATTAGGATGAACCTCGTCCCAGGCTCGCCGTATTCCGCCACGAACTCCTCGTCCAAGATCCCGACAGGCTCCCCCTTCGACTCATCCACCACGAGATATTGCCTCTCCTCGGGGATCATCGAGAGGTTGTTGAAATAGTAGTTGTATAGTTCTCTGGTGTTTCTGGGCTTGACGGCCATCCCATCTCTTAGATCCGCGACCCTTAGGTCTGCCATGTGGCCGACTATCCTCTCAAGCTCATCCATGCTTAAGTCCTTGAAGTTATACGTCCTCCTAAAGATCTCTAAGAGATCCTCCAACCTCATCCTACCATACTCGATCAATATCCCGGCGATCTGATGCATCGCGACATCATAGCTCTTCATAGGTATCTCAGGCTCCTCGAGCTTTTCCATCCTCGCCCTCCTAGCTATGACCATGGCCTCCAAGGCGTCGTCTGAGTCCATTACGATCACGACACCCTTCGCCGTCCTCCCTATTCCATGGCCGCTCCTCCCAACTCTCTGGATGAGTCTGGTGACCTCTCTCGGAGAATTGTATTGGATGCATAGATCGATTCTCCCAACATCTATTCCGAGTTCGAGGGATGAGGTGCAGATTATTCCCGCCAGCTTTCCATGCTTCAATCCATGCTCGGTCGAGATCCTCTTCACCTTTGAGAGAGATCCATGATGTATTCCGATCTTCATCTGCTCATCCCAAACCCTAAACCTATTCGTCAGAATCTCCGCAAGTGGTCTCGTATTCGTGAAGATCAGGGTCGACTGATGCGAATCTATCAGCTCCCTAATCTTCCTAAGCCTCGCAGCAACCTCTGGGCGGACGCCTATACTCTCCGCTAGAATCACATCATCCTCGTCTGGGACAGGATATACCACATCTATCACCATGTTTCTGGCCACCGGAACCCTCACTATCTCGCATTCCCCATCATTACCCACGAGAAACCTCGCCACAAGCTCGGGCTTTCCGATGGTTGCTGAGAGACCTATCCTCTGAAAATCTCTCCCAGTTATCAGCCTAAGCCTCTCAAGGGCTACCGCGAGCTGAGCACCCCTCTTATCGGTTGCGAGTTCATGAACCTCATCTACGATGACCCATCTAACACTCCTAAGATGATTCCTCAAGATTCTCCCTGTTAGGATCACTTGTAGGGTTTCGGGGGTTGTTATAAGCATGTCCGGGGGCTCTAGGCTTTGAACCCTCCTCTCCCTCTGAGACGTGTCACCATGCCTCACAGCCGTCCTTATATCGAGTCTTTGAGCCCACCAATCGATCCTCTCAAGCAGATCCCTATTCAAGGCCCTCAGTGGCGTGATGTAGAGTAGTTTTATCCCCGGGCCATGCTCCTCGACTATGAGCTTGCTGAAGATCGGTAGGATCGCGGCCTCAGTCTTCCCAGTCCCAGTCGGCGCCATTAAAAGCAGATTCTTTCCCTCAAGGATTCTTGGTATGGCTTGGATCTGGGGCTCGGTTAGATGCTTAAACCTCTCCTTGAATGCCTTGACTATGGGCTTCGCGAGCATGTTTAAGATGCTCTCTTCGTCGAGAAGACTCATCCTCAGCCAACAATAGCTTCTCCACGGTCTTAAAGTATCTACTCACTTAAACTAGGTCAAAATCTCTAGGCAATATTGGCCGCATGTTCTCGGTTAGACCGCTTAGAAAGACCGTAGAGCTCCCTCCTCCTCGCCTCCAAAAGCCTCTCCTCAACCCCCATATATGAGGCGGCGGTGAAAACCCTCTTGTCTAAGGTCTCCGCCTCCTCAAACACTGGTTTCAGCCAAGTCCTCCAATCTAGATCCCTTAGGAGGTGGTGGTCTAGGATTAGGCTCTCAACCGATTCCATTCTCAAAACCTTCACCAAATTTTGGATAGACTTCTTGAGATCGATCTCCCGAAATCTCGTCCCAAGCATGTAGGTCATCGGGCCATCGCATATCACCACATTGGGTTTGCTTCTTAAGATGAAGTCCAATTGATCGTCATCAACTATCCCCTCGACATCCGATGTATATAGAATTCTCTCACCATCGGCCTCTATCAACACCTCGAGGATGTATCCGAGCCTCTCATCATTCCCATGCTTGACAGGATTGGAGAACCTTATCTTACATCTTCCAAGCCTGAATCTCTTGGAGTCCGCGATCCTCGGCCTCGCCTCAACCTTCCTAAGCTTATCGAGGAATATCCTCGACCTCCATCTCTGGCTGAAGTTTATCATATTCGATGGATCCTTCAAGAGAATTCTCTTCCCCCTAAGCCACTCTATGTTCTCGCGTGGCCTTGGGAAGTGGTCGTAGTGATAGTGGGTTACTATGAAGAGATCTGCATCTCTCGCCTCCTCAGCTATCATCTCCTTATGCCTCCTCAACGTCTCAAATTCTATCTCATGCGGTCTCAGCCCATATCTCCGCGGACCTAAAGCCGCTCCAGGATCTATCATTATCCTACCATATCTCGTCTCGATTAGGGTGCACATGCTTCTGGTCCCGAGGCTATCGGAGGCGAGAAACCTTAGATTCATCCCTCATTCTTCTCTCCGAACCCTCTCACCGCATAGTGGGCAGAAGATGGAGTCTGAGGGGATCTGTTGACCGCAGTGGGGGCATTTGATTAATTCGGGTTTAGGTTCCTCAACCCTCGCAATTTTCTCCTCAACCCTCTCTGGAGGCCTCTCCTCCTTCTTAGGAATTTCCTCCGCTCTCACCTCTTCCTCAACTTTGACCTCCTCAACACCCTCCACAATGGGTTTAGGATACATTCTTGAGAGAGCGATAGATAATCCGGATGCCATGACGACTATTATCACGTGATAGATCATATAGTGTGGTTGAAGATATTGTGAGAAGAGGTCTAGGGAGATTGCTTGGATGCTGGATAAGAGTATCGGTATTAGGAGTGATATTGAGCCGCCGATCAATGGCGGGAGGAATGAGATATTCGAGTTCTTAAGTAGGATGCTGGATGGGATCGCGGAGATGAGCATTGCTAGGATTAGGGATATTATCATGGCATACATGTCGGGTAATAGTCCTGAGAGAATCATCAATAGTATGGGGGTTATCTGGAAAGCCGCATACGATATTATCAACGCTAGTGCGAGCCTCAACCCTTCCCTCAAAACTGATCATTCAATAATAGCCTTTAAGCATTTCCATCCTCTTTAACAGCTCTCTGAATATGATTATCCTCTGGATCTCCCCAGTTCCCTCGATCATCTTAACTATCTCCGAGTCTCTCAAGAATCTCTCGACGAGGGTATCAACCAAGACTCCTAAGCCCCCATGAATCTCTATGACCTTGATCGCGGAATCCTCGGCAGCCTCAGAGGAATACGATTTGGCCATCGAGGAAGCGATGGGGAGATCTCTTGGAGAACGCTTGGAGACGTTCGCCGCCCAGTAGAGCATGAGCCTTGCGGCCATGAGCTTACATAGGACATCAACTATCTTGAACTGGTTTGCCTGAAATTCTATGATGGGCTTGCCGAACGCCCTTCTCTTAAGAGAATATCTCAGGGAGGCTTCAAGCGATGATTGTATTATTCCAACCGCGATGGCGGCCGCCCCAACCCTCATCCTCGAATAGGTTTCTAAGGCTATCCTGAGCCCTTGGCCTACTTCTCCCAAAACGTTTGAGTCTGGAACATATACGTCCCTCATTATTATCTGCCCCACGCTCAGCCCCCTAACACCCACGCATTTCTCGGGAACTATTCTCAATCCCTTAGAGCCTTTCTCGACTATGAAGAATGTTAGATTCTTTGACCGCTTCTCGGCCGAGCCATCCAACGCCCTCGCCAAGACTAGGAGGTAGTCGGCCCAATCAGCTCCGGAGATGAGTCTCTTATGGCCTCTCAGAATCCACCCACCTTCAACTCTCCTCGCGATGCTCCTTATCCCGGAGAGATCGCTTCCACCCACAGGCTCGGTGGCCGCGTGGCATGCGTAAGCCTCTCCACGAACAATCCTCTTTAGGAGTTTCTTCTGCTCCTCTGTTCCATGTAGGAGTATCGGGGTTGTGAAGAGGTATGTGACGAGGATCGTTAGGCCGAAGGCTGGGGATATTCTCGCGATCTCCTCGATCACTATCGCCAAGTCCCTTAGATCTCCCTCAATCCCCCCATAGATCTCTGGTATGCCTATTCCTAGAAAACCCTCGGCTCCAGCCTTCTTAACGAGCTCTTTTGGAATCTTCCCGGTCCTCTCGATTCTGAACAGCTTAGGCTTAAGCTCCGTCTCCGCAAATTTTCTAGCCTTAACCCTCAGCTCCTCATGCCTTGGCTCAAACTCTATCTTAAAATCTTCTAAGCTCTTGAATGGGAAGGCCATGTGAATCCCAATGTTTCACGGTTAATTAAGATTTTTTACCTCGAATTCTCAGGAATCCTTGATAAAATGCTTGAAGCATTAGCTTCATTCCTCACGGTAATCGCGGTAACCCCTCTCATGATCAAACTTGGAAGAAGGGTTAGAATCGTTGGAGTGGACGTTCATAAATCCTCGAAGCCCGTGATCCCGAAGACCGGCGGCTTGGCCTTAATCCTCGGATCTTTAATCGCACTACTCGTCCACATGCTCTTCAACCATGACTCTCTCTCGCTGATATTCCTCTCAACAGGTCTCATCGCCGGCTTCATAGGATTCTTGGAGGATTTTAGGGGTGAGATGAATCCAAAGCTTAAGCCCATCCTCCTGCTCTTGGCCTCGATCCCGATCCTAGTCACCGGAAGCTACATCCCCAGGCCCATTATCCCCTTTATAGGCAGGACTAGGCTATACAAGATCTATCCGATCCTAGTCGCCTTGGCTTATCCAGTAACCTGTAACGCCGTTAACAGCGTCGATGTGTTGAATGGCTCGATGATCTACACCTCGATCCCATTCTTCGCCATGAGCTCCATCATAGCCTACTATCGGGGGAACTCATTCATCTTAACCATGTCATTGATCTGCATCTCAATCCTAGTAGCCCTAATACCATATAACAGGTATCCTGCGAAGATCTTTCCGGGAAACTCTGGAAGCCTCTTCATAGGCGGGCTCATGGCCTCAACGGCAATCCTCGGGAGAATCGAGGTCGCGGCCATAATCGCCCTCCTACCCCAGATAATGAATGAGATGCATGTGATATTCTCGATAGGTGGGATAAAGTCCGCGAAACAGGTTAAAAGCAGGCCAGTCGAGTTCGTGGATGGATTCTTGACCGCCTCCAAGGATAGGAGTGCGCCGATAACCCTAGTCAGACTTCTAAGCGCTGGAGCCAAGGTCAGCGAGAAAAACATGGCTTACATGATGGGAGCGCTTGCGGCGTTCACCTCGATCCTCGCAATCCTAACCGACCTCCTCCTAGTGGAGGCTTGGGTCTGATGAGGCTCTTGAAGAACCTCGCCGCCGTCTTAGGGCTTCTCGCGATAGTTTGGGCCACCTTCCTCCTAGTCTCCTACATCCTCGCATCAACCCTCTTCCCAGCCATAGAGCAGGCTTCTCAAAACGTCTTTGCCGGCATCCTGAGGGTGATCGTAGGATTGGCAACGTTTACGGCTTGGGTTCTGGCTTGGTATACTTTGACGAAGATCTGGCTATACAAGGTCTTAGGGGTCGACTAGGGAGATCGACGCCACATGCACATTGAGCGTATGATCTAATTATGGAAGATGAGAGAAATGGAGATATGATTACCTACTTTTCTCGGCGGAGAGGGGATGAGTTGTTAAGGTAACATTCAATATTCGGTTTAGGTGTACGTAATTATCATGGTTTAAAGGCAACTTTCATAGAATTTTTACTCAACGCCGTCCTTAAGGCTTCTTGAGCTTGTTCAAGTTTAAATTTATGAGTAACAACTTTGTCGAACCTTACTTTATTGTTGTACTTCTTCATCAATTTTAGACATTTTCCATAGGATTGATAGGTTTGGCCATTCACTGCGATAATGGTTGCGTTTTTACTCATAATGAGCCTTTGAGGATTTATTTCGACGTCACCCATGTCTATGTATAATCCCTCTATTAAGTATGTTCCAAACTGACTAACCATTTCAAGCCCCTCTGGTACAGCGTCGGGAACTCCCGTGCACTCTATCACCAGTTCAGCTCCTCGGCCTCCGGTTAAATATTTGACCTCTTTTATCCTTTCTTCACTACTCTTAATCTCTGCCATGTTTATGGTATAATCGGCGCCGAATTCCTCAGCCATTTTTAACCTGTAATCAACATAATCTAAAGCTATTATATCACCCGCGCCCGTAAGCCTCGCCATAATTATGTTCAGGAGACCTAGAGGCCCTACCCCCTGAACTACCACGTTATCTCCAGGCCCATAACCATTTCCATAAACCCATAAGTTCATCACTCTCCCAAATGCAGAGTAAGGTACCGCAAGTAACTCTGTAAGCACCGCAGCCTCCACCGGAACTCCATTCGGCACTTTAGCCAATCGGGCCTCAGGTATCACATAAACGTATTCTGCCCAGCCTCCAAATAGGTGAGGAGGGTCTTTACAAGAGATTCCATGCCCATAGGACACGCCAACATTCTTCTCACATACTGGAAATCCGTAAATGTTTCTGCAAGAATGGCAATTTTCGCATCTTATATCACATACCAATACAACTCTATCTCCAGGTTTTAGAGGCTCTGCGTTAATTTCCATGATTTTTGAAGCCCTTTCTCCGATCTCAACGATTTCCCCAACAACTTCGTGACCTGGTATTATCGGAAATCGTGTAGGCGCCTCTCTTGGATGAATTACTTCTCCTTTATACATGTGTTTATCTGTTCCGCATATTCCTGAGAGCTCTACCTTAATGATAGCTGAGTTTTCATTTATGCTAGGGTATGGAAACTCTCTGACTTCAAGCTTTCCGGGGCTAGGCATAACTATTGCCTTTACAGATCTTGGCGCCATACATGAAAACAATTCACGTGCTGCAATATTAACGTTAAGTTATTAGAAATACTTAAATATGCGATGAAAAATTCATTACTCGATGAAACCTATTAATGTAGGACTATTAGGCTACGGAGCGATTGCCAGACAACATCTGTATGCATATCGTACAATTCCTCTCTACTTTCCCGAATTAAAAACGGATATTAAAGTTGTAGCAGTTTATGGAAGAACGGAGGAGAGGGTTAGGAATTTTTCCAAGGAATATGGTATAGATCGATATTATACCGACTATACCAAGTTAATTAAAGATAAAGATGTTCAAGTAATCGATATTTCTCTCCCCAATAGATTACACTATGAGACAGCGTTGATAGCCGCTGAAGAGGGAAAAGATATAATATGTGAGAAACCTCTTTCTATCGACCATAAGACTGCATTTGAAATGTATAAGGTTGCCGAAAAAGCAGGAGTTAAACATGCTATCGTGTATAATTATAGGTGGCTACCGGCGATCCTATTAGCTAAGAAATTGATAGAAGAAGGTTTCATAGGCAAAATCTACCATTTCAGGGGGATGTATCTTGAAGATTTCGCGATAGACCCGAGCCAGCCTTTAGCATGGCGTTACATAAAATCTGAAGCCGGCTCAGGCTCGCTAGGAGATGATGCTACACATGTAATAGATTTGGCGCGATTTCTAGTGGGTGAAATGAAGAGAGTCTGCGGGAAAGGCAAGATTCATATAAAATATAGACCACTACTCACAGACCGTACTAAACAGGGAGAGGTCGAAACAGACGATGAATTTATGGCATTAATAGAGTTCGAAAATGGCGCTGTTGGAAGCATAGAAGCTTCAAGGGTATGCGCTGGGCGGAAAAACTTCTTATATATCGAAGTTAATGGCTCAGAAGGCTCGATAATTTGGAATCTTGAGAGGCTTAACGAGTTGAAGTTATACACGATTAAAGATCCACCCGAAGTACAGGCTTTTAAAACGATCTACGTAACCAATGAAAAGCATCCATATTTTAAACGTTTCTGGCCTCCCAACGGTCCCATAGGCATGGTTGATGGATTTGCTATTGGCTTCGGAGAATTCTTTAAAGCTATTCTTGAAGACCTCGAATACATACCGAACTTTTACGACGGGGCCGTAAATTGTGCAATTATTGATGCAATGTTACAGGCTGATGAGGAAGGAAGATGGGTTGAAGTTCCTAAACCATAATTTAGACGGGAGGATAAAGTATGAAGATCGGAATCATGCTTGAAGCCCTCAAGGATTTAGAGCTTAAAGAAGTGGTTAAGAAGATATCCTCGATTGGCTATAATGGTGTGGAATTCTTTGCTAGCAAGGGTAACAAGCATATAGATTTAGATTCCTTTACAGAAAGTGATGCCATAAAAATGAGGAGATATTTGAGGGAGCACGGGATTGAGGTACTGTCCATATGTAATAGTCATGAAGCTCAGCTCATACTAGGCCCCCACGACTCATCGACAGATCATCTAATAAGCGGTACTACTGAAGAGAAGATACGGTATGGCGTAAGACGTGTTAAAAGGACTATTGAAGTTGCCCAGCTACTTGAAGCTCCTGTGATTACGGTGTTTACCGGCTGTCCAAATTGGGGCAAGTGGTATCCATTCCCAGACCTTAATGTTGAGATTTGGGAGAAGTATTTTGAACTATTCGCTGAAAGATGGCTTCCCATCTTAGATTACGCTAAAGATCATGATGTTAAGCTTGCATTTGAAGGTGAGCCAGGAAATCTAAATTATAATATAGAAAACACCCTTCAACTGATCAAGTCTGCAAATTACCATAAAAGCCTAGGTATATGCTACGACCCATCTCATATCATGTGGCAGGGTATAGATCCAGTAAGATATATCTACGAGTTGAGAGACCGCATTTTTAACGTGCACTTAAAAGATGTTGAGATATTGAGGTTTAGAGTTGCTAGGACTGGAGTTATGGCATCAGGACCTATGAACACTTATGCAAGAAGTTTTCGCTTTCGAGTACCTGGATGGGGAGATCTTCCATGGAAAAAAATCATAAGCTCTTTGTACGAAGTTGGATATAAAGGACCGTTTATAGTGGAACTAGAAGATCCGTTGATACCGCTGGATAAAGGATTAAAACTGGGATATGAGTATGCTGAGAAACTCCTTTCAGCCTTCTACGACTAATTATTTATTAATCTATAGAACGTCTTTTGCAACCTTATGAATCCCATCTACTATGTCTTCAACATCTTTATCGGTCAATAACGGACTTATATCTATATGGACGGCCCTGCTTAATAGGTTAAGAGTTTTTGGCGCTACAGTCTCGTCCTGAGGTTTGTCAAAGTAATGTTGCCAGAAAAGGTATATGTGTCCATCGGCTACCCCAGGCCTATATATTAGCCATGGATAGCCGCCACTACTGGTGTAAATATTTTCTTCTCTAAGCTTTTCTACAAATTTTTGTGCCTTGCTGGAGCTTTCCAAGAAAAATACAAGGCAGACTCCTGTATCTCCTTCAGGATCATTTTCCTTTCTGAATTCTATGTTATCAATGTCTGAAATCATCTTTTTAATTTCTTCTTTTCTTCTCTTCATCCTACGTATTATATCATCTAATTTTTTCAACTGTTCAAGTAATATTGCGGATTGTAGCTCCGTGATCCTGTAATTCAGGCCGGGGATAGGGTCTATTTTTAGAATGCTCTTATAAATGGGTCTGTAGATCGCTCCTGCATCATGTATCATAATTGATCTTTGGTACAGTAACTCATCATTTGTGGTTATGGCACCCCCTTCTCCAGCAGTTATATTCTTGTTTAACTGGAAACTATGGGTTCCTATATTACCTATTGAGCCTAATTTTTTACCATGATAGCTTCCTCCAACTGCTTGAGAACAATCCTCAAGCAAGAAAATATTGTTTTCTTTAGCTATTTTTTGTAGCTCTTCTAGGTTTGCGGGGGCTCCTCTCATATGTACGGCCATTATTACCTTTGTCTTATCGGTTATCTTCGAGGCAACATCATCAGGATCTAAGGTTAATGATTCATCTATTTCGGCTATAACAGGTTTAGCTCCACAAGCTACCACGGCCGCTGGGCATGCTACCCATGAATAAGCAGGAATTATCACCTCGTCTCCGGCTCCCACGCCAAGGGCTTTAAGCGCTACATGTAAGGCGGCGGTTCCTGAAGATACCGCGAGAGCATATCTTACGCCAATATACTTTGCATATTCCTCTTCAAATTTTTTAGAATAATCTAAAAAATTCGGTCCATAGAACCTAAACGGCGACTGCGCTTTAATCACCTTTATCACAGCCTCTATCTCCTTAGAATTATAGAAAGTGCCGCCTGGATACATGGGAGGTAAGGGTTTGTCTCTGATCGGCATTTAAGACCCCAGTTTAATGAAATCAGGTCGTATTTATCCTTTTTCAAAATAATATCAATTCATTACAATATAGACGCTAAGGATTGATTATTAAAGTACATGGAGCTACGGTTAGGATCATAGTTGTAGCGCAAAATTGAGTTAAACAGTATCGTAGTGAAAAAAATCTCCATTGAAAAATAACGTTTTTCCGAGTTAACCTTTCATCACTCCAAAGGTCATTCCCCTTATGATGTATTTTCGGATGATCATGAAAAATATTATCACGGGTATCGCTGAGAGCACGCCAGCCGCAGCAATTTTAGACCAAGCTATTTCCCATTTTGAAACTGTAGCAAAGACTCCAATAGTTACTGTTTGGGCATCATAAGTAGTCGTCAGTATCAAAGCATAAAGGAATTCGTTCCAAGAATATAGAAAGGTAAATATCAAGACTACGAAAATTGAGGGTAAGAGAAGCGGCAAGGTTATCCTAAGAAAAGCGCCAAACTTGCTACATCCATCTATAAGAGCGGCCTCTTCAACCTCCGGAGGGAATTCGTCAAAGAATCCCTTCATGGTCCACGTCGCGAAAGGTATACCAAAGGTTAGGTATACTATTATTAATCCAAACCAAGTATTTATGAGGCCTAGTTTACTTAAAATTATGTAATATGGTATAACCATAATTAACGGGGGGAACATTCTAAACATCACCACCAATATAGTCATTAAATCTTTCGTCTTTCTGGATGTTAATAACCTCGAAATTCCATACCCTAAAAAGGTGCCTATAATAGTGGAGAACACGGCGTTTCCCGAGCCTACTATAATGCTATTTCTAATTAACTCCCCAAAGTGTCTCATCTTAAATAAATCGACATAAAAGTAGCCAGTAGGGTTTATGGGAATAAGCGTCGGCGGTATCTCCGATAATTCCACCGCTGTTTTCAAAGAAGTGATAACGCTCCAATATAGAGGTAGTAGTGTAAATATTGAATAAAAGATTAGGACGGCGTAGATTATCGTCTTGAGAAGATAATTTTTAATAACATGCATATTCATGGATGATCACCTCCTATAAACCATCCTAACAAGCATCACC
>Ga0190319_1000129_pt1 | contig 11992 bp, 13 predicted proteins | sample 48701145_MG_FD_165040 | JGI IMG/M metagenome (GOLD analysis project Ga0190319, IMG submission 165040) | Hydrothermal vent sediment bacterial communities from Southern Trench, Guaymas Basin, Mexico - 4870-11-4-5_MG | ecosystem: Environmental > Aquatic > Marine > Hydrothermal vents > Sediment ...
GGATCTCACAATGGCAGGATGGAAAGCAGTACATAATCTGGCCTGAAAACGTTGCAAATGGCGAACTTAAGCTTCCGCCTTGGATTGCCCAGTAATTACTTTCTTTTTATTTTCCTAAAAATGTCTATAAGATTTAGATCTTTTATTTTAACACATGTATTTCCTTTCTGCAGAATCGTAAGGAGCTGAAATATCGTTTAGATAAGTTTTCTCCTATCAATATTAGTGCTGAAGAAGTTACGAAAGGCAGAAAAATTTTTGAAACCTTGGATACTAGACCATAAATCTCCTAATAAACTCTATTATCTCCTTGCTCCTTGCTGGATTTAATGAAACCGTTCTACCCTTTTTATGTAGGATAAGATATCCCTCATTAACAAGCTGTTTTATGATACTTTCAACTCTCTTCCCATCTTTCTTTATTTTCTTGCTTACCCATCTGACAAGCGTGTCTACAGGAAGATACTTGGCACCCCAGCAATGCCTTCTTAACAATCTGTTCAGTATATCGGCCTTAAGTTGAACATCACTTAGGTTCACTTTAGTACCTTTAGAAGAATGATTTAAATACTTTTAGCATAACTGTATAGTATGCCGGAAGAACTCTATACACGGGAGAAATCCATCTTGCTAAAAATGCTTGGTGATTCTCCAAAGCTCAGGATAATAGATTTCTTCTTAGATAACCCCTTCTTTGACTTTACAAAGAAAGAGGTTATTGAAGCTTTGGGTATGAACAAGCAAACGTTCTACAAATACTTTAAAGAGATAGAGGAAGATGGAATCGTAGAAATTTCCAGAAAAATCGGTAGGGCTAAGCTTTACAAGATAAATCTCAAACATCCATTCGTCGCTATGCTCAGGGAATTCGAGGAAAAGCTGTCGATGCGGATGTCAGAGGACGCAAAGGAAATGATAGTGAAGTAAAAAGTTCAATCATTTGAGTAGAGAGATAATGCATTCTCACTTGTTTCTTTGCTTTCAAGTTTTAGTTTAACATGGGCAAATTTGTTTCCACGGTTGATTTGTGATAAGGTGAGATGTGGATGGAATTACTCCCGATCCGCTAAAATGATACACACTAGTTTTCGACAATTTTGGAAAGTAGTAGAAAGATCCTCCAATTAACAGAAGCGTCCTATCGCTCTCTGTTGGAATTATGTATACATCTATCGGCACGTCACTCCGGCGCTGTCAAATTAACACCTCCAGTAGTTATAGAATGCCATAAAACTCTCAATCCAGCTCTGTACAGAATCAAAAGAGCTATTGAAAGGAAACCTGTTCCAGAACCTCTTTGTTCTCTCCTTAAACCTAGAAAACTGACTGTGTGATCACATAAATAAATGCCGTATTATCTCAACGGAGCAAAGATTAACCAGATCGTAGAAAGTTACGCCAAACTTGTGGCTCAAATACTCGATGCAGTTTGCCAAAGTAGCCATAAGCAGAATAAAGCCGTTGTTGCTTCTTTCACTTCTTAAATAATTTCCTTCAAGCTTTAAAATGAACTTATCGCGAGTTTGAAGTTGAACTACATGGATTGGTCAAAATACAGCTTTGTAATCAGAGCTAAGAACCGAAAATTGATCCTGTTAAGCCTATCCAAGCCTAAAACACCAACACAACTAGATATTTGTTTGAACTGCTGGTTATGGAAGTCGAAGACTAAAGTTAGTTTTGGGTCGTAGTTTTCCGTAACTCGTTTAAATAAGTTTTATAGTTGACTATACTAGTTATTGTATTTTGGATAGGAGATGTTTACATGCCCTCCAGAAATAGCAATAGCAAAAAATCTTTATTTTTTATCTTGTTTCGTCCCACATGGAGGGACTTTCCGCAGAACTGCTGCTAAGAATAATCGTTTTCGGAGCAGTTGCAAGCGGCATCTGGGCTTTAGCGGCATCCGGCTTCTCCCTAATATTTGGAGTTGCAAGAATTCTTAACTTTGCTCACGGAACAATCTTCGTGCTCTCAGCCTACTTTGGTATTACGCTTACAAATTACGGTGTTAATCCGTACGTAGCGTTTGTTGCTTCAATACTCTTCGCTGGCGTTTTTGGTGTAGCTATGTACAAAATCGCGCTATCGCCAATAAGGGAAAGTAAAGTTATGGTAATAATCGTAACTCTGGCTATTGCGCTGCTGGTTGAGCAGATCTTAATGATGACGTTTGGTGAACATGGTATATCTTTTCCCTCCTTGGTTGAAGGCGTTGTTTACGTTGCTGGAGTACCCATAACCTACAAAAGAATTCTGACTTTTATTATTGCTGTAATCGCTCTAATCTCCCTCGAATTTTTCATAACGAGAACAAAGACCGGTAAAATGATTATGGCGACAGCTGAGGACATGGAAGCTGCGATGCTTATAGGCATCGACACCGAGAAGGCCTTAGTTATTACGATGTTCGTTTCGTCAATCCTTGCGGGCCTGGGCGGGCTCCTTTACTCTCAAATTTTTGCAACAACACCCATCGTTTCGCTTAAAGCGCTAATTTACGCATTCGCAATTGTAATCCTCGGCGGATTAGGAAGTGTTAGGGGAAGCATCGTGGCAGCTTTCATAGTTGGATATACGCTGGCAATAACCATATCCCTGCTTGGAGCGAGGTGGTCTGAGTTCGTCGTTTTGCTAACAATCATCGCAATTCTAATCGTTAAGCCTACTGGACTTTACGGGGTGGAAGAATGAAAGTGATGAAAAGAGTGGTAGCGTTGGCAATAACGTTGGCGTTTGCTGCAAGCTTGCCGCTCTACATACCGGAGGCTTTCATATACCTGCTAGGCTTAGCATTGCTTTTTGCTATCCTCGTAGTAAGCTGGGATGTTATGGTTGGATATACCGGATACGTGAACCTGGGCCATACTGTTTTCGTTGGAATTGGTGCATACACAGCAGCTTTGCTTCAGTCCCAACGCCTAGCGTTGCCTACGTTGCCTGTGCCCGCATCAATAGTAATGGGAGGCTTTGTAGCAGCGTTGGTCGGTTTGTCCATAGGGATCGTCACCCTGAGGTTGAGGGGATACTACTTTGCGTTGGTAACGGCAATCCTACCTCTCGTTTTCATGCAGACCGTATTTATCTGGCCCGACATCTTCGGCGGGGAGGAGGGATTTACGATAGAGCATGGGCTTGCTGGCAGTGTGGTTGAGAAGTACTATGCCGCCCTTTTAATCGCATTCGTATCAATAGCAGTAATGCTGCTAATTGTTAACAGCCCAGTAGGCCTAAAGCTTAAGGCGATAAGGGAAGATGAAGAGCTTGCAGAGGCCGTAGGTATAGACACCGTAAAATACAAGATTATGGCGTTTGTGATCAGCTCTTTTTTCGCCGGAATTGGGGGAGCAGCGATAGTCCACTACCGCATGGTTGTGGCTCCCGATCTTTACGATATTCCGCTAATGCTGCTCGTAATTCTTTCTGCAGTGATCGGCGGCTTGGGAACGATATACGGCCCAATGATTGGGGGGCTTTTAATTTACCTTGCAAAAAACTGGTGGCTTAAAGAAGTCGTTGATGTATTTAGATTCACAGCTCTACCAATTAATGATGACGTAATTCTATACCTCATTTTAATTGTAGTTGCAATACTAATGCCCGAAGGTGTGTATCAGGGAATTAAGGAGAAGTTAAAGAAGGAAAGGGGCTGATTCAGTGAGGTCGATTCAATGGGCTTAGCAGAAGTAATAGTACTTGGAAGCATAATCGGAGGAATTTGGGCTCTCGTCGCTTCGGGCTTCAGCTTAGTCTTCGGTGTCGCCAGGATACTGAACTTTGCACACGGAACATACTTCGCTTTGGGAGCTTACGTTGCAGTAGTTCTAAATTCTGCGCTGAAGAACTTTATGTCAGACTGCTTTTCTCTTATCCTCTCAATTATTCTCTCAATTTTTATCGTAGGCTTTATCGGTGTTGCAGTCTACAAGGTCTGCATTAGGCCGGTAAAGATGTACGGAGTAATGATAATTCTTGTCACACTCGCAATAGCTTTGCTGTTCGAAGAGATACTCCTTACTATTTTCCGCGACACTCCCATTTCCGTGCCCTTTCCTCTTTCAGGTGTTGTTAGCATTGCGGGCGTTCCCGTTCCCTACACGAGGCTCGTAGCTCTAGTAGTAGCGATTTTGGTGATTGCCCTCCTCGATCGCTTCATTAATGCAACAAGAACCGGTAAAGAAATTCTCGCAACTTCTCAAGACAGCGAGGCGGCGATGCTCGTTGGCATAGATGTGGAGAGGATTTATGTAATAGTCACGTTCGTGTCTGCAGCCTTAGCAGCCCTTGCAGGAATTCTTTACTCGCAGATATACGCTGTTAATCCACAGACGGCCATAAGAGTGCTGATATACGCATTTGCAATAGTAATCCTTGGCGGGCTTGGTAGCGTCAGAGGAAGCATAATCGCAGCGTTCATTATAGGTTTCATGCAGGTAGCGGTTTCAATAGCTCTCGAAGCAAGATGGTCGGAGATCGCTGCTATGCTGGCGATAATAGCGATTTTAATAGTGAGGCCGAGAGGGCTGATGGGGGTGGAATGATGCATGCTAGGATAGATGCAAAATACCTAGCCGCTGCAATCATCGCAGTTCTTGTAGCTTTGCCCTTTACCGCTTCAACATCTCTCCTTTACATGCTTGGCTTAGCGTTCATATTCGTTGTTTACGCAGTAAGCTGGGATATCGTAGCTGGCTACACAGGCCAAGTAAACCTCGGTCACACAGTTTTCATAGGAATCGGAGCATACACTACAGCTTTGCTCAACACGAGCAGGCTTGGTATTGAACTCTCAGCCCCTGTATGGCTGACGATTTTGGCTGGAGGAGTAAATGCCCTGATCTTTGGTCTTGTTATCGGGATAGTCTGTTTGAGGTTAAGAGGTTACTACCTCGCTCTCGTTACGGCAATACTGCCCTTGATATTCATCCAGCTTGCCAACGTGTATTCGGGTGTGTTTGGTGGATACGAGGGATTCTCAGTCGGATTGGGGAAGAGTTTGGCCACCGATCTAAAGCTTAGATATTACATAGCCCTTCTTTTCATGCTCATAAGCATTGCAGCTATGTACATTGTCGTAAAGAGTAAAATCGGCATCAAGTTGAGGGCTGTCAGAGACGATGAGGAGCTTGCAGAGGCAGTAGGAATAGACGTTGTAAAGTACAAGCTTATCGCCTTCTGCATAAGCGCGTTCTTTGCGGGTTTGGCGGGAGCTATGACCGTTCACTACCGCCTTACAGTTGGCGTTGACCTCTTCGACATACCACTGATGCTTGCGATAGTTCTCGGAGTGATAATAGGTGGAATTGGAACTTTTTACGGCGCCATACTCGGTGGATTCGCTATATACATTGCCAAGAACTGGTTCTTCAGAATAATTGCCGAATCGCTTGCTGTTCCCGTTTCTGACGATTTCCTTCTATACCTCCTGCTAATAGCTTTGATTATCAAAGCTCCAGAGGGGATTGTAAACCGGGTTAAAGCATTTTTATCTTCAAAAACAACAAAGCAATGATGGTTGTCAATCTTATCAATAATTGGATAGAAGTTAGAAATAATTAATTAAAAAAATTTAGAGTTACTCACATTCATCGTTCGTTATTGCCCCGTTGGGACAGCTCTCAACACACGAGCAACAAGCGTCGCAGTCCTCGGGCCTAACTGGAACAGACTTTCCTTCATCGTTCAGCTCGAAAACATCGTTCGGACAGACAGAAATGCATTCTCCACACCCGTCGCACTTGTCATGATCCACAACAATGTTTGCCATACACATCACCTCCGCTTAGCTATTTGCTCGAAGGAGCAATTTTTAAATTTTTTGATTTAGCATTTCAAACCAAAAAAGCAGAAGAGAATTCACTTCTAGCTTGTACTCTGCAATTTTTTATCAGATACCTTTCTCTGACTTTCCATATCTGCTCCAGCCCATTAATTTGATCTTTTTTAATTTTGAATTAAATATTCTGAAACTATATCGCAAACGTTTTAAACTCCATTAAGAGTTGAGGAACATGGCGGTACCGAAGGAGATTGCCGACACCCTTGAAGAAATAATAGAGGCGCAGAAGGACGCTGGAAAAAAGGAGGCAAAAGACCTGCTTAAAGGCTTTGGCGTCTTACTTACTGGAGATGCAATGATAGCGTACTTCTTGGGGGCACTTAGGGGTATATGCTACGAAAGGGGAATAAAAGACTGGAACGAGTTTAAGGAAGTCGTCAAGGAACTGAAGGATGTTATATCAGAAAGTGTTTTATTCTACAGATAACTAATTTCTAATATTTTTTATTTTTACTCGCATAAACAATTCCACCCGTTCTTCTGACAGTAAAGTTCATCTTTTCCAAAAATGGAACTATCTGCTTGTACGTCGGCTCACCGTTTATTTTATGGTAAGCTGCAATTGCAAGATTGAGTTTTCTGTTCAAAATCTTGCTTGCTCCCTTCAAAGCTTCAATCTCAGCTCCTTCGACATCCATCTTTATAAAATCCACGTTCTCCAGGTTAAGCTCAGAGATTATACTGTCAAGCGCATCTACTTCAACTTCGATGAACTTTTTTGAAGGATACACCAAACTTGCCGACGATCTGTAGCCCAAGTATAACTTTCTCCTCTCTTTTCTACTCCACAGCCCCTTTTCAATTACTATCACATTTTCCAGTTTGTTCTCCTCAATATTTTTCTTCAAGAACCGCAGATTTTCTTTTTCGGGCTCTATTGCGATAACCTTCCCCTTACTTCCAACCTTTTTTGCTGCTTTTACAGCAAACATTCCAACAAAAGCTCCTGCGTCAACTATAACATCGCTTTTCCTTATTCTGTAAAACCTCTCGTAGATATCGAAGTAGAATATTTCCATCAGCACACAGATAAAACTTAAAAACCTCTTATCAGCCAGCCCAAGCTCTCCGGCTGCAAGCTGCAGATAAGGCGGGATTTTTGAAACGCCATCTTCCCTTGGACCGTAAAACTTTAACCCGTTGTTTAGCTCAACGAAAATTTCATCCTCGCTAATTTCAGAATAGCTTATTAGTCTATTTCTCAGCCTGTATAAAAGCCTCCGAGCAAAGTTAAGCATTGAAAAAATTAAAATTAAAGGAAGAAAGTAGAAAATTTAGCCTCCGGCTCTTTTCTTCTCGTACTCCTCAATGTACTCCGGGGTTGAATAATACGTCGTTGAACCCGAAGACCAGTACGCTGCCTTCCCCTCCTCTATCAAATCCAGTATTATCTTCTGCACAACCTTCTTGTCCATTTTGAGAACTTTTGCCAGGTCCTTTATCTTCCAAGTCTTCTGGCCGAGCTTCTCAAGCACTTTTTGCTTGTCCTCTTCGGTATATTCTACCATTTACTGTCACCCTCTATTCTTTGACCCTCCATGTATTTAGTATTTACCACCTGAACTGCGTTCCAACTCTGTAGGAGTCGTACATGAAGGGCACTATTCTGAAGTCGTCGATCAAGTGTTCAGTGAATTCGAGGCCTGCGAGATCGAAGAAGCGCTCCCATCCGATTCTCTCAACGAATTCAGCCATTCTTTCGTGCTTTCTTGCGTTCTCAGCCCAGGCGAGGAATATCTTCTTAACGTTGCTAACAAGGGTTGGCCATCTTGGCGGTTCGTTTGGCACCCACGGCACGACGACCTTGGATAGCTCAGGTCTGTGCCTAGCGTCTGAAACCTTACCCGCGCACAGAATTGCTGCTCCATCGTTTTCTGGGTCGAAGAGCGGCATTCCGGGACACATCGTGTAGCAGTTTCCACAGTACATGCACTTCTCTCCATCGACTTCGACGGTCTTCTCCTTAGCCTTTATTCTGATCGCTGCGTTGGGGCAAGCCGCTGCAGTCGATGGCAGCTCGCATGTTCTTCTGACAGCATCATCGTCAACGAGTGGTGGTACTCTGTGGATACCTACAATCGAGATGTCGGATGCGTGAACGGCTCCGCACATGTTTCCACAGCACGCAAGGCTTATCCTGCACATTGCCGGCAGTTTCATCTCGACGAAGTACTCGTAAAGTTCGTCCATAACGGCCTTGACTATGCCCGAAGCGTCAATAGCAGGTGTGTGGCAGTGGATCCAGCCCTGGGTGTGGATTACGTTTGAGAGAGCGTATTTGCCTGTGGGAGCGTCCCACGTACCACCGCATGGGAAGCCTGTTCTTTCCTGAACCTCCTTTATGAGGTCATCGATCTTGCTCTCATCTGTAAGGATGAATTCCACGTTGTGTCTGCTCGTCCATCTTAAGTAGCCGCCGGTGTACTTGTCCGCAATATCACATAACTCCTTAACGGTATATATGCTCAACAGTCTCGGAGTTCCAAACCTGACAACATAGACGGTGTCTCCGCTCTCGGCGACCCTCTTTATAACGCCACACCTTACAACTTCGTGGTAGGCCCACTTCCCGTAGTTCTTCTTAAGCACTTCTGGGAGCATTAGGTCGTATTTCGGAGGACCAAAATCAGTCTTCCACCACTCTGGCCTTTCCTCTGCCATTTATATCACTCCTCCTCTTCACCATACGTGAACGATCTTATCTTCACACCCTTCTTCTCGATCTCCTCAAGGTACTTCGATGGCCTGAGCTCGTGCTTCTCGAAGAACATGAACGGGTTCGTTCTCGGGTACCTGATCATCCTAACATCGACATCCTTGCCTATTACTCTCAGGAACTCTCTCATACCCCTTCTCCAGATGAGCTCTCCAACTCTCTCTCTGAACTTTCCTACGTCGTCCCACCACTCCCAGAGCCTCTCTGCCATCTCCTTTATTTCTGTGTATGGCTTCTTTATTTCGATGAACGGCACAGCTACCCATCCAAGGATTGCTCCCTCAACGAACGGTGCCTTACCACCAATCAGAATTGTCGCTCCTCTCTCCTTGCCAGGCTTCAAAGCCTTTGGCATCTTGTTTATGCAGTGCATGCAGCGGACACAGTTCTTGTTGTCAATTGTTAGCTCCTTTCCATCCCACTTGATGGCCCCAGTCGGGCAGAGCTTTACAACCTCATTTTCGATATCCATCCACTTCGCATACTCCCTTACAGCTTCCTGGTCTATCTGGATTTCATCCTTCCACGTACCGATAATTGCGAAGTCGGATCTCGCCTTTGCAGCAACACAGTCGTTCGGACATCCAGAACACTTGAACTTGAACTTGTACGGCCACATGGGCCTGTGCAACTCGTTCTGGAATTCCATCGTGAGTTCGTAGCAGAGATCCAGAGTGTCGTAACAGGCAAACTCACATAGAGCTGGCCCCATGCAGGCTGAGGGCGTTCTTAGGTCAGAACCTGAACCGCCGATGTCGAAGGGCGGATCCATTCTCATCATTTCTTCAAACATCGGCTGCAGGTATTCGCTGCGTGTTCCGAGCAGGATTATGTCTCCGGTTGAGCCATGGAAGTTCGTAATTCCGCTTCCCCACTTCTCCCATGCATCACAGAGTTGTCTCAACGCCTTCGTCGTGTAGAACCAGCCTGCTGGCATGTTAACTCGTATTGTGTGGAAGTGGTGCACTTCTGGAATCTCTTCTTCAAGGTCCGAATACCTTCCTATAACTCCACCACCATAACCGACAACTGCAACAATTCCACCGTGTTTCCAGTGCGTCCTCTTATCCTTATAGCTTCTCTCAAGCTGTTTGAGCAAGCCCCTTGCGGAACCGGGCATTTTTATTTCTTTGCCCTCTGCAACAAGTTTGTCTTGGATTTCTGCTGTCTTTCTAATCTCTTTAACAAAACTGGGCCACGGGCCGTCGGGTATCTGGTCAAGCAAGGGTGTTTCTGACATTAGCTCACCTCCGTTTGGTTTTTAACATTGTTTTAGAATATATAAGTCTTTCGAAGTTTGTTTTTATCACTTCTGATTGTTAAAAAGCTGCTAAAGAAAATTGAATGAGAAAATTTATTATGCATTTGTCTTCTCTCGCTTTAAAAAGGTGTTGATATGCCTGGAAAGGTTTACATAGTGGGAGCAGGGCCCGGCGATCCCGGTCTGCTGACTCTAAAGGCTATAAGAGCAATAGAGGAAGCTGACGTTATTTTATATGATAAACTCGTTGGTGATGAGATTATTGAAATGATTAAGAAAATGAATAAAAAGCTCGTTTACGCTGGCAAAAGAAGTTGTGAGGATGGAGCTACTAGGCAAAAAGAGATAAATGAGCTGATGAAAAAATACGCTTTAGAAGGAAAAGTCGTTGTTAGGCTTAAGGGTGGTGATCCATTTGTTTTTGGCAGGGGAGGTGTTGAGGCGGAATTTCTTGTTAGAGAGAACATTCCTTTTGAGATAATTCCCGGAGTCAGTTCCATAAATTCTGTACCAGCTTATGCCGGTATCCCACTAACCCATCCAGAATTGTCATCCTCCATTCTTGTTGTCACAGGAAGAGACGACATCGAGGCATGGAAAAGAACGCCGCTACATGGAACTATTGTCATACTTATGGGTCGTGACACACTTGCAGACATATGTAACAAATTGATCGAGGCTGGAAGGGACCCTTCAACACCCGTTGCGGTGATAGAGAAGGGTACAACGAGGGAGCAGAAAGTAATAGTCGGAAATCTTAAAAATATAGTGAAAAAAGTCAGAGAAGCTAAAATTAAAGGAGCAACGCTTATTGTCGTTGGTGAGGTTGTTAGATTTTCAAATATCCTCAACGGCAGACCTCAAAAAATTTAAGTATCTTTTTACTTCCCGCTCTCCATGAAACTTTTACTGATTCACGCTGATTATATTGAATACGAGACGAAAAAGGCTACAAAATACGCAGAACCGTTTGAAGGAAAAGGAGAAAGGGTGGAAGAAGCCCTCGTAGCATTCACTTCGGTTGAGAAGGGAGATAACGTCGAAGTGGCAAAGGCTGCAGCAAACGAGATAACAGAAGTTGCAAAAAAAGTAGGAGCTGAAAGGGTCGTTATTTATCCATACGCTCACTTATCCTCTGAGCTAGCAGACCCAAAGCTTGCTGTGGAATTGCTTAAGGCTATTGAAGATGATATCAAAAGCTTCGAAGTTCACAGAGCCCCTTTTGGCTGGTACAAAGCGTTTAAGATATCGTGCAAAGGTCACCCTCTAAGTGAACTCTCGAGGGAGATAAAGGGGGAGGAGGCGGAGGTTACCCAAGCTTTAAAGGCTGAAGAGAAGGTTAAAAGCTACTGGTATATTCTAACACCTGAAGGAGAACTGGTTGAAATCGAGGAGTTCGACTTCACTGGCTACGATAACCTCAAGAAATTTGCCGACTACGAGATAGCGAAGAGAAGAGCTGTAGATGTAGTTCCACCCCATGTAGAGTACATGAGAAAGCTACAGCTTGCTGACTACGAAGAAGCTAGCGATTCCGGGCACATGCGATACTATCCGAAGGGAAGGCTCGTTAAGAGCTTGCTTGAGAGCTTTGTTACCCGGAAGTGTATCGAATACGGAGCAATGGAAGTGGAGACGCCGATAATGTACAGCAGAGAACATCCAACGCTTCGCCGCTATTTGGAGAGGTTTCCAGCAAGGCAGTATATAATAAAAGGAGATAAGAGAGATTTCTTTTTACGTTTCGCAGCCTGTTTCGGCCAGTTTTTGATTTGCAGCAATGCAACGATAACCTACAGGAACCTCCCGCTGAAAATGTACGAGTTAACGAGGTACTCCTTCAGGAAAGAGCAGCGTGGAGAACTTGTAGGCCTTAGAAGACTTAGAGCGTTTACAATGCCGGACATGCATACAATAGCAAGGGACATGGAGCAGGCAAAGCAGGAGTTTTTCAATCAATACAAGCTCAGCGTTGAAACGCTCAGGGAGATTGGATTGGAGCCAGAGGACTACGAAGTAGCTATAAGGGTTACTAGGGACTTCTACAAAAAGAACAAGGATTTCGTGCATTCCCTTGTTGATATCCTAAAGAAGCCTATACTCGTAGAAATGTGGGACCAGCGTTTCTTCTACTTCGTTCTAAAGTTCGAGTTCAATTTTGTTGATGCGCTCAACA
>Ga0190319_1000130_pt1 | contig 11935 bp, 17 predicted proteins | sample 48701145_MG_FD_165040 | JGI IMG/M metagenome (GOLD analysis project Ga0190319, IMG submission 165040) | Hydrothermal vent sediment bacterial communities from Southern Trench, Guaymas Basin, Mexico - 4870-11-4-5_MG | ecosystem: Environmental > Aquatic > Marine > Hydrothermal vents > Sediment ...
TTCTCCAGGTCTGTAAAAACTTTTTTCCAAGGTATAACTCGCAGCTATCCCGCCGAGCGGAAGCGCGCTTGCAGAAAAGCTACACAAAAATAAACTAGCTATGAATGAAACCATGGTTAATTTTTTCATTCTATCCACCTCCCTTTACGATTTTTCCATCTCTTATATGAATAACTCTTTTCATTTTTCTTGCAAGAGCTTTGTCGTGCGTCACCACTATTAGAGTTTTTCCGTAATTTTTGTTAAGAGAAACCAAAAGCTTTATTATCTCCTCTCCTGTTTTGGTATCGAGATTACCAGTAGGCTCGTCGGCAAGAATTATCTCTGGGTCATTCGCCAAAGCTCTTGCTATAGCTACACGCTGTCTCTGCCCTCCAGAAAGCTGGTTTGGCAAAAAATGCATTTTTTCCTTCAAACCAACAAGTTCCAAAAGCTCCTGAGCCTTTTCCTTATTTTCTTTTCCTCTAAACACCATTGGAAGCATAACGTTTTCCAAAGCGGTCATGAAGGGTACGAGATAGAAAAACTGAAAAACAAAGCCTATAGTTTCGCCTCTTATTTTCGCAAGCTCTTTTGACTCGAGCTTTGAAGTATCCTTTCCTTTAATCAAAACCTTTCCCCTTGTTGGTTTGTCCAAACAACCAAGAATGTGCATTAGCGTAGATTTTCCGGAACCAGAAGGCCCTAGAATTGCAAGACTCTCTCCTTTCTTTATTTTCAAAGAAACACCTCTCAAAGCTTTAACCTTACCTTCTTCGTACTCTTTCCAAACATCTCTACACTCAAGTATCACGCTCATAAAAAACTTATATCGGTTCGATATATTTAAATATTTCCACTTTTCAAAAATATTTATGAGTTTCAAACTCATTCCAAAAGGTTTTTTGCGTGCAGCTATAATTTGTGTTCTTGAAAAAAAGCCTTTAAATGGGTATAGAATAATAAAAAATGTTAAAGAGCTTACAGGATTCTGGACACCTTCACCTGGCTCAGTATACCCGCTTTTGAAAGCCATGAGGAAAGAAGGAATAATAGAAAAATGCGAAAACGGAGCTTACGTGCTAACTAAAAAAGGAAAAAAACTTGCAAAAAAATTAAAAATAACCAGAGAACATATAAGGAATAGCTTTATCGATCTTATTTCCATTGCATGCGAGATGGAAAAAAGCGTAATCGAAAAAGAAATGAGAAAAAGGGAAATAGCCTTAAAAGCTCTTGATGAAAAAATCAAAAAAATGCTCGGTGCCATTATTCGCGAAATTGTAAAGTTAAGGAAAGACCAAAGAAAAAGCTGTGCTGTGGTGGAAATTCTTGAAGATACTTTGAGAAAATTGAGGAAATTGTAAATTTTAACCAGATTCATTTTTCAAAAGCTTATAAATTTCGATTAGCTCTTCTATCTTGCACTGAAACACACGCTTTTTCGCGAATTTTTCCGGGAGCCGAGCTTTTATTCCAGCATGCTCAACTGCATTTTTTACAAGCTTTTTCTTATGAGTGAAAAGCATCCGTATAAAGTTCCAGAAATCTCTTGGTAATTGCTCTGTTTCCTTTCTCATCAATCTTACCATTGCAGAATCTACTTTTGGTTTAGGGTAAAATTTACTTTTCGGAACTATTTCCATAAGTTCAGGTATTGAATGATAATTGACAAAAACCGTTATTCTCGAATAATTTCTCTCTCCTGGTTTTGCAAAAAATCTAAGAGCAAATTCCTTTTGAAACATAAGAACAGCGACCTCCCAATAATAGGAAAAAATTTTTTCCAGAATTTTTGATGAAATACTGTAAGGAATGTTTGAGATTATTTTGTTGAATTTAGGAAACTTTTCTTTTAAAGCGTCACCTTCAATTACAACAACGTTCTTCTTCGCATTTTGTCTTGCGAGCTCAGCAAGTGCAGGATCTTTTTCTATTGCTATAACTTTTTTTGCGTATTTAGCTATAACCCTTGTAAGCCTTCCATCTCCGGCTCCTATTTCAAGAACAACATCGTTCTTGCACAGTTTTGCATATTTGCAGGCTCTTTCAAAAATGCTCTCATCCACAATGAAATGCTGGCCAAGAAATTTTATCTTTCTTCTTTTCATGAAAGAGAATTCTCGAGAACTTTTAAATATTTTCAGGTATTTTTGCAATAAATTTTTACACTTCTATAATTTCCACTGGTTGGGAAAAAATAGAGCTCATAATTTCCTTGAGCAAATTTTCATTAATTTTGTTTTTGTAATGTTTAGGAATTCTTATTCTATACTCTAATGTGTTATCTTTTTTATAAAGTACATTCACTCCTTCAACGCTTGCTGGATAAACTATTTTATTTGCAAGCTTTTTCATATCTTCATCAAATTCCACAACCTTTACGGATTTTTTAAATTCTTTTGAGAGGATTTTCACTATACTTCCGTTTTTGCCAACAACCTTTGAGGCATCACCCTTTCTCGCGATAATTATTATTTGTTCATCACCAACTGCTATTTTGTATATCTGGGCATTTTTTAGAACTTTAAATTTTTCTTTTAATTTTTCAAGAAATCTCGCTATTTTCAACTCTTCTTCTTTTATCTTTCCGCTTCTGTATTTTTCCTCGCATGCGGGACAAAGAACATCTGACTTTATACAGACTTCGCAGATTTCTTTATGTATTGATGGCATAGTTGTATAGTTATCTCTAAACTTTATAAAAATTAACTCTTAAAAACTTGCAATGGAATATGAATGGTGTTTCGAAAGGAGCATCGGGAAATGCAAAGGATATTGGGAGATTGAAGGAAGCAAAATAAAAATTTATTCTGATGAATGCTCCATAATACATGAACTGATAGAAGCCAGTGTAGGAGCGGTTCTTTTAAGAGAAGGCATATGCAAAAGGTGTGAAAACTGCAATATCTACGTTTCTTCGAATAAACCTTTCGAGAGAAAAGGTGTGTGCCACGTTGCCACAGTAATGAGCAGGGCTAAAAGCTATAGCAAACTTCCGAAATACATAAAGGAAAAACTAATGAATGCAAAGAACGGAAAAATAATGTTTCTTGAAGGTTAACATACACGTCAAACTTAACTCACATCTAGCTAAAGATACTCAAATTATATACGGAAACGAAACTTTCTGTAAATCTTATCCAAATCTCTCCGAAGAGATTTCCGTTTTTCTGAACAATTTTCTCACATTCTTACAGCTCATATTGGTTTGCTTTCTGAATTGGAAAAAATCTTATAGAGAAAAAAGGGAAAAGCTATTAGCTATTTTTAAAAAATGCATAGTTTATTTTCCAAAATTCTTTTAACGTCTCTAGCTTGCTTTTCAACCTCTAAAATTCTTGTATAGGTATAAGGAAGTAAATAACCTTTTCCACTTCTATCCTCAACCAAAACAAAATCATTTTCCCCTAGCTCAAACCTGTAAAATTTTTTTCCTTGAACCTCAAATTCTTCTGGTGAACCATATATGTTGGCTAAATCCTTAACAGAAGGAAGTTTCAAAACATCTGGCTCAAATATCAGTTTGTCTATACCATTAAAAGTTCGCAGAACTATCTCATACAAAATATCTTCAACTTCTTTAACAGTTTCGAAATTAATTACTTCAGCCTTAGCTGGAATAGGAAAGTTCTCTTCAAGTATTTCATTTAGCTCCTCTATATCTTCTGGATAAGTTTCAATTTTGTTACTTTTTATACCTACACATTCTTTTGGAGGAAATAGTATCACTTCACCATTCTTATCATAAACATGATAATAGTTATGCAAATCCCTTCCATCACAAATTCTTAAAGATGAGTAGCCTTTCCTTCCCGTAAAAGAGGATAGAACATTGTCTTTAATAAACCCATTTTCTACTCTTTTCCACCCTCTCTTAGAAACTATACTTTCTATTTTTTCAACTTCTATGTCGAAAGGTTTTTTAAACAAGATTAGAGCATGAGGGTAAATGCCTGCTTCAACCATTTCAGAAAAATAACATCTTATTAGTGCTTTTCCATCTTCTGAACAAATGCATAATCTATAAGCCCTTTCTTGATTACCCCATTTTGAAGGTTCATAGCTCATAAGAAAAATATCCAGCGAAAATTATTTAAGGCTTTTTAAGGTTGCAGAATGAAATGTCAAACTTAACTCACCCTTAGCCCAAACAATTAAGTTATGCACTCCTGCAAAACATTCACCAGCATTTTTAGTTCTGAAGCAAAGAACAAAACCTTAATCTACAGGAATTAATTTTTGTGTTATCCATTGTTCCTCTATACACGGGCCAAGCATGGTTATCGCCTTTTTTTGCCATGTGTTTGAAAGGTATTTAATGTTTAGTTGACACGCTTGCAACACAGGGAAAATTTTTAAATTCTTCAAAGAATTTTCAAATATTAGTGCCGAGGTAGCTCAGCTGGTTAGAGCGCCAGACTCATAGCTAATGCTATGAGTGATGAGTTTGCCGAGTGATGAGGCAACGATGAATAGCAGGCTGAGAACTGAGATATCTGGAGGTCGCGGGTTCAAAGATAGCAGCGCGCACTGCTCTTATCACCTTCCTCACCTTGAGATTCCCGCCCTCGGCACCATTCAAAACTCATCGCCAACATCTTAACTCTTAAGGAAGAAACTTTTTCTATATCCAAAAAATCTTTATCATTCGTTAAAAGTTCTTCATTTCTGTTTATGCAGATAGCAGCGATTAATAAATCAGAAACAGGTTTATGCAAACCCTTTTCCTTAACTTTAACTGAAGAAGAAAAGCTTAACGTCTCTCTTTTCTAGTTCATATTTCTCCTGATTTTCTTAATTCTCTCATGATTATCCAACTCTTTCTTTTTCCATTTCTCTTGCTTTCATTACATTTTCAATTTCTCTTTCTAATTCAAATTCGCTAATTTCATTCTTTGTAATTCCAAGTTTTTTAAGATATTCTTCCTTTTTTACTCCAACTGCTTTAACAATTAATTTAACCCTTTCACCACTGGGAAGATCTATTTTTTCTACCGGTCTGAAAACACCGTTTTCATAAACAGCTTCTATGATATGCGGCATACTAACCACCTGAAAAATATTATGAAAGAGAGAGGATTTAAAGGTTTAATTTCCTTATTTCCACGCAACAAGTGATATGCGGCATTCTTTATTAAGTATCTTCATCAACACAATATATAAGCACGTAATGGTGAAGAGCTAACTAGATAATAATTAACCAAAAGGTGGATAAAAGGTAAGATACAGAAAGCGAGTATTTTTATGTGTTGTATCTTAATGGTAAAAAACCAAAAAGTTTATAAAGATTAAGGTTATACTCTTTGGCAGGTGAATTAAAATGGCGGTTGATGAAAAAATATTTCCGAAAGGATGCCTGTTAGCATATGATGATAAGGGTGAATTAAGTCTTGCTGCTAAAATACTTATTGAAAAGTTAAGAAAAGATGACTGGGAAGGAAAAGGTGTTGAACATCCGTGTTATGGTTGCAGAATCAGTGACTGTGAAGTTAGAGTCGTTAAATACCATGACGAAGAGAATAGATATATAAAGCCACCTAAAATTTGGCGAGGTATCTAAATTTCGCATAATATATTGAGATTAAACGAAGTCTGACAAGTTCTTCAGATTGTTGGGGATAAGGATTTTCAGGAAACGTATAAAAATTTATCTTGTTTATAAGTTGTTATGAAGGATTACGCAAAAGAGGCTATAGAGCTGGTGTGTTCGGAAAGTGAAATTGTAAGAGATTTTTTGAGAGGTTGGGAGATTAAAACAGGTGTAAAAGTTGTTGATCTTTATTCAATATTACCAGAAGTGAAAAATAAATTCTGGCAATGGGAAGTGATGAAGCACGCAAGAGCTAAATCTGAATCGTGTATTGATTATAAGAAAAAATTATTGAAATTTGAAATTTGGTTCAATCAGAGTTACATCGAAAATCACGATCTTCCAATGGAAGTTCTTTCTCTTCATGAATTCTTTCATGAAGTCCTTAAATTAGTAAGACCAAAAAACTTCCGTTATGTCAGCAAGCCAAGAAGATTCCCTTCACCGCGTTTGAGGAACTTCACAATTTCGCAGCTTGCAGATGAATTCTGGTTTCTTCAGCACTTTGATGTGCACCCCTTTAACAAACCAACACCTTATCATTTAGCAGGAATATGCGTAGGAGAGAATGTTTCAGGAAAAGAAATTTTAAGAAGATTGCATGAAATAGGAGAAGTAGAAACTGCGGTAAATTTTGATTTTTTTGTTCATGATGAAGAAATTTTTGTGAATCATTTGGCTTTTACTGTTTTCGATAGCAAGAAAAAAGAAGCTTTAAAAGCTTATACCGATGAAGCGAAGAGACTTGTAAAAAATATTATTTCACTTAAAGAGATAAAATACGAGTTGAAAAAAGCTGATAGAGATTACTTTATTTGCGAAAGGGTGAGCAAAGACGCAAGAATATTGGACGGACTTTACATCAGGTTTATGAAAGATATTTGCTACATCTATGGAATTTTTTCTTCTGAACTTTCGAGAGATGTTGATGAAGAATTAAAAAGCTATGCGATGAGAGAACGGGATTATTTTGTTGAAGAAAGGCTAAAACCAAAGTACAAAGAAGTTAAAGAATACTGCACCAAAAAAATTTTACAGAACTTTAAATAGATTCTACAGCATGAAGCATGTTAGCAACCAAAAAGTTTTGGAGCTCTAAATTTCAAGCTTGATTTTTTATCAGCTAAATCAGGTTTTGGTCATTAATAAAATATTATGTCTTAACCAATTGTCCTAAAGATAGCCAAAAACGAGCTTAGTGGAAAGCACAACAAGTATTAACAATATAAATCGCTTACCTTACAAAGATTTACTTCAGGATAGTAGAGAAAATTGAAAGTTTTTTAAATCTTTTGGCTTATAATTTATACAGGTGCCTCGGATATACGTAAAAGATGAAATTAAAAATGATAAAAGTGCAAAAGTCCTAACGCCTATCGATGATAGTTTCGCGAGAGAAATCGAAGAAAAATTAAGATACGAATACAAAAGAAAATATGGAATAAGAATGCAAGTTTCTAGAAGCGATTCATATCACTTCAATGTTTTTATGTATAAACCGTTGAATCCTCAGCCAGTGGATGATTATGACGTAGAGGCTGAAGATGCGCTTGAAAAAATTGTTAAAGAGGAAGGTCCCTTGAAATTTTTAATAATTATATATTGCTGGGATCAGAGCTATCGTCCAGACGAGAAATCCTATACTCGAAGTGTATACATATGGTATAGTCACAACATTAGATATGTGGAAGATATAGAAAGGTTCAAGGATATAATCTTCGAAGCTGAAAAACTCTGGCTATCAGAAAGGGAAAAAGTTAGGAGAGAATTGGCCAAAAAGACCTCATCACAATTGCAGAACTTTTAAGAGAGGCTAAATTGCTTCTGAAAAAAGCAAAACATACTTTTACCCTTGAGAAAACTTCTCGTTCCATTTTCCCTCATCGATTTCTCTCTGTACATCTTTTGGATGCTTTCCCTCTACAGTTACGCCCATACTTACCAAACTTCCCAAAATTTGCTTTACAGCTTTTTTCATGTCTTTAGTTCCAAGAGAATCTAGCTTGAGCTTAGCGATTTTAATTACCTGCTCAAACTTCAAATCTCCAGCAACTTCTTTTCCGGGTTCTTTGGCAAGCTTTTGCACACCGAGTTCTTTTTTCACCAAAGAAGAAACAGGCGGAGTGCCAACTTTTATTTCAAAACTTTTGTCTTCATTAACAATTATTTCAACAGGAACCTGCATACCAGCAAATTCTTTTGTTTTTTCATTTATCTCAGCAATAACCTTACCTATGTCCAGCTTTAGCTGGCTTAGCTGCGGCCCAAGAGGAGGTTTTGGACTCGCCTTTCCTCCTTCCACAAGCGCTTTTACAACCTGCTTTCCCACATTCAGCACCTCACTCGCTTTTTTCCTCGAATTTCTCAACGAGTCTTACGTTATCTATGCTTATCGTTGTTGGAATAGGTATAGCAACATCTAAAAATTCTATGGTAACTTCTTCTTTGGCTTCATCAACGCGCACAACTTTTCCGCGCTCCCCCTTGAAAGGACCTCCCGTAATTTCTACTATATCTCCGCGAGAAATTTTGATCTCGGCAGGCTTTGCCTCTAAGAAGTGTTTTATCTCTTCTATTTTCACAGGGCGACGAATTATACCCTTGATATGCGGAATTCCTCTTAGTAGCGCATCAATAGCAACATCTTCTCCTATTTCAATAAAAATATATCCACGAAGCTCCGAAGGGTAAAAGATTGCCCTAACATCAACTCCAAGTTTCTGTACGCGATTAGCTAAAGCATTGGCCACTGCCATTTCCCTTCCGGCAGTTGTTTTTATTGTATATATCATTTCCTAACCTCCTCTAATCAAAATGAAAAGGAGATGAATGAAAAAACCGAGAAAGCCCAGTAAAGCAACACCAAGTGCTACTACTTTTGAAGTAACGATAAATTCCTGTTTATCTGGTTTTACAGCAACCCTTATCACTCTTCGATACTCTTCGAGTTTTTCTTTTGTTTTCAGTTTCATTTCTCTTCCCTCATGTTCCAAGCTCCTTTAATCTTTTGTCAAGTTTCTCCACAGCTCTTTTTATATCAGCTATTGTTTTGGCTCCTGTACAGACTATTTTTCCTGAACTGAAAAGTAAAAACGCTACTCTTGGTTCCTCTATCCTGTACACCAACCCAGGAAATTGTTCTGGCTCGTATTCCGCATTCTCAAGCTCAAAAGCTATTTTATCGAGGTTAAGATCTCTTCCGAGTTTTGCTGAAGCTACTATATTTTGAATATCTACCTCATAATTCTTTGGTACCTTTATGCCTATCCTTCTAAGAAGCTTAACTATATTTTCTACAGCTTCTCTTGTTTCCTTCGGCGACTTTGCTCCTGTGCACACAAGCTTTCCGGAGCTGAAAATCAAACAAGCTGTCTTCGGTTCCTTAAGTCTTAGCACAACTCCGGGAAACTGCTCTGGCTCATATTCTACTCCTTCCAGCTTTCTGACAACCGTATCAAGAGGTATATCCACCTTTAGAGTTGCAGACGCTACCACATTTTCCACTTTTATTCCGAAGCTCATACAAATCTCCTTATTTGAAAAGGTATTTAAATGTAACTTTATTTGGAGCAGAGATCCAGCATGTAGCAAGCAATTTCCTTTGCAACGTTCACGCCCGTTGCGGCTTCTATACCTTTCAATCCGGGATACACATTTACCTCTACGACACACGGTCTCTTTTTTCCTGGAAGTATATCAACTCCGGCAATTCCCATTTGTAACGCTCTTGCCGCTTTTAAAGCGAGTTCGCTTTCCTCCTCTGAAATTCTGTAGTTTTCTCCTATTCCGCCAACGCCGATATTCGCGCGTTTTTCGCCTGCTTTTGCTTTTCTTTTCATTGCAGCAACAACCCTTTCGCCAACCACGATAGCTCTTATATCCTCTCCCGGATTTTTTACGTACTCCTCAACAAACACCGGCTGATGAAGGTTTTCAAGCAAATCCATAATGCTTATCGCAGATTCTTTGGAGTCAGCAAACATAACTCCCTTTCCCATGCAGCCGTAAACAGTTTTCAGTACTACTGGATACTTAACGTTTTCCAGTACAAATTCCAGAGCCTTTCTCTTAAGGGAAAGATAAGTTTTAGGAATCCTTATTTCATGCCTTGCAAGTAGGATTAAAGTGAGAAATTTATTGTGAGTGTGAAGCACAGCTTCCGGTGCTATAGGCATTTTTATTCCTGTGCCCTTAAGCATTTCAAGAACAGTCAAACCAAAATGTAAATAACTTCGTGGAATTCTTGGTAAAACAGCATCATAATCCAGAATATTTTTACCTCTGTAAATAACGCTGAGCTCTCCGTCAAATTCTATTACCACTTTCTGAATAGGAAAATACGTAACCGTATCGAAAATCTGTTTGCATTCTTTAAGTAAGCGAAGCTCGCTATACGTTCTTTTCTCCGGCCCCAGAAGAGCCAATTTCATTCAACCACCTCACGATAGCGCGAAGGCTTTTTTTCACGGTATCGCTCACCATCTCTATCTTTTTCTTTTTAACGAGTTCCACAACACTTTCAGCAAGCAGCTTTTTCACATTTCTTCCGGTAGCGTTTTCAAAGAAATCAAAATCTGGGTTTAAACAAATATCATTGACAAGAAAACTCTTTTTATACGGGAGAAAATCCACAGAAAAAAACCATAAGTCAAGCAATTTTTTAAGTTTTTCTACTGTCTTAATAATTTCTTCCGAAAGCGTTACTATTTTTATTTTATCACCAGCTTTTTCAAAAGCCAGAATTTCATCGCCTATAACAAGAGTTTTCAAAATAAACCTCGGTTTAACAGGTTTTTCTGCTGTAATTACTGTATCCTTTGGTAGTGCTGAGATGAGTTCTCTGAATGTATCTTCGCTTTTAACAGGAATTCTTTTTCCATCCGGAAACTGTAGAATTACAGGAAGCTTTAGCTTTTTAAGAACAATACTCGCTGCTGTAACTTCGGAAAAAACATAGAGTTTTCTTATTTTCACTCCGTTAATCGAAAGGTATCTTTGCAGAATGGCACGGTTTTTGAAGAAAAAGAGTTTCTCTGATGATATTGAAACAGGAGTAAAGTTCTCGCATATTTTAACAAGTTTATAGCAAAATTCAATTTTGCTTTTTTCGGGGAAGATAACTATTCCGTCAAAATCCGCCAAATCATTACCGTTTGCAAAAGCTCCTATGCCTTTGCCTGTATAAAGAGTTAACTCATTTCCGTTAATCTCAAAAACTTCGCATCCGAGCTTTTCAAGCTCTTCCTTCAGCCATGTTTTTGGTTTTGAAAATCTTATTAATGCAAGCTTCATAGCACAATAACATAGAGTTTTTAATAATTTAAACCTTCTTCACCACTCGTCGGAAAGGAAAAGCTTTCCCTTCATGCTCTATTACTCGGAGCCATAAAATGAGATGCACAAGAAGAGCGCCAAATAGAGCAAGAAGATATTCTCCAATTCCAACAAGTAAACCAACAGCAGAAGTTGTCCAGAGGCTTGCGGCGGTGGTTATACCGAGCACAATTTCCTTACCACGCTCCTTTTCTGCTATTATAGTTCCTGCTCCTATGAAACCCATACCAGTTACTACTCCTGCAGCGATTCTCGCAGGATCTAAACTGAATTTTAATGAAGCTATCATAAAAATACATGCACCAAGAGATACGAGCATATGCGTTCTCAGTCCCGCTGGTCTGTGAATTAGCTCACGCTCGAAACCGATAAAACCGCCTAACAGCGCTGCTAAAAGCATTCTTATTATGTATTCGCTTTCGACCGGCGAGAACATGAAATTTATTTGATGATACTACTATTTATAAATTAACGAAAATCGGTCGTGAAATCCTCGCAAGTTTTTTTCAAAGCAAGATAAGATATATAAAACCAAAAATTCAATAATTGTTTTATGAAATCCGAGCCTGGAGATAGTAAGCAAAAGGCAATCTCCCCTCTTCTCGCTGCCATAATTCTTCTCTCAGTAACAATTTCTCTAGCTTACATAACCGGCTCTACTCTATCAAGCCTTGTCCAGAAGCAAACTGAAAGCAAGGAAACAAAAGAGATTTCTTCACTTTCCTCTTCTGTTTTTTCAGTTTCTATTGATTCCTTGACATGCAAAAATGGAAAGATAAGCTTTGTAGCAAATCTTATTGGAGCTTCAGGAGTTTCTGAAAAGGGAATAAGCATAGCTTTAAAAACAAATAATGGAGAAATAGCTTACGGAAAAAAAGAAAACATTACTATTACAGCTGGAATTCCTGCTGTAATAGAAACCAAATTGGATAAGGTGATTAAGGGAAAAATAATTGATTTTCAGGCATGCACAGAAAAAGGAGTTTGTTTTAAAATAAAAGATGAAAATTTACTACCTTATTGTTGTAT
>Ga0190319_1000132_pt1 | contig 11831 bp, 8 predicted proteins | sample 48701145_MG_FD_165040 | JGI IMG/M metagenome (GOLD analysis project Ga0190319, IMG submission 165040) | Hydrothermal vent sediment bacterial communities from Southern Trench, Guaymas Basin, Mexico - 4870-11-4-5_MG | ecosystem: Environmental > Aquatic > Marine > Hydrothermal vents > Sediment ...
CCCCCGAGGCAGCCCACCCAACGTTCCTAACCGTTACCGTGACCCTTAGCTCCTCGCCAGTGCACACCTTAGAGCCGGAGACGCACGGCTCTACGCTAACGCTCCTTACGACTAGGTCCGGCTTAGAGGGGGCTTCCCCGAACTGCGGCCTATCGAGCACTCTACCGAAGTGCAGCTGCTGGTAAGCCCTCGTCTCGGCGACTGCGTCGTCGTAAGCCTCCCTCCAGCCCCTCCTGCTAAGCTCCCTCAGGTTCTTCACGAAGAAGTGCTCAAAGTGGCTCCACATGCCCCTAGTCGCGTAGGCCTTAGTCTCCTCCGCGGCGGCCGTAGCTATGGCGTCGACTATCCCCTTTAAGTTCTCGACGAATCCCCCGCCGAAGCACTGGCCCATCTCGACGTATATGTGCACCCCCTTGTCGTGAAGAGGCTTGAGGAGCTTAGCCAGCTCGTCGTCCCATAACACCTCGTCGCCGTAGAGGCAGATCCCCTCGTGGAACGTGTAGACGGTATCGGTGCTCGGGTCGAGGTCTAGGTCTAAGCCTGTGATTATGTTATCGCCATCCCGATCGTCCCCTATAACCCTCCATCTCCCAGAGGCGTCCCGCTTCTTGACGACGAGCCTCCTCAAGCTCGGGCTCCACTCTATACGCAGGCCGAGGTTCGGGTAGTTAGCCGTGTAGATCATAGCCGCAAAGTCCCCCCTCCTGTAGACGGTACTCAGCCTGCCGTCTCCATCTATATCGACTCCAAGGTCTCTCTCGCTCACCTCTAGCTTGCTACGCTTAAGCAACTTGTGCGGGCGCCACTTCTTCGCCGCATCGTCCCACTTGAAGAGCACCACTAGGTAGCCGTACTCCCTCTCGAAGCACTTAATGATCCACGAGCCGGTGGGCGAATCGAAGATCCAGTTGCGGTAGACCTTGAGGCCTTGGGCGTTGATTACTATCTGGCTTTCTCTGTAGGATATGCCCGGGTCGCCGCCGCGCGTTAGCTTTGGGAGGCTGTATATGTTGGGTTGGTTCGGGCTATAGCCCGTCCCGTGATCCGTCACGAAGATGTAGAGGGAGCAGCAGGGGTCCATCTCCCTAGTGAACCTCTCGATAACTTCCCTTATGTTGCGTTTAGTAGCGGCACCATCGACTCTTACTCTCTTGCCGTCGACCGTGAAGCTACTCCCGTCATAGTAGAGTACGGTTATCGCATCGTCCCCAAAGCCCAGCGCCTTTAGCTTCTCGATCTTCTCGAGTATGTTGCGGCGATACCTCGGGTGGTTGTTGTGCACGTCAACGCCCCCGCTTATGATCAACGCCCTATCGCAGGCCTTTACTCCCCTGCCCCCGCGCGCGATGCGTGGCTGCTGGGTCCACTCAACTCTGTCCCCTACTTCTCCCGACTCGTTGACCTTAGCCACTACCTCGTAACCCTCGACGAGGATTAGGGGGACCTCGAGCCCCTTGTCGTCCAGGTAGTAGTCCGAGTACCTACGAACAGTCCCCGTAACGAGTAGCAACGAGCCGTCATAGTCGCTGGGTATGTCACCCCGTAGCCTGATCCAAGAGCCTAGGGGTAGCCGCTCGTCAAGCGTTAAGAACCCGTAGTCTAAGACTAGGTAGGAGGAATTACTCATCCCAAAATACTTAAAATGGCCAAAATATCCGAGGATAGAGACTTTCTTTCCCAGATATCCGGATAGATTACACCATAGCTCGGGTATCGTTACTAGTTCGTAAGAGGGCTTGGGCGGGGGCTTCCTAACGCGGATGAAGGTGTTGTATGCGTATAGCGCGGTAGCGCTCGTCAACAGAATCGCTACAATTAATATTAATGTTAATTTCTGCATTCCTCCTATCTCCTCGATTGAAAAATGATACATACTTGTATAAAAGGTTTTCTTGAGCCTTAGGGGGCGTTGTAAATACCGGTAAGCACTACTAAGCTGGGGGTGGCGTTGATTAAGGAGATACTGGAGGTGCTGAGGAGGGTTAAGGTGAGGTCTAGGCCTTCGGTGCTCGTGTGCCCCGTGTGTGGGTCTAGGAGGATTATCCAGATATCCACGGGGATAACGCCTACTAGGTACGTGTGCGAGGACTGCGGCTACACGGGGTACCTGGTAGTTGAGATCGAGGAGGGCTAGCCTTTATTGTTGGATCGTTCTTTTAGTGCTGGGATGATGACTGGTGACACGCGATGAGCGGTGATCGGCCTCGATTACTCTGACCACGCTTTTATAGCTCAACTATTCTCCCCCTTTCCGATGCGGTTGAGGGTCGTGTTCTTCGACATGGGCGATACCCTGTTCCATGGGCGGGGCGCTAACGAGCTAATATGCTCGTTGATATACAGGCTCTTAGTTAGCGAGGGATACAACGTCGCCCTTGACGATGTCAGGAGGGCTAGGGAGAGGTGGAGCGAGGTCCCGTTAAGCCTCGAGAACGTCGAGTGCGGAGGCTGGGCTAGGGCGTCCCTGCTATTAAGGCGGCTTGGGATAGCTCCCCAACCTAGGCTAGTGGACGAGGTTTATGAGGCCTTCGTAGAGGCCGTAATTGCCTCTACAAGGCTCGAGGAGGGGGCTCGCGAGGCCCTCTATAAGTTAAGGGATGAAGGGTATGTGCTGGGGATCCTCTCAAACACGAGCTCATACGATATCACGCGGCGCCTGCTTAAGCGGGCGGGGCTATACGACCTCTTCGACGCCCTCGTTACCTCCGACCAGCTGGGGGTTAAGAAGCCCTTAAGGGATATCTTCGATTTCGCCCTAAGCCTCGTAGGCGCTAGCCCCGGCGAGGCGGTTTACGTGGGAAACGACCCGAAGTCCGACGTGCTGGGGGCTAAGCGCGCTGGCTGGTTCGCCATCCATAAGGTGAACGAGGGCGTTGATCCCTCGCCGTATGCGGACGCGGTGGTTAGGAGGATCTCGGAGGTACCCGACGCCGTTAGGGCTATTGAGTCGAGCCGCGCTCGACAGGCCAGTCCTTAACGTCCGCCTTCCCGAGTAGGAACACCCTAACGAACCCTGCCAGCAGTATCGTTAGCCAGAGGGGCGAGTAGGCGAAGAAGTATAGGGCGAACTCGGGAAGGCTGAACTTCATCCTTACGGCCTTGGCCGCCTTCAAGTAGAAGGCTACGTAGGCTACGAAGGAGGCTAGCGCCACAACGAGGGCCCTTAGCGTCGTGCACAGTATCTTGTAGGAGAGTATGGTGGCGAGGAAGGCGGCTGGGGGGTAGTAGTACGACGCGTACACGAGGGCTAGCCAGGCGAGCTTTTCCGTCAGAATCGGGCTAGCTAGGAGCGCCGCTATGAGCGAGGCGAGAGCTGGTAGCAGGAGCATGACTACCAGCAGCACCAGCGCGGGGTCCCTCTTAAGGAAGGCTAGGAGGAGCCGCCAGTTCTCCCTAACCCAGACGGCGGCGCCTATTCCCCACCTTATCCTCTGCTTAAGCCAGCTCCTCCACCCGCTTGGCGGGTAGTTCACGACGAAGGGCTCTAGGAGAAACTTAAACCTCAGCCCGTTAAGGTAGCTGTCTAGGCCTAGCTTAAGGTCCTCGGAGATCGTGGGCTTAAAGCCGCCAACCTTCTCGAACGCTTCCCTCCTCATTGCGAAGGCCGCCCCGTTGAGCGCTATGCACTTCCCCAGCCTCCTCGCGAACAGCAAGCTCCCATAGTTGTAGCCCACGTAGTCGTAGTAGACCATCCTAGCTAGCAGCCCCTTGCCAGCTATCACCTTCCTCAATTCGCATATGTCGCAGTCCTTCAGCTCCTCGATGATCTTCCTCACGAAGCTCGAGCCCGCTGGCACGGCGTCGTCATCTAGGAATATCAGCACGTCGCCCCGCGCCCTGCGGACGCCCTCGTTAAGCGCGCTAGCCTTACCCCTCCTCCTCTTCCTCACTACGAGCCTCACGCCCCTCTTCGCCAGCTCCTCGACCAGCCCCTCGGCCGGCTCGTCTAGGACGACTATTACCTCCTTGAGTGGGTACTCGTCGCGGAGCAGCGCGTCTACCAGCTCTAGGAGGGCTCTACCGCTGCCGTACGACGGAATTATTATCGACGCTAAGCCATCTGCGCTGCCCATCGCCCATCTCCTACTTAGGCGTTAGATAAAAATCATCGCATGTTAGCAAAAAGAGGCCGGTCTAGCTCCAGGGCACCCTTATTAGGTCTAGCTCCTCGGCAGCTACTACGGTAGCCCACTCCCTAACGTAGTCGGGCAGAAGCCCGGCGTACCGCAAGTACCTCTCATCGCCCAGCACGAGGACCGCTTCGTCGTCGGGGCTCCTAACCGCCCGCCCTAGCGCCTGGGCTGCTCGCCTTAGAGCTGGGAGGACGTAGGCGTACATCCTACCCCTCTCCCTGCCGTAGACCTCCTCATAGTAGGATACGTACAGCCTGGTCTTAACCGTGGGTTTCTCGAACGGTATGCCGGCTAGGAACACGGCCTTAAGCTCCTCTCCGGGGAAGTCCGCTCCCTCGGCGAACCTCCCGCCCATCGGCGCTATTAGGACCCCTCGCCCGTCGCTAGCCGTAGACTTAAACTCCTCGAGCATCCTCCTAGCCTCCTGCCCGCTCATCCCCTTCCTCTCCATGAACGCCACGTAGCCTAGCTCCTCGAGCTCGTCGAGGAGGCCCGCTTCGACGAGGCCTTCCTGGACCCTGTAGCTAGCGGTGAACACCGCCGTGTTGCACTTAACCTTCTTTAGCATGAGGGCGATGGCCCTTACGTAAGCCCTAGCCATGCCCTCTGATAGCTCCTCGCCGCGCGTTGTAAGGCCCTTTACGATGTAGACGCGCACCTTATCCCTCCTGTAGATGTTAGGCACCCTTATCCCCAGGTAGTTCGATAGCCCCACCACCTCGGCGAAGGCGTCAATGGGCTCTAGCGTGCCGGAGCAGAAGACCACCCTCCTGAATTGCGCCCACCGACCGGCTAGCACGTCGGCAGCCCTCATGTCCCAGACCGTTAGCTTAAGGTTGCTCCCTTCCCTCTCCGCGATGAACGCTATGCCTCTAGTGCCCGAGAGCTCGAGGGCCGAGAGCAGGAACGTCGCTAGGTGATAGAGGGAGGACCTGGGCCTCTGCCTCCTCCTAAGCCTCTCCTTCCTGATCTGCTCCCCCACCTCCCTAGCCTCCTCTAAGACCTCTATCGAGCCCTCTGGGACGAGGTCCTCGGGGTTAAACGTCGTGTCCTCCTCGTCCCCCAGCCTCTTGAGGATCTCCAAGGCCTTAGCCTCAACGTGTTTCACTAGCTTGGCGACCTCCCTAGCCCTCTTGTCCTGGGCCTCCTTAAACGCCCTCCTAAGCGTGCCCAGCGTTATCGTGTCTGAGGCGAGGTTCACGTTCTGGAGGTTGTGGGCCTCGTCGACCACTAGTATGCAGTCCTTAAACGAGACGAGGGTCTTCATGCTCCACTCAAGCCTGGGGTCTATGACGTAGTTGTAGCTGAGCGCTACTAGGTCGGCGTACTCGACGAGCGCCCTCTGGGCGTAATAGGGGCATATGAGCAGGCCCCTGCATATCTCGAATACTTCGCTGTACAGGAGCGGGCCCCTCTCGAGGAAGGGCGCCGGGTCGAACAGCTTCTTAAACCTCCTGTAGTAGACGCAGCGGCTCCTCTCGGCGCTGCAGAGGTAAGAGACGTCCGAGTGATCTAGCTCCTCGCCGAACTCCCTAGCGAGCAGGCACATGTCCCTCTTGCCCCTGTAGGAGAGGCCGAAGGCGCTAACCCCCTTCCTCTCTACGATCGCCTTTAGCTCCTCCACGGGCCTATCCGTCTCGTTGCCGGTGCGCACGGCCCAGAGTATCTTAATGCCCTCCTCGGCGTAGGGGAGCAGGGCCGACAGTATCACTGGCGTCTTGCCGAACCCCGTAGGGGCGTGTAAGCAGATGTTCCACCTCCTGACGCCGTCCTGTACCTTCCTCAGCACTTCTAGCTGGTGAGGCCTAGGCTCGTAGGGGAAGTAGCGGAGCAGCCTCATTAGCGCCCGCTTACCTCACGCCACTCCCCTTATTTAACCTGCCCTAGACATCGTGATCCTGAGGACGCTGCCCTCCGAGAGCCTTACGGGCTCCCCGAAAGCTATCCTCGCCCTACCGGCTAGCCTCTCAACGGAGGCCTCAAGGCGCCTGCCGTCCGCCTCCACCACTACCTCGTAGGGCCGTTGGACTAGCTCCTCCACCTCGATGCCCCTAAGCTCTAGCGAGCCGTAGGCGAGCCTGATTTCGATGACCTGGCGCGAGCCCTCAAGCCTCTGCGCTAGGGTGCCCCAGGCGCCGTTAGCCGCGAACGGCGCCTTAAAGTCCTTCTTCCCGACCTTTGGGGCGAAGGTGAGGAGACCCCTAACCGCGTCCCAGAGGAAGCCCTCTAAGGCCATCAGGAGGGCCCAGGCGTCCATGGCCCTGTAGTAGTGTCCTCCGCACTCGATGTGGTTCCAGAACATCCCAGCCTTAGCGTACCTCTCGTAGACGTGCCTCGCTACCCTAAGCCCCTCCTCCACCATCCCCTCCTGAATCATTAGGGAGGCTACTGCGAGCTCCGTCCCGGTCCAGGGTGTATCGGGCTGGCTACCTATCCTCCAAGGTATTCCGGTGCCGTTCGGGTAGGTGGTATCGCCGATGATTGAGGGCCTAGTCCCGTTCGGGTACGCGCCGTTTATCAGCCCCTCCTCGGGCTTGAAGTTTAGCTTCAGTACCGAGCGAAGCGCCTTCCTAGCCATCTCCTCCTCCACAACCCTGCCCAGCCCGCAGAGGTTAGCGTACCACTGCCCGTTGAGCTGGTCCGCCATGCAGCACTCGTCTTTAAGCCCGCTGAGGGGGTCGTTCCACAGCCTAAAGTACTCCCCGTTCCACAGTAGCCTTACGAGGTTCCTCCTAGCCTCCTCCTCCACCTCCGCGATAGCGCGTGCGTACTCGGCGTCGCCCAGCTCCTCGGCCATCCTCCTAACCGCCCTCAGCGCAGCTACCCATATCGTAGATAGGTACGAGGAGTACCCGAGGAAGCTCCAGGCGTCGTACGTCTGGCACGACACGATCTCGTTCGTGTACCCCCTGGGCGCGACGATCTCCGAGACTCCGCTCACGGCTAGCCCGAAAAGCTCCCTTAAGCTCCTCGGAGGCTTGAGCAGGGGGCCTGTCAACATCTCGAAGCCGGAGGGTAGGTAGTGATAGGGGAGCTTCTGCCCGAGCTCATCGGCAGTCCTTAAGACGTTCTCGACGGCTAGCTTAACCTTCTCCCACATCTCCTCCAGTAACCGCTTATCGCCGGTCCACAGGTAGTCCCTGTAGACTAGGAGCGCGAACTTAGGCATGAGGTCTAGCATGTGGTAGGCGTCAACCCTGCTGAACGTTCCCGGGAAGAAGTGCGGCATCCTACCCATCGGGTCTTTCCCCGTCTTAGCCGCTATCTCCTCGAGCACCTTCTCGAGCTTCCCGGGATCGTGGCACACTGAGGGATCACGCCTTATCTCCGCCTTGAGCTCGTCAACGTTCTCCGGGTACGCCAGCACATACCTAGCGTACTGCGGCATTCCAGGCTTCAGCTGGAACTTAGCGCTGAGCCTGAGCTGGGCCTTCTCGAGTTCCGGGAACATTAAGGCGAGGGGTATGGAGCCGTAGTAGTACACATCGAGCGTGCCGAGGCCGCAGCATCCAGGCCCTCCCTCCCAGACGCCGAACGTGAAGTCCTTGGTGTAGAAGGAGTTCGTTACCAGCGTTGAGAGCTGGGACGCTGCTAGATCCACGATCCACTCGTCCAGCGTCGTGTCGTAGATTACGTCGTGAAACTTCCTAGTGTACTCCCCAAGCCTCTCTAAGTTGGAGAGCACGTACCTGACCACGTCGAGCGCGCTGGAGAACCAGTTCTCATAGGCGTGCCCAACTCGCAGCCCTGAGGAGTCGATGTGGTTTGGGAAGAACCAGGCAAGCACGAATACGAACTCCTCCTCCCCTCCCGGCTCTAACACCACTCGCCTAGCTAGGACCCCGTAGGCGGGCTTCCCACACCTCCCGCCCTCGCTAGAGCCGAGCTCGCCATCCGCCCTAAGGTCCACCCACATTCTCCAGAGGTCCTCCTTAGCCGCCTTCACAAGCCCTAGGTGGCTCGTGGCCTTTAGGAGAGCTAGCGCCATGCTGCCTCCGAATGTTGGGTGGTCGGGCGGTACCCCTTCAGCCCTTAGGAGAATGCACCTAGCGCCCTCTACCTCAACAACCTCGTTAACGCAGACCCTGCTCGCCGCGCCCTTTCCCACGCAGTTCTCGAGGGCCCCTAGCAGGGTAACCTCGACCTGCTTACTCGACTCGTTCCTCACCTTGAACGCAAGGATCGCCGATGGTATAGAGGAGTCCTTAACGTTCCCGGGTATAAATGGGGAGAAGGCCTCGAGCTCGACGGCAACTGGGAGGTCGGGGTCTAGGAACCTCAGGCGGGCTAGCGGGTACTCCCCTACGTACTCGATCTCCTCCACGTTCTTAACCCAGGGCATCCTGTACAGGTCTCCGCCTAGGTCGTTAACGCCGAGCCTGAGGATCCGGACCTTAGGCTCGCCTCCTTCCTCCTTAACCCTTATAGCGAAGAACAGGCTATCGTCGGTGGCGAACTCTTCCCTTTCCGGATAGCCGCTCCTCCAGGGCTTATTGTTGAATATGTTCCACTCGTAGAACCTTCCATCGGCCCTTAGCTCCAAGTAGCCCGTGCCTATACCGCCTAGCGGGATCCCGGATTGGGGGATAAGCCTAGCCCTGTACTTCACGAGGATAGGGGCGACTTCCTCGATATAAATAGTTATGAGCCGGTGTGCTAGGTAGGAACGTTAATTATCCCTCTAGTCGCCGAGGTGATTCGCTTGAAGGTGCTAGGGGTCAACGGGTCGCCGAGGAGGTACGGGAACACCTATAAGCTGCTAGAGGTCGCGCTGCTAGCCGCCGAGGAGGAGGGCGCCGAGACGGAGCTCGTAGACCTATACGACCTTGAGATAAGGTCGTGCCTAGGCTGCCTCTCCGACGAGCCTAGGGCCTGCGGCTACCCCTGCGTGCTCGACGACGACATGAGGCCTCTCTACGACGCCGTGCTCGAGGCGGATGCGCTGGTGCTGGCGACCCCCATTTACTGGTATGGCCCCAGCGGTAGGCTGAAGGACTTCGTGGATAGGCTCACCGCCCTCGAGAACATGGTCCACCACTCGGGCTACAGCTGGGTGGAGGGTAAGGTCGCCGGAGTCATAGCGGTGGGCAACGACGGGGGCGGCCCGCACGCGATATCGACGCTCCTGCTAACCCTCGTCGAAATGGGCTTCCTAATCCCCCCTTGGGGCATAGCCTACTACGCAGCTAAGGGAGACGTACTAGACGACGAGGAGGTGGTGGTCGACGCGGCTAACGTCGGGCGATCCGTCGTGCTGGCGGCTAGGGCCGTTAAGGAGGTTGGTAGGTGGTACGACCCGTCTAAGGAGAGGGCTAGGCGCCTCGCGCTTAAGGCTAGGAGGTTAGCCGCTAAGAGGGCGGCGGAGGTTAGGGCTAAGAGGGCTAGGCTAGTTAACGAAGCGCTTAAGCTAGCTTCCGAGCACGCCCTGAGGTAAGCGCGTGTTTTTTATCGGTACCCCCGCCTAAAGCTTAGTTAGGGTGCGTGGTATGCGGCGCCTAGCCCTCCTCCTCGTTGCAGCCCTCCTTCCAGCCTTAGCGCTAGCCGAGCCTGTTGCCAGCAAGGCCGTAACGATAGTCGGGTGGGGCGGCGTATCCCTCAAGGGGGCTATAATAAGGGTGGAGAAGCTAGACGGCACTTCGATGACGGTTACTCTAGACCCCCAAGGCAAGGTAGTCGTTAGGGAGGTGCCGCTTGGGATCCTGAAGGTGACGATCGTCAGCTGGAAGGGCGTGCCCGTAGACTATACGGTGACCGTGACCTCGTCTAACGCGACGGTCGTATGCCCGAAGATAGGCAAGCTCTTCGTCGCCGTGAAGGGGGCCGCTGGACAGCCCATCGAGGGGGCTGAGGTTAAGGTGCTCTACGAGGGCAAGCTAGTCGAAGCTGGGACGACGGACAAGGGAGGATCTTTCACGACCTACCTCCCCGAGGCCGAGTACACGGTCATAGCTGAGTACGCTGGCAGGCGCGTATCCACAACCGTTAAGGTGCCGGGTAGCGGGACGGGAAAGGCTAACCTCTCGGTCGACGTCTTCATGGTCGTGGGAGGATTACCGCTAACCTACACCGAGGTCGTGGGGATACTGATCGGCTTAGCGGTGGCGGTCATCGTGCTGTTCGTAATAGCCTACGAGTACTCGGCGTGGAGGCGTAAGAGGCTCGTTAAGAGGGTAGTAGCTAGGGCCTAAGCTGCGGGATGCGCCGCTTCACAGCCCGCGCTACGAGTAGGGCTGGTACCCCGGACACGGCGGCGTGGATCGCGTTAAACACCCCTATTAGGAGGAGGGCCCAGGCGAGGGCTTCAGCGTCCGTGCTAAAGCTCAGTCCTAGACCCCTAAGCAGGGCCTTGGTTAGTTCTAAGTAGCCGGGCGCTAGCACCGCGAATACGAGCAGGTTTACGACCGTCATTACCGCGACCCTAGATACGGCCCCAAGCGCTATCGAGGCCCAAGCCCCCTTACCGACCTTCTCGCCTGCCCAGAATCCGAGCAAGTTTGAGAGGACCGCTAGGAGCTTAAACGTCGGGTTTACCGGGTTACCCGACCTCAGGACCATACCGAGCCAGTGGAGCGCGGCGCAGCACGCCCCGCTGAGGGGTCCTAGGAGGAAGTACGCGATGAACGAGGGTATCTCAGCGAAGTCGACCTTGAGAAATGGCAGGAGGGGGTAGGGAACTTGGATCCTCGCTAGGGAGAGGGCTATAGCGAGCGCGCCCATGATAGCCGTAAGGGACACGAACAGGGCGCTACGCGCCATACTGCTTAAGCCAGCCCTTCATCTCCTAAAACCATTGCCCCCAGCTGAGCCGCGATGCTTATTTATTCTAGTCAGAATATTCTAGCTGAAATGTTATGATGGTAATAGATAGGTGGGAGTGCGAGGCCCTTAAGGGGATTAAGGGGTGGGTGCTAGTCTACGGGCGGCGGAAGACGGGAAAGACGTTCCTCGTTCGCAGGTGCCTTAGCTGGGATCTCTACGTGCTAGTCTCTAAAGGTGGCGAGTGCTACTTGGAGAGCAGCGGAAGCGTCCAGCTCCTAGGGTTGGAGGACGCGATGAGGAGAACTCTAAACGTCGTAAGGCGAGGAGGGCTCGTCATAGTGGATGAGTTTCAGAGGCTGCCCGAGAGGACCTGGGACCTTATCGCGCTAGCTAGGCACGAGGCTAGCGGCAGGCTCGTGCTGTGCGGGTCTAGCCTAGCGATCGTAGCTAGGGTGTTCGATAGGAGGAGCCCGCTCCTCGGGCTGCTAGCGCCGTTTAAAGTGGATGTGGTCTCGCCCTCGGACGCGGTAGCCGCGTTCGCCGGCAAGTTTAGGGCTAGGAAGGCGCTCCTGTGGGCGCTAGTCGCTCGAGACCCCTGGATACTGGGGATCATCGAGCCCTCCGGGGATCCGGCGGCGGTGCTAGCGGCTAACTATAGGGCGCTCGCTGCGTCAGCTAGCGGGTTGGTGGGGGAGGTTTTCGAGGAGGAGGAGAGGAAGCTGACGCGTCTCTACGACGCTACGTTGAGGCTCCTAGCTGCGGGCTACTGGTCGTCTAGGGCGTTAGCGCAGAAGCTGTACGAGGCCGGGCTACTGGAGAGGCCCGAGATGGGAGTCGTTACGGGGATCCTAGCCCATATGGAGAGGATGGGGCTCGTCGAGGGGTTAAGGCTGTGGCGCACGAGGGGGGCTAGGGTCTACTACAGGCACAGGTCTAACC
>Ga0190319_1000133_pt1 | contig 11778 bp, 11 predicted proteins | sample 48701145_MG_FD_165040 | JGI IMG/M metagenome (GOLD analysis project Ga0190319, IMG submission 165040) | Hydrothermal vent sediment bacterial communities from Southern Trench, Guaymas Basin, Mexico - 4870-11-4-5_MG | ecosystem: Environmental > Aquatic > Marine > Hydrothermal vents > Sediment ...
ATCATATCCTGCTTCGTCAATTGCTGAATTTCCGCTACCTTCGTTGAATCTCAGAAGAATTACAGAAGAGTTTTTCAGCTGGGGTGGAATAGCTTGGCAGGAAATTTCTGAAATCTTGACAGAGCCCGTGCAGAATGAAGAGGTTTTCTCTGCTGTTTGGGTTTGCGATTGTAAAATTGAGCTAAGGGTTGAGCCGAGTAAAATGGCTGAAGCTATTACTAAAGCTATTAGAATTATTCCTCCGAGTAATGGAGAGATGGATTTTTTCATGAATAATGAGTTTTGGTAAGAGGATATAAAAGTTTTTTGGTGCGGGAAAGTGAGACCGTCCTGATAACAAGCCAATGAATTTCTTCACTGTATTATACAAATAAAATTAGGAAAAATGCACTCTGAAAAGTTTCCGTTAAGTATTTAAATCCTTTCTTCCCCATATTCTTAGTGATTTTTATGACTGAAATTTACCTGAGAGCAGGCGCGCATATCGGACTGAAGGGAAGAACTAAGGACATGCGCAAATTCATATTTCGCATTCGCCAAGACGGATTGAGCATAATAGATGCGAGCAAGATAGATGAAAGGGTGAAAATAGCAGCAAAATTCATAGCAAGGTTCAAAAAAATAATGGTAGTTTCACGCAAGCCAAACGGTCATAAACCAGTAAAAATGTTCGCAGAAATAATAGGAGCAAAAGCTATTACAGGAAGATTTTTGCCAGGAACGTTAACAAATCCTAATTTCGAAGAGTATTATGAACCGGAAGTGGTAATAGTCACGGATCCGATTGCTGATAGGCAAGCCGTAAAAGAAGCTGTTAAAATGCATCTTCCGGTTATTGCTCTGTGTGACACGGCAAACACTTTAAGAAATATAGACCTCGCAATACCGTGTAATAACAAAGGTAAGCGTTCTTTAGCTACTATCTATTGCATACTTGCCAAAGAAGTTCTAAAAGCAAGAGGAGAAATAAAAAATGACGAAGAATTTAAATATACACCAGAGGATTTTGAAGTAAAAGTTAAAACATAGCTTTTTCATTCATTCCGATATTTTTACCACTTTTCCGAGCGCTTTCGGCGGTAGAGGAACGGTAAATTTGGCCCTTATGGCTCCGTTATTTCCGTGGGCACCTACAATTTTTCCTTCCCATTCTTTTCCTTTTTCATCTATCCAAACAACCTTTTTACCGATAAGCTTCACAGCTTCCCTTCTGCTTTTTATTTCTGGTATTAAAATAACAACTTCTTTTGTATATTTTATTCTGTAATTAACAATTACCCCCTCCATACGAATCACGCATTGGTAGAATAACTTTAGAAAAATAAATGCTTAACGGTTCTTAGACTTGTTATGTAGTGAAAATTAGCTTCAGTATATCCTTTAGGCTCGGATTTAAAAATTTTTGGTTGAATTTTTTTCATGAAAAATTTGGTTATTCCTATGGGGCTTTACTTGTAAAAATAAATGAAACCTCTGAATATATTGGCAGAAGCGGAGAAATTGTAGTAATAAACATCGGAAAAGAAGATGTGAAAAAGGGTAGAATGCTATGGGCGTTTGCTCATGAAAATGGCCACGATGTATTTAAAAAGCTCATATATCCACAAGTGAAAGAGAAATATATTCTTACTTTAAAAACAGGTGAAGAAATGTTTGCCGATTTAAACGCTTTATACTTTGTAGGAGAAAGACCAAGTAGGTTAGAGATTTGCCGAAAATTTACATTCCAAAGGTGTAGAACCTTCTGATATCGTTAAGACTCCTGAAAAATATCTAGATGAAATTGAAAGAGAAGCTGAAAAAGAATTTTGGACAAATTTTTTGAGTGAAACGCTTGCATTAAAATTAATTTTTAGCGTTTAAACCACAAATTTTCCGTTCTTCATCACAAGTTTATTTCCTGCGTAAATTTCGCTCTTCCTTCGCATATCCTTAAAGAAGTCCCAGTGAATTGTAGCCTCATTTTTTCCACCGAAAGCTATGTTATTTCCGAGAGCTATGTGAATAGTTCCACGAACCTTTTCGTCAATAATTATCACTCCACCTGTGATCTTTGCCTTCGGATTTGTACCGATTCCAAGTTCTCCTATATAATCTTTTCTTCCGGAAGCGTTTCTAAGCACTTCTTCAAATTCCTTTTCTCCTTCCTCTATACTGTAGCTTATAAGCTTGCCTTTTCTGAACTTGAACCAAGCTCCTTTTACGCGCTTTCCAAAATGCCACATGCATGGCAAATCAAGATAAATCTCACCATTAACAGAGCTTTCGACAGGCGCGCAGAAAACCTCACCATCTGGCAAATTCAAAAGGCCCATTTTTTCTTTTTTCCAAAGCCCGCAAGCGTTGTGCAGAGCTCTGTTTCTAATAGAAAGCTCAAGTTCCGTATCCTTTCCGTAAATTCTTATTTTATCTCCCTTTCTCAAGGCTGAAATAAGCTTTTTGTTGTATTCGTAAAGCTCTTGGTAGTTTATATCCAAACAATCCCAGTAAATTTTCCAAAAGTCTTTAAAAGGAATTCCGATAGCTTTGGCAACTTCCTCTGTAGGATACCAGAGCAGGAGTATTTTAACGTTTTTTGAGATTATTCTTTTATCCCTTATTCTTCGTAAAGGAAGAAGAGCTTTTCTCCTTATTTCTACCTTTTTTTGAGGGATTTTACTTTCTATGAAAGGATCAGCGTCATTCAAAATTATTTCTGCTTCCACTTCCTTCATAATAAATTCATTTAAAGGAGAAATTTTCTTAAGATGCTTTTCACTAACATCTTTAAAAATTCTGTACCTTAAATTACTGCTTGAGTAAAGAATAAAGGCGTGCACACCAATCAAACTTGCTTGGTAAGCAAGCTCCTCTGCGAATTCCAGCGAATTTGGGCCAGCGTCTATTACAAGAGTTTCTCCTTCTTTCAGAGAAAGATTTTGTTTGATAATTTGTTTTGCAATTTTTCTAATTTTTTTCTGCATGAAAAGAATGAAATTAAGGTATTTATAAATTTTAGACTTTTGCTTTTTAATTTCAGAGCGAGCCCAACGTGCTGGAAACGTTTTCACTGAACACTTTTTTCAAAACTTCTACAGCTTGATCTGTATCAAGCTCTTCGGTTATATCAAAAATTCCGACTCTCTCACCTTCGTAGTTTATTTTAGGGTTTTCAAGAAGTTTTTTCACAAGCTCGGCGCTGAAAGCTTGTAAAAACTTTTTACCCACAGCTGTTTTCTCCGGAGTTAATAAATTGCCATTCTCGTAATCGCTGCAGAATCGCAAAAGCTCGGCCAATGCTTCTACAGGACCTGCAGAAAGGTGAAAACCATTGTAACCCTGAGCCACTAGAGGTATGCGAAGTTCTTTTTTTCTTTCGAGTAGAATTCTTCTCAAACTGCCTTCCTTAGCTTTCTCTGGATTTGTGGCACCTATAAAATCGTTCCTTAGCTCCCTCCACGACCTATTACTGGCTACTGCCATTACTACTATAAAAGCTTCTTTTCTTGTAAAATGGTAAAGCTGATAAGGATGGAAACCGTTGAGCACGTATACCACTTCCTCTCGGATGCGAATTTTTTCGCAGTACGTGCCTGATGCAAGCTTTACGTTTTCGAGATTTTCCCAGAGCACATTGAGAGAAAATTCGTTGAACTCTTTGTATTTTTCCAAAAATTCAAATGCGCCTAGCAAGCAAGCCTTCTCAGGCTCGATACCGAAAACTCTTCTGAATTTTTCCAAAGCCTCTGAAGTTAATTCTTTCTTTCCGAATCTTGCTATTCTGTTTATCACACCATAATGCTTTGCCATTATATCGTGCTTTTTCAGATATTCACCAGAAAGAATAGAAAGTGATTCTATCTCTAAATCAAATTCTTTGAATTTATCGAACATTATCTCTAGTAAAAGCTCGAGATTCACGCTCCTCGGCACGAGTACTTCAGGTTTTAAAAAGAAAACAAGTTCATTCTTCATTTCCAAAGGTTTGTAATGCTTGATATTCTTTATCAAAAATCCGTTCTCTCTAAATTCTTTTACACCGCTAAGAATTTCTTTTCTGTAATCCATGAGTTCTCCCTCACATAATTTCTAATCCAAAAAGAAGCTCGATTAATAGGAAAAGCGCACATATTCCGAGAAAAACTTCAGGTTTTATTCTTATTATGCTCCTCTCTTCTTCAACGTACCTTACCAATCCTGCCATTGCAGGCGGAGCTGTTACGCGCTTTTCTGCCATATGTTTTATAAAGAATAAAGAAACTTATAAATTTTTCAAAATTTGACTTTAAGTGTAAGAATCTCAAATGGCTTTACAGAAAGAAAAATCTTATTCCCTTTGATTTTGATTTTCCTTTTCTCTCTTTTTTCTTCATTTAAATCAACAACTTCAGCAGCTTTTACATTCTTGAAAAACTTTATTTCACTCCTTGAATTTTCACCAGCATACTCGCAAATTCTTGCTATGAAAGAATCTCTGCTTTCGCTCTGCTTAAAGGCTAAAAGAATAATATTTTCTGGTTTAACCTCTGCAAAAATTTTTTGCCCGTTTTCCATTCCGCCCTGAAAAGCGAACGGTTTATTATTGAACTTATGCGCTTCGCATATGCATTCTTTACAAAATTTTTCACTAAGGTAAAGCGAATATGCGAATTCGTAATCTCCAAGTTCAAGCGCGTGCGGCGTTGGGATATATGGCCCGGCATCACCGCGAGAAAGTTTCGCAACAGAGCGTAAAAATGTTATGTAGAGGTTATCTCCATCATATTCATATTCCGGTGTACCGAAATTTATGAAGGTTATAGCGTGATTCTTACCTTCAATACACGCCCATCTCGGGCATGGGTACTTTCCTTTCCTCCTTTCTATATAACCAAACTGCGTATCGCAAATGAATTTTTTCCCTTTTGTAGAAAATCCAACCCTTAACCTGATTTCAGGATGGAAATTTTTTATTCTCACCCTGCAATCTATTCGCTGAAGTTTATCGTAAATTACCACTTCCTTTTCTATTTCCAGCAATTTGTGTTTGAAAATGTTATAATCATGGGTAGCTTCCCGGTAAGGCCATCGAAGAGCGTAGTAAGTAAGGTAAGCTTTCGAAACTATTCTGGATGGCTTTTCCTCTATCTTCATGTCACTGCAAACAAACTCGCTATATTTTATTCCATTCCCGCTTTCTGTTTTCAAAGGATGAGAAACCAGGGATTTATGCTCGTATAAATCTCCGATTTCATCATCCAAGACAAGCTCATTTCCCTCGCAAATAAGTTTTTTATCTTTGTAAATTTTTAATCTGCACCCTTCCAGAATTTCTATTTCAAAGTTTCCAACCCTGGTTTTCAAACATTTTTTCTTATCCGAGTTTGTGTTTATTTCCTTTTCTCTTAAAGAAGGTGATTCTAATTTATACTGTTTTATTCCGAAAGGAGGAAGCGTTGCAATAAAACCTATCCTTGCTCTTTTAATAGAGCTATCTTCGTACCTTTCTTCTTCAATGACTTCGATACTTGAGATTTCATCGAAACTTACAGCTTTTCCGATTTCTCTTACACATCCTTTTCTGAATTCAACTTCTGTTTCAACCCATTCCTTAATAGAAAAGGAAAGAGGATTGAAAATAACTATGCCTTTACCTTTATTTGCACAAAAATTTTCAAGCAAGTTTTTTATTCCTGTTTCGAGCTTTTTATCGAGCTTCTCAAGCTCGCGCTTAAGCTTTACAAAAATACTATCTATACTCGTACCTGTTATTACATCGTGGAATATCATAAATAGGAGTTTTTCCCAGGCATGATTAAGAATTTCTTCCCCTCTTTCGGAGCGCATTCCCATAAGTTTTAGAACAGAGAGTAGTTTCTCGTAAGCGATTGCTTTCCTTTCGAGATGCCGCAAAATAATTTTAATCCATATTCTACTAGAGCATGTGTCCGGAAAGACTTCTAATTCCTCGTACTTTGAAGAATACATTTCTCCTTTTTTCACTACAAGTTTTTTTCTACACTTTTCTATTTCTTTAAAAAACTCAGAAGGTAAAGCAAATTTCATTTTATCTTTGTGCAAAGCATTCCACCGCTTCACTAGTTCTGGAAGATCTTCTCTTGGTATTGTGGTACCACTACCACACGGAAAAAGAATTCTACCACAGGCACAAAAATTTTTCATAGCTTTTATATTTTCTTCCCATTTCTCAGGCTTTAAACCTGCTCTATAACCAAACGGCATAAAATGCGCTATAATTTCGCTTCCGTCAAGAGCCTGCCAGATGAATTCGCTCGGTTTCTTAGCTTCACATCCCCTGCGAAAAGCTACGTATTTGTAGCCGAATTTTTTACAGAGCTGCGGAAATTGAGCAGGTAAACCAAAGCTATCGGCCTGCCACATAACTTCTGGCTCTATGCCAAATTCCTTTTTCAGCCATTTTCTTCCGCGAAGAATTTCTCTTATGAGCGTTTCTTCTTGAGGGAGCATGAAATCTGGCATGAGATATTCTCCGCCAGCTATTTCTATTCTCCTCTCTTTAACAAACCTTTTTATTTTTCTGTAAAGCTCTGGATTTTTTTCTTTGAGTTTTTCAAGCAAATAAGTCTGCTCTATGAGAAATTTAAACTCATCATTTTCTTCCATCAATTTCACAACCTTTTCAAGAATAAGTTCGTTGAGTTTAAAATATTCTTCCTCTTCAAAAATCCACACAGCATCGTAATGCGTGTGTGGTACAAGATATATTTTATCGCTTTCCATTTATCTCACGTACAATTTTTCTTATTCTGAAATTCACAACTTCAAGAAGATCTTCAACGGTTTGCTCAAACGATTGAAATTTCACTATGGAAATTTTTTCCTTTCGAGCTTCTTTTACGAGAAACTCATTTATTTTCCAGCACGTTTCAAAATCCGTAAGAACTTCTTTGTTTGGACTTTCACCCTCTCTCAGCTTCTTTGAAAGAAACATTTGCCTGTAGATTTCTTTATTCGGAGCAGCAATAAGAGCTTGGATTATATTCGGCTTTTTTCTTAGCTCCTTTGGAAGTATCCACGGTGCTATATGCACACCTTCTATAGCAACGTCTTTTCCGTTTTCTATTGATTTTGAAACTATTTCTATAATGTATTCAGCAAGCGCATTTACCTGCTTTACAAATCCTTCAATTTCCGGTTCAAGCTCCACGTTTTCGGGCCTGATGGCTTTCCAGACTTTGTAAGAAGGTAGATGAAGTACAGGATTTTCCTTTACTAAAACTTTCAAAATCCTTCTTATAGCGTCTGTTGTAATTGCACGCGAAATCATAAGTCTAAAAGCCAAATCTGTTGTGGAAACTGTTTTACCAACAACAGGTGCTCCGCCAAGAAGAATTTCGAGTGGCTCAACTAAGCCGCGTCTTCTGAAGATATTGTACCTGTGCCATATTTCGTATCTTCTTGAAAACTTACTTCCGCAAACTTCTTTCAGGGCATCTCTACATATTTCAAAAAGTTCTTCAGTTGAAAGCTCCTTTTTATTTTTTATAGATTCCTTTACAACCTTCACAACATCTGTTGCCTGAAAGAAATTAACGCCTGTCTTTAAAATTGAGCGAAGAACAATTCCATCTGAAAATTTTATTTTACAACCATTAATAACTATCTTCGGATATTGTTCTTCCTCTGAATGCATGAAAGTATTGAAGAAAAGGTGTATAAATACTTATCTTTGTTTCACTTCATGTTTTCACGCTTTTTTAACTCAAAAAATTCAAATTTCGGCATTAGTCGAATTGAATTGGGATAAGTGTTTAAACAGATTTCAATTTAATCTTTCCATGAAACGCTTTGAACTATCTCGTGTAAAAACAGGTATCCCTGGGCTGGACGAACTCTTAGATGGAGGAATACCTAAGGGTAATGTAGTTCTTCTCAGCGGTCCTGCTGGAAGCGGAAAGACCATTTTTGGGTTACAATTTATCGTGAAGGGCGCAGAGCTCTACGGGGAAAATGGAGTCTATGTAAGCTTCGAGGAAAATAAAAAAGATATTGTGGAACAGGCTTTACTTTTTGGATGGGATTTGGAAAACCTTGAAAAAGAAGGAAAAATAAAGGTTTTGTGTATAGGAAAGGAAGATGTAGATTTTTCTTCCTTTCTTCAGCAGATTTTTGACGATTTCCGGCCACAGAGGTTCGTGTTAGACTCTTTGAGCCTGTATCTTATGTACTTAAGCACATTGATTTATACGAAAGAATATCTCAAAGCAAGAGAAAAACTTCTCGTAGAAACAATGCTTCAGATATCTCCGGAACTGGTAATGAGGAAGAGCGTAATGGATGTGATAAATCTTTTGAAGAAAAACGGGATAACATCCTTTCTAATTTCAGAGCTTCCTGAAGATGCTAAATCTTTAAGCAGAGATACATATTCTGAATTTCTCTGCGACGGAATAATAGTGCTGAGATATTTTTCCATAGCTTCTGGAACTTTTAGCAATATAGAAATCAGAAAAATGCGGAAAACGGAACACAAACACGGGGTTTATCCGGTATTTATAACAGAAGAAGGAATGAAGGTGGGAAAAGAAGAGATTTCTGGAGGAGAATAAACTCTTTCATTTTCTGTATTTGATGGTGAAAGAATTTATTTTTTAACCATATCATAAAACTTTGGATAATCGCTTTTTGCCGAAGATAAAGTAAAAAACCTTTTAAACGAGAATTTCCTACTAATTTTTGGTTTAAGTTAAGTTTAAATTGAATCAAAACTAAAGAAAATTTAACCATACCAAAAAACCAAGGTGAAAAAATTGGGGAAATATATACATGCAGGTGTTGGGATAAGCTTTGCGAAAAATTCCGAGGAAGCAGGAAGGGAATGCGTGCGAACAGCCTTTGAAAAATTAAAGGAAGATGGCGGTAAAAAACCTGAGTTTGCAATAGTTTTCTGCTCAGGCGGAAAGTACGGAAAAAACGATAAAACAATAAAAAAGTTTGTGGAAAGCGTTGATTCTGCTTTGAGAGAGCTTAATCCTGAGATAAAGTGGATTGGTTGTACAACTGCTGGAGAAATAAGTAATTATGGTGTTACAGAAGGTAGTGCTGTATGCCTTTTAGTAGAAAGCGAATACATTCATGTTGGTGTGGGTGTGGGAGAAAATGTTTTGGAAGATCCTAAAAAAGCTGGAGTAACAGCAGCAAAGCAAGCGCTTGAAGCCCTCAAGCCAGACAAGTATATAACTCCATACATTAAATATATCGCTCAGAAGAAAAAGAAACCAATAGAAAACATAAAGTACTATGATTATTGGATGATAGTATTGTCCAGAGGATTGACACTTGGTGAACCAGGAAGAGAGGATGAAGTAGCTGAAGGGATTTACTCGGTTACTGGGCGCCACATACCTATTATTGGTGGTTGTTCTGTGGATGAGTATTTAAAAAATAATTATCAGTTTATTAACGGGCAAGTCTATGATAGAGCGGTTGTTTGTCTGGCTGTTACTGGTGGTCTCAAAGCTGGTTTTGGCTATGAGCATGGATATGTTGAAACAGATAAGTTTTCGATAGTTACAAAATCTGAAGGTCGTCGAGTATTTTTACTGGATGGTAAACCTGCAGGAGAAAGATACGCAGAAATGGCTGGGGTTTCATTCAATCAACTTGTGGATATTAAGACAAAATTTGCTTTTATATCTACCCCATTAATGAAGAGGATACAAAAGTTTTTTGCATTGAGAATGCCTCCAAAAATGATGAAGTTCTGGAGCATATTCACGGCAAATCCTTTGGCAATAAGGGATCCCTATGGTTATTATCACGTTCGTGTGCCAATGAAGTTGGAGAGAAACTATATAGAATTTACCCAAAAGATTCCTTCTAAAACGGTTCTTTTTAAATTGAAAATCGATGAAAAAAAATTAATTGATGCAGAAAAAAATTCTATAGTAATCGCACTAAAAGACGCTAATCTTAAAAAACCTAAGATTATTCTTATGTTTGACTGTACATTGAGAAAGTTACATATAGGTACTGGTAAGCTAGAGAAGATAATCAGAGAAATAATCACTAAAAATCCAAATGCAATAATTTTTGGTTTTAATACTGGTGGAGAGTTCATTTTCCGAAGAGACGGTGAGGCAAATATAGGTGCTATGTCAGTTTCCGTAGGCGTTATTGGAGATGAATTAATAACTGAGTAAGGTAAAATCGAGGAGGTGAAAGTATGAGTTACTATCGTGAAGTAAATGAATTCCTTGATGAATTTTATAAAAAAGAAAATTTAAATGAAATCGTGCAGGACGTTATCGAGGTCACTTTTGATCCTCAACATGGGTCTCCATACTGGCTGTCACAGCTCGAGAAAAAAATAGGGTTCGACCCAAGAAAAGAGATAGAATCCTATGATGATATCAAAGAACATTTTCCATTTTATACTCAATCTGAGTTAAGATACGTTCGGCAACGAGACTTTATGCCTAAATTATTCTATGAGTTGATAAAAAACGGAAATGTAATTATACGTTCTATGGAAACTGGAGGAACAACTGGTGATCCTGTAAGCGTTCCTTGGAGTGAAAATTCATGTGAGAAGATATTATATACTTTGGAAAAATTTATGAAACTAAATCAGTTCTCTGAAGGAGAAGATATTTTAGCAGCGGTTCCTACAGGACCACATGCCATTGGATGGATCGCTTCGAATCTCGAAAAAATAAACAATTGTTTAGTTTATAAAATAGATTTGGATCCTCGATTTCCTAAGAAAATGAGTGTAATCGGAGCTACAGAATGTGCAAAGCATTATAAAAAACATATAATTGATCAGATAGTGTTTAAAATTAAAATTGATAAACCTAAGATTATATTCTCTACACCGATTATACTTAACGAATTAATACGGTTAGATAGACAAATGAACCTTGAACTTGGATTAGAAAATATTGAGGGAGTAATGACTGGTGGAACCGAACTTACACCAGAGACTTATCGCTTATGGAAGGATGAGATATTTCCTAATGCTTCGTTTTTAGATATTTATGGAAATGTTTTGTTTGGTATTACATGCTCAGTACCATCGAAAAAGTATGATTTAGATCATTATCCCTCATATCCGATTACATTGGTAGATATTATAGATCCACAAACTCAAGAATTTTTGGATTATGGTGAGCGAGGACAAGTTGTGTTTACTAGATTAACTCCAGAGTGTTTTATTCCAAAGAAAATAGAAAGAGATCTTGCAACAAAAATCTATGGTAGCGAGCATGAAGATGCTCTCAGAAAAGTATACGAAGGTAAAAATGTGAAAATAAGCGAAATAGTAGGAGTTAGAAATGTAGAAAATATAAAAGAGGTAACTAAAGATGGAAAGCCTGTACTTGGAGTATACTGAGCCTTACGAAGTGAAAGCAAATAGAGGAGGTAAAGAATATGCCTCGCTAGAAAAGCTGCCCGTATTTGATTACAGAAACAATGAAATTGCGGTAGTGGATAAAGTTTCACCTTTAATGGTTTCTCTTTGTTTAAGGGATTTAAAAAAGGGATTGGAAAAAATAAGAAATCCGAAGCTTTTTCCAATTGAAGAATTAATGGAAATAATAAAAGAAGCCGGAAATGTATTTTCAAAAGAGAATGAACTTGAAATCTCGTATTCTGATTGGAAAAAGATGGTAACTAAAGCTACAGGTTTACCAGTTTCTGATGTTGAGAATTCTGGAGAAATGTTAAAGAAAGCGTGTAAAAGAATAGACGAGATAATAGAATCCCAAACTCCTTGGGGAAATATAGAAAGTTACGATACTTACATGGCAAAGGGTAATGTAGCATATATTCCTA
>Ga0190319_1000134_pt1 | contig 11775 bp, 25 predicted proteins | sample 48701145_MG_FD_165040 | JGI IMG/M metagenome (GOLD analysis project Ga0190319, IMG submission 165040) | Hydrothermal vent sediment bacterial communities from Southern Trench, Guaymas Basin, Mexico - 4870-11-4-5_MG | ecosystem: Environmental > Aquatic > Marine > Hydrothermal vents > Sediment ...
TATACAATTCTACAAATACAGATATTAGACATAGCGTATTCAATAAAAGCTATCATGATGGAATAGACCTATTTAACTCTGCTGTGACATTCAGAAATTCTATTATATTTGGTAATTATGAAACTGGTTTATATGTTCAGGACTCCAACGTAACATTGATGGATTCTTGGGTTTATGGAAATAATGCACTAAATAGCTCATTTGTAGATATTGAATTGCGGAACACAAATCCTAGTTCTTGGGACGTAACTATAGCATTAATAAATACAACTACCTGGTGTGTGGGAACTTACAAAGAAAGATTTGGATTTGACACCGACGGAACGAAAATTGTAAGGTATTGGTATTTGCCACTTAATATCAACACATTAGCAACAGTAACATTATACAATAATAGAAACAACATTATCAAAAAGTTGAACATTAAGCATGGAAAACTTCAAATTCTTGATAGAATATACACCCGAACTCAAAATATATCATACGAACCATATACTTTATTGATCAAGAACTCGGGTTACATAGAGAAGAGAATAAAGGGTTTAAGTCTAACAACATTGGATGATAACAATTGTGTAGTAAATATAGATTGGTTAAATATACATCTAGAACCCTATCCGCTAAAACCGATAATGTTGGGAACAACTACAACAACATTTCCAGAGAATATCACAAGTCCAGAACATTACTTATGGGATATAACATCCTCAATTCAACTCTTTGGAACAAGTGTGCCAAAATATTTATTAATAGTAGTGGGTCTTTCACTTATGATTTTTGTTGTGAAGAAGTTGCTTTCTCCATGACAAACCAAGGAACTTGAATTAAAGCCTTATGTCTATAATTTGCTGGATGAGATAACTTCCAACCAAACATGAAATTATCGCATAATAACTCACCATGATCTGCTGTTATCACTATTTTTTTATTTTTGATAGAAGCACATAGTTCTTTTACACTTGCTAAAACCCTCTTTAAGTTATATTCATATTCCTCTATCAATCTCTTCTTTCCAAACTTGGCAAACAATTCATACTCTGGTCCAAGTTTCCTACCCCTTCTCAATCTTAATTTTAGCCACATTTGCAAAATTGGATGAGGTGCATACCACATAACGATATCATTTATAATTCTCTTCACTTTAAGTGTTAGTGACGCATCTGGTATATCCTTCTTTTTTGGTTTTGGAAAAGGGTCTAAACTTCCTCCCAATCGTAATGATGGGAAATGTGGTTGTATGTAGTGTATTATTGCCCTATCCTTCCAATTTTTTAAAATTTCCTTTGCTTTCTTTGTTACAGTTTCTGGTGGAACTGTATTCAATTTTTCATCCCAATAGTAAAGCCAACAATCTATTATTTCACTAAATCTTTTTCTTGCGTCAAAATCAAGCACTTTAGCTTTTGAATTGATGTATGGATTTGCTGAAATATATAGAACATCGTATAAATCACACCTCTCTAAAACTTTCTTACACCACTCATACGTATTAGATGCGGGGGATATGGCTAATTTCAAAAGCCCTCTATCAAAATAAGTTATATAATGTTTACTAAAATAATCATATCTACAAGCATCTAAAATTATCAAAACATCCCAATCTTCCTCTCTAATCAAATCCAACTGATTCAACATTTTTCTTCAATGGAGGACTATTTCCCTCATCTTCTTTTCGAAAATAGATATATCAAATTTATTTTTAATGTAATCTCTGATATGTTTTGGTTGTGCTGGTGACCAATCACCTGACTCAAACGCCAATATCCCCTTCACGAAATCGTGAATATTCCTCTTGAGGAGTAATCCTGTTACACCATTTATAACACTTTCCCTGTAACCACCTTCATTCACAGCAAAAACAGGTTTGCCACTTGCCATCGCTTCTAAGGGTGTTAATCCAAAATCCTCATTCATCGCTGTAGCTATAAAGCCTTTGCAATGAGAGTAAAGGTCAAGTAGCTCCTTCTCATCAACCCACCCTAAAAATTCGATATTGCTGTTAGCCATGCTTTCCAATTTCTCATGTAACTCTTTCCTACCCTCGCCCACAATTTTTAATGGAAGCCCAAGTCTGTTAAAGATAGAAATTTGAAAATCAACACACTTCTCAGGAAAGATTCTCTGAACTGAGAGATAATAATCTTCACTCTCTTTGATTTTAAATTTGCTAACATCAATTGCTGGATAAACGACCTCCGCCTCAACTTTGAAATACTTGTATAATCTCTCTTTCACATTTTTGGAGTTAGCTACAACTTTATCGAGATGGTAATAGTTGCTTGCCTCAAATGGATGGCAAACATAATGGAAAAATGTAGCAATAGGCTTCAATTTCAAAAAGATGCTTCTCCTAAACTTTGTCATATTTCTCAAATCATACATAGCTCTTATTGGTGTATGGCAGTAGTGTATGTGCTTTTGCCATTGTCTTGCTACATAGTATTTTGCATATTCGCCAGAACTTATCACAACATCGAAATCTCCATACTCATCTAAATTCAAACCAGAGAAAAAGAGTGATTGAGATATCCTGTCAAAAATTGGGATTTTGATATATTTTCCTATCTCTATTACCTCTACATCATCAATATCTCCAATCAGATTAAAGCAAGTAAAAATTGGGGCTTTAAATATCCTTGCTAAATCTACAGCTACTTTTTCGCCACCGCCCCAAGCCATGAAGCAATTATGAAGAATTGCGACCTTCATCTTTCAACCTTCTTTCAATCCTTTCCAACCTTTCCAAAATCTCTCTGAAAAATATGTTCTTGCTCGCCATTATATTGACTTCCTCGCTAACCGAACCTTTCTTGAAATCAAAATAGCCGAGAGAGACAGTCGTTATAATATAGCAAATTGAGAAAATTATAGCAAATTCAAGCATCCCAAACGGAAGAATATCTTTGAGAATGGTTTGTTTTATAAGCAAAGCATATTGAATGGTGATAAAGTTCATTAAGGAGACAAAAAGTGCTATGTGGTTATGCCCCCTTCTGAAGTAAATCCAAATGCGTTTTATTTTTTCTCCAAGTGCCATTTTACCCGTATAGCAAATAAGCGACAAATAACCAAAAAACCAATGTCCAGAAGGTAATATCCGAAGTATTCAAGCCATACACCTCAAGCAAACCAACGCTGAGCCCGAAGCCAATCAAAGCCGTGCCAACAATAGGATGATAATTCCTGATTGCAAAACCAAACAAAGCCGTTGCCAACCCACCAGAAAACAATATTAGGGCAACTTTAAGACCACAATACTCGTCACAAACCATCTTGCTGAAATCTGGAACGACCCCTCCCCCAATGCTTAACTCATTCAAATCAAAATCGAAGTAAACGAGCTTCACGGGTATCCCCAATAATGAAACCGCCACAACATGCCCAAGCTCGTGAACAACCAAAATCCCAAATATGAGAACTAAAAAATACCAAATTACCGATACAATATCCCTCATAGTAACCACCTCAAGGAGACCACCCATTTCAATGGGTGGAGGAATTGAGGCTTAAATATATCCAAATCTAAATTATTATTATGGAGGTTACCAAGTCCATAACCGTGAAGGTTTCCAAGAGGATTAACATGAACAAGTTTCTCGCTATTAGAGATTTCTTCAACACCTATCAAACCATAGCAAGGATTTACTACTCCTACATCCTTGAAAATTCTCTTGAGAAGAAACTCATTTCTGGGAAAATCACTGCAACAGACCTTAAGAACATTCTCCACCAAGAATTTTACAAGCAAATCAAAGAAACGTTTGATATTGGTTCTCAAACTATTCAAGAGATTAGAGATGTTGTTGTAGAGGCGATTAATTCTTATGCTAAGTTGGTTAGGAAGGGTCATGAAGCTTCCCTTCCAAAGGTTAAGCAATTTACCGTAAGGCTTAACTACCCTCGTGTTGTTTCTGTTTTTGAGCATGGAAAGGAATTTGACTTTTTCTTCAAGGTTAAGCTTAACGGTGGAAAAAGAGTTGCTATACCTATCGAATGCGGAGAAATGCAAAAGCAAATGCTTAAAGATGCTTTGAACGGAAAATACAAAATCGGAGCTTTTCAGCTCATTAGAGGGGATGGTTGGTTCTACTTTGTTATTCCTCTCAAGAAGGAAACTAAGCTTAAGGAAAGCTATGACGGGGTCATTGGGGTGGATTTGGGTCTCAGACACAATGCTGTCATTACTCTGCTTCACAAAAGCGGTAAAATTACCCATAGAGAGTTTATCAAATATCGAAAGCTCATGCACAAGATTAGAATGCTCTGGCATAGGATAGATGAACTCAAGTCTATGCTCCCAAAAGGGCAAAGAACCTCTAAGAGGATAAGAAGGTTGTGGAGAAAGATAAGCAGAATCAACAACTGGATTGCTCACAATGTTTCTAAGAGAATCGTTGATGTTGCCAAAGAGAACAACGCTATGATTTCTCTCGAAGACCTCAAAGAACTTAAACCGAGAAAGGGTAAAAACTCCAGAAGGAACAACAGAAGGATTAGCAATTGGGTTCGTGGTAAAGTTATAGAATATACCCTCTATAAAGCTCAATGGGAGGGAATTAAAGTTAAGATTGTCCCTCCTAAAAATACTTCTAAGGTCTGTCATCTCTGCGGTGCGGAAGGTTTCCGCAGGGGGTCTATTTTTAAATGTTCCCGTTGCCATCGTTCCTATGATGCTGATTTTAACGCTTCGATTAACATTGGCATCAGGGCAACGCTCCCTGATGTCAAGGGGTGCGTAAACCACCCCGTAGGGCTTATCGCCCTACAAAGCCACCCGTTTTAACGGGTGGTAGTTTACTTTTCCGATTCTTTAATCCACTTCTCAAGAGTAACTATTTTATCTTCAGAAAGGTTTGAAAGACTTGTTCTGAGTTTTTCACGCACCAAGACATTGATTAGCTCATGCAATCTCTCCTCTGGAGGGTAGTGATAACGGGATTTGAAGATTAGATGAGCCTCCTTTTCGCCCCAGATGACCCACCCGATGCCGTAGAGCAACATAATGAAAAAGGAGGAAAGCTCGTGAGATGCAACAAAAGGTTTCGTTGCGATATACATGTAATCAACATAATCCCTCCTTAGAATAGCTTGAGTAATCACCTCTCTGAAATCGAATTCCTTAAATTCAATGCCTATCAATCTACCTATTTTCCATTTGTCTGAAAAGGCAATCACGAGGTCGAACTCCATTCTGCCTTGCTCTGTCTCAAGGAATTTTCTCGGGAAGAGCTGAATTTTCTCTTTCTCTAGCTCGTGTGCGTGGCAAATCTTCTCAACAACCTGCGGGGCTAACTTTTCCTCGTAATTTTTATGTTCCTGCCACCACTTAAGATATTCTCTAAAATTCATTGTCAAGTTTCTTAAGCTCAGCTTTTACCTCTTTTACAACATCCTCATTTTTCACCTCTTTTATCCAGAGAACTGATGCTGGTTTTTTCCTACTAGTAACCATCTCCCTTATCAAAAGAAGCTCACAGAGATATCCATTAATACCAGGAGGGATTCCCATCTCCTTAACTTCATATTTTCTCATCTTCCCACCATTCATCACCCACTTTAATTATTTCCTCCTCTTCGTAACCACATTCTTCACAATACCAAATTACCATCATTTCCCCATTAATGTCTGGAACGTCATCTCCATCTATGTCCATAATAGCCCCACATTTAGGACACCTTTTTACCTCAGTCATCTTTCACACTCGGTTCTTTTCAGCCAAATAAGGTAGATATTTGTCCTCGTAATATTCACGGGCTACCTCGAAAGCTAATTCGATTATCTCTAGCACATCATACTTGCCATCAACTACAAAGCCTCCTTCCTCTAGGCTGTTATCAACTATTTCTTCAATTCTCTTGTATTCCTTTCGATGCTCGGGTATGCTCAGCTCCAAATCGCTAGTTAGCCACTTCATCAACACCTTTTTAGCCAGCTTCTTTTTAGTCTTGGAGTCCATTTTTCCCAAACTAATCTATCAATTCAAATATTTTTAACTTCCCCTCCTCCATACAAATGACCCTTTTATCCCCACCAAAATCCTTAATAATGCATGTTCCTTCCTTTAATTCATCCAGATTTATGACGACAACATTTTCTTCTTCGGGAAATAATTTTTTGATTTTCGATTCAATCTGCTTGACAATATCCAAAGCAAAGCAAAAAGCATATGTCATGGAGGTATCCCCCTCTAACGATTGTTCTATACTTTCATTCAAGGATTTTTTTATCTCTTCAATTTCTTTAAGTATTTCTTTTATTTTGATGTCAAAGCCTAACTTTTTCTTTTTCTCCTCATTTAATTTCAGAACTTCGAGAGGACTTTTTTTCATAGTAACCACCTCAAGGAGACCACCCATTTCAATGGGTGGAGGAATTGAGGTTTAAATATCTCTAAATCTGAATTATTATTATCCACTCCGAGCTGGCTCGGGTGGAATGGGGCGTCGTCAACCGCCCTAATGCAGGGATGAATGCTATGAGCTTTTGCGAGCATTATGATTCACCTGCAAGCCACCCGTTTTAACGGGTGGTAGTTGACGGCTTTACTCTTACTCTTCAACTCCGTCAATGCAATCAACTTCACAAATACTTAAACTCTTTCTTTTCATCAAACTCTAACCACAACAATAAAAGCTGTCCCTTCCATTTTCTTATGTCATTTTTGTTCACCAAAACCTCATCGGCATTAAATTTTAAAGTCATCGTTACTATCCCTTTCTTATTTACTGAAAGACCGCTACAGAAATTCATTATATGGTTTACCCCAACTACCTTCGCACTTGTAACCTCTTTTATTTTTTCAGCCAATTCGTTAAATGTTACCCTTTCAGCCATCTTTCTCCCTCCTTAAAACTTTTACGCTCTTATCCCTCTTTGTTTTAAATATTCTATAACCTTTTCTCTCTTACGATATGGAACAGCTATCCAATCACATTCTTCCTCTCCAATCCTTACTAACTTACCACACCTTAAACACCTAAATACATCACCCTTCTTCCTCCTCCTAAACTTCTCCGAAAAATAAAAAATGTGCAATGGTTTTGGTTTGGGTGAAGGACATCCACTGTTATGCTTCATAACACAATCGAAATTGCTATACATTTTTCCTGAACTATCCCACCAAGGAAAATGATACAAATGCCAACATGGTCTGCAAGGACAAGCTTCATCAGGAGCTTCAATTTCTTGTCCCTTATAATCTTTTTTAAGATATAATCTATTCCTAACCATTTTTCCTTCTCACCCTTACCACCACCTCACAATAACAACCAACATATTATCCCCACCACCAAAAATATCAAATCCACAAGGATTTTCCTATCTACCTCCTCTATCCTCCTATCTACTTTGTTCATTTTAATTTTTCTTTTTATCTATTTTGTCTTTTTTTCTATTTCTTCTACATCAATTACATCACAAAATGGACAAATTCCCACCAATTCCTTCTTTTTCTTCTTTTTCCTGCGTTCATCTTTCATTTTCACCTTTCAAATCGAATTTTACCTCGTCCATTTTTCAATGCTCAGCCAACAAAATCTTTCCAACTCTTATCCAACTATCCGAACTTAACCACAACTCCCCACAATTTTCGCATTTCCATGAGCAATCAAAAACATCAAAACAAACCCCTTTCTTTCCCTTCCTCGCTATTATATGCCCACAATTACTACACACTATCATCTCAGCCTTTCTAAAATCTTCAATCGTCGCTCTTGATTTGTAGAGTCCAGGTCTATCTTCCTTATCTATGTTAAGAGCCATCTTCCCTAAATGCTCTTTTAATTAGATATTTTGCATGTCTTAAACCAGATGCAAAACCTGACTGAAATCTTGCCCCACCCTCATCATACTCCGCCACTTTATATGCACAGATTTCCCTACCCCTCATTTCTTCCTCTATCTCTCGAATTAACTTATGAACCTTATGCTTGATATACTCCTCTAGAATCAATTTTATCTGCTGTTTTTTCCTGATTATCGCATTCCTTAACGGCGGTATTGCTTGCTCATAGGTCGGATATTCAACCCTGATGATTTTATCCGCCAATTTATCTATTTCGTCCATTTTTAAATGTCGAACTCCAGTTCATATGTTGCAACTTCAACATCATCGGAATACAGCGTTACCCTCGCCGAGTGCGTTCCGCCCCCAAGGTCAGAGATATAGATAGGCTCAATTATCTTCTTGCTTTTATTTGGAGGAATCCACTCCTGTAGAAGAGGTATCTCTTTTTCTTGACCATCTACCTCAATGACGGCTTTATTAACAACTACAGGCAAATCTCCCTTGTTCACAACAACTATGCTTACTCCAGTTATAAACTTTTCCGAAAAAAATCCCTCATACGACTTTACTTCAAACTCCACTTCTTTTATCTCTATTTGCCCTCCGTTAAATCTTACCGTTTTGGTGCATAACTGTTTGTCAAGAACATCAACTACACTAATGGTATAAGCTCCAGCTTTCGGACTTTGACCAAAACTAAAGCCAGTCATTCTAAGCTTTATAGTTTCGACACCGTCAAACAAATCCTCCTTAGACACGTATTTTTTATCGACAGTAGCACCCTCAGGGTCAGACAACATCACCTTTAAGTATGAAATAGGGGCTTTCCCCTTTAATTTCACCTTGAGATAAGGTATCCCATTCTCAACAATAACCGAGTAATCTTCTATCTTGTATTCCTCCTTAGGCTTTTGCTTTTTCTCCCCCTCAACTTTTTCCTCTTCCTCAACACAACCTGTTAATCCAATTAACACCAACCCCACAACCAAAATAACCAATAAACCCTTCCTCATTTTTACCACCTCAAATATCCATCTTTCTCAACCTACTAGCAATTTTAACCTCTTCAACTTCTTTATCAAAATTCTTCAAGAAAAGCTCCTTCTTCTTCTCCTCAACGACCTCTATCTCAATCTCCTCTTCACTTTTCTCGGTGTCAAGCTCTACAAATCCAGTATCAAGAACGATGTCTTCCTCTTCCTCAACAGGTATTCCAAGGTCAATGGATGAGAGGGGCATCAACCTAAACTCCTCTATAGCCAATTTAATATCCTTAGCCATTATCGTTTTTCTGCCAGAATGCTTAGCGACCCTCCAAGCCTTCAGAGCAATGAATTCAATCTCGTGATGCAAGTATTCTCTAAGCAGCCTATAAGCGTCCTTGCTGAGCCTACACTCTGGTCCTACGGTTTGTTTTATCTTTCGGTATATCGGGGCTAAGGGCAACCTCGGTGGTCTTGAAATGTCCATAATTTTATATTGGTTTTTATATTTAAAAAATCATTTAATAATTATGTTCAAGGGGGAAAAAATCAATTCAAAAGTTTTTGCGGATTTATTCGAGCTGGTCGTGAATAACATGGGCTTCCACGAAATCAATATAAAGTTCACAAACACGGGCTTAAAAATCCAGAGCCAGAAACAAGATGTTGTGGGCTTCGATACATTCATCCCCAGTGACAAATTCAAAAATTACAAGCTGAGAGACGAATTCTGGATAACCGCAGACATAGATAGATTCTACCTATTTAGCAATGATAAAATAGACGTTTACTGCGATTTTGACATCATTAAGTTCAGTTCCAAGCGTCAATCTCTAAAATTCCCTACAAGACAATTCGATGAAAGTAAGGAAATACTCTTAAGCCCATACGGTGCAACAGTGCTGGTCGAGTTCAAAGAACTGAAGAAAATTTTAGATGTTCTCGGGGATGAAGTTACATTCAGGGTGGAGGAGAAAGGCACGCTTATCGAGGACGGGAAAGCCAGATACCTACTCTATTCCTCAAAAAATAAAAGAATGCAATCAAAGTTCGATAATAACTTATTAAAACAACTCATAAAGAATTTTAACGGCACGGGTATTATGTGGATAGGTGATAATTCCCCATTGGCTATAGAATATAAGACGAAGGATTTGGATATTTATTTTTACTTAGCTCCGAAAAAATGACCTTCATTGAACTTTAGACCTATACAACCTCCAATACAAACTATATCATCATTTTCACGAACCTCTTTTTTTCCTTTCTTCTTCGTTTTTCATTTCGGCGATTATAGCTCCTATAAAAGCACCTATAATCGCACCTATAGTTCCTCCAACAGCAGCACCTAATATTCCACCACCAATAAGACCTGCGATTATTCTATCTTCCTCCTCTTTTGTTCTCTTCACCATCTTTTACACCTTTTTTGACTTTATTTAAACTTTAAATATTTTACTCACCCACCCCCCTAATTCATCCACCGTTTAAAAACGGTCTTCTTAGCGACAAATTTATAAAATATTAAAATTAAATAATTAATTATGGTTGTTGATAAGTTTAATTGGCGAAAGAAGAAAGAACTCAAAGAAAAAATTTTAGAGCTTGCAGATAAAGAAGAATGGGCTGAAATATCAAAATTAATTCCAGAGTTAATAAAATATCAAGCAAATGCCTATTGCACTTGTGAAATCTCTGAAGCCGTCGTGGATTTATCTTTGAGAGATTTACCAGAAGAAATAAGAGAAAACAGGAAACTCTTGATAAAAAAGTGTGCAGAGAAATTATGGTGACCCTTCAACAAATCCCATACTTTTTCCACACCCTCCTCTGCCTAATATTAATGTTTACTCTCTTTCCAATATCGAGCTGAGCATCCTTCCTAACCTTGAGAACGTAAATCGTTCCAACGGGGGAATCCAACAATCTCAACATAAGTCTTGGCAGTTTCAACGTTCCCGTGTCATTCTTGACTTGCATTTTGGACAGAACTCCATGAAGCAAGGAACACCCCTCCTATGAGGCTTCCGATATCCACAATTAGGACAGATACAATACCCCCCAGGACCCAAGCCAAAGCCCCCAAAGCCCCGAAATCTTCCAATAGGCATTTTCAAACACTCTCTTTTAATTCTTTCAATTTCTTGATTTTCTCATCTATGAATTCATCTATATAAGCGTCAAGATAACCCTTGTCATTAAGCCAGGAAAGATACTCGGATTTCAGGCGTGAATCAAGCTTAAAAAACTTCGTATCCGTATTGGTTATCCTCATGGTTACTTTGGATTGCCCTTTATAAGTCATAATTATTATTTTAGAAATTAACAGAAAAAAACCACCATCCGTTTTTTTATCTCGGAAATCAAAAAATTAATAACTATGAATGTCACAATTTCATGCGACATAGAAGACAACGAGATAAAGTGCAACATTTTCAAAGACCACGAGAAGCTAGGCTCAATTTCAACCAAAACATTCAAAAAGGAATTCGTATATGAAATTAACGGAAGCAAATTAATCAAACTATTAGGTGGTTTAAATGGAATTTAAAGGAGTTAAAAAGATTATATTTTCACCAGAATATGAAACCGAAGTAGAAACCTTCCCCCCAGAGATAACTTTATACTCCTCTGATGGTAGGGAAATAACGACAATAAAGAAGGAAAAAGGAGTTGAAGACTTCGATGTAATTATCAAGAATGTCGATACAGTTGAATTCGGTGATAGAGAAGCAATAGTCAAGGCAAAAGGTGAATTTACCTGCAGGGTAATAACCAGAACAAGAACGGAGGAGAGAGAAGTTCCATATTGGCATCCAGAACACCTCCAAAAAGAAAATATGAGGTCAAAAGCATGAAGATAATTTGTGATTGACATCCTTTAGTAACCACCTCAAGGAGACCACCCATTTCAATGGGTGGAGGAACGGTTTAAATATATCCAAATCTAAATTATTACTATGAGCCTTGAGGTTCAAGGCGATGAATTGTTTTAGGCTGGATAG
>Ga0190319_1000135_pt1 | contig 11746 bp, 6 predicted proteins | sample 48701145_MG_FD_165040 | JGI IMG/M metagenome (GOLD analysis project Ga0190319, IMG submission 165040) | Hydrothermal vent sediment bacterial communities from Southern Trench, Guaymas Basin, Mexico - 4870-11-4-5_MG | ecosystem: Environmental > Aquatic > Marine > Hydrothermal vents > Sediment ...
CCTTAACCCTATGAGCCATTATGGACATGCGGTGAAGGCTTGGCTGACGGTTGAACAAGACTATGTCTCCATCGATTAAATGCCTCTCAACCACGAATCCAGGCTCTATCGCGGCAGCGACCTCCTCCAAGTCTTGGGCGAACTTCAACCTAATCCTCTTCCCATCCGGTCTGATCACGTATTTCGCTCCGGGATACTTGTCCGGCCCATTCCTGACATATTGTTTAAGCCTCTCGATGTTCCACTCGGTCACCTTCTCCGGAACCGTTAGCTGCATGGCTATCTCTATTGGGACTCCGACCTCGTTTATCCCGATGTTTGGGTCTGGTGAGATCACGGTTCTCGCGGAGAAGTCCACCCTCTTACCGCTTAGATTCAGCCTAAACCTCCCTTCCTTGCCCTTAAGCCTCTGAGCCAAGGTCTTCAATGGCCTACCGCTTCGATGGGTTGCCGGAGCAACTCCAGAAACCTCATTATTGAGGTAGGTTGTGACGTGGTATTGGAGGAGGTCTGCGAGCTCCGCGATCACGGGCGACGGCGACCCAGCGTTTATGTTCTCTCTAAGCCTCTGAGCAACCCTTAAGATGTCTACGAGCTTGTGGGTTAGGTCGTCCTCAGATCTGAATCCCGATTCAAGGGTTATCGATGGCCTGACATAGACTGGCGGGACTGGGAGGACTGTTAAGACCATCCATTCAGGTCTTGCAACCTTCGGATCTATCCCGATGAGCTCTAGGTCTTCGTCCTTGATCCTCTCAAGCCTAGCCCTAACCACGTGGGTTGTGAGCCTCCTCCTCTCAGAGTTAACGACCTCGATGAAGGTTGTGGGCTTCTCAAGCTCGATCTTATACTGCTTCTCGTTACAGTGTGGGCAGACGGATGCGGCCATGGCCTTCTGCAAAACCCTATAGTAGAATTCCAGCGGAACCCTTCCCCTCTGCTTAAGCTTCTTAAGCCTCTCCCTATACTTCTCTATCACATCATCGGGTAACAGCAATCTCCCACATGCTCTGCAAGTCGCCCTCAACAGGTTATGGATGTATTTGACGAACCCGACATGGATCACTGGAACTGGTAACTCGATGTGGCCGAAGTGGCCTGGGCATCCGAGGTATGTGTTTCCACAGGTCTTGCATCTCTGGCCTGGCTCGAGGGTTCCGAGCCTTGGATCCATCACCCCGGTCGGTATCGGCATTCCATCCTCGTCATAGGTATCTGGGTTCTGGATCTCGGCGACGCTCATCTTCCTAATCATCTCTGGAGATAGTATGCCGAACTTTATTCCAGCAACAGTTTCGAGTGAGCTCGACACCTCCTCTACACCTCCTCCTTAAACAATAGCTTTGGATATATGCCCATGCTCATCATCTCCTCCAACAATAGGTAGAATGCGTAGGACATGGTTGCGGGCCTCACCTCCGCATCCTTTCCATGGATTGGGCAGATGAACCTCTCCTGCTTCAAGTCATAGTAGACTGGTAGCCCGCACTTCTTACAGAAGTATGCTGTGTATTTGTCGCTCTGCTCAAGTAGCCTGTCTAGGAGGAGGAAGCTCGCTCCATGGGCTATCAGGCAGTCTCGCTCCATCTCTCCAAACTTCAATCCACCACCCCTACTCCTCCCCTCAGTCGGCTGCCTCGTGAGCATCTGAACCTGCCCCCTGGCCCTAGCGTGTATCTTGTCTCTTACGAGGTGGTGGAGCCTCTGATAATAGACCACTCCTATGAAGATCTCCGCCTCAAACTTCCTCCCAGTCAATCCATCATACATTACCTCTTTTCCAGTACTCTTGAATCCAAGCTCCTCAAGCTCCTTCCTAAGCTCCTCCAGTGGCTTGCCCATGAAGGGTGTTCCGTCTATGAATTCTCCCTTGAGCGCGGCGACCTTTCCAGCTATGCTCTCTAAGAGCTGGCCAATGGTCATCCTGCTTGGGAATGCGTGTGGGTTGATTATGAGGTCTGGAACTATTCCGCTCTCCGTATATGGCATATCCTCTTGCGGGAAGATCATCCCGACGACCCCCTTCTGGCCATGCCTAGAGGCGAACTTGTCTCCGATCTCGGTCGCGCAGAACGATCTAACCCTCGCCTTGATCAGCTTATTTCCTTCATCGGTTCTCGTCACGAATATGTTATCGACGACTCCGGCCTCAGATGGCCTAACGGCCTCAGATGTATCTCTCCAAACTATCTCCCTCGCTGGAGCTCTCTGATACTCCTCTAAGAATCTTGGAGGACTCTTGACTCCGACTATAACGTCTCCGCCCGCCACATCAGACTCTATATGAGCCAATCCATCAGCGTCTAGAACCCTATAGCTTTGCTCACCCCTATATCCTCTAACGGTAGGCTCTGGGATACAGATGACATCCTTCTGGCCTCCGACATAGACTCTCGCCTCGACCTCATAGGTTCTATAGCTTAAGGATAGGCCAAGCCCCCTCTCGATGGAGGACTTGTTTAGAACCACGGCGTCCTCCATATTATATCCTTGGCCCGTTAAGACCGCGACGACCATGTTTTGGCCTATCGGCCTCTCATTCAATCCAAGAAGCTCCATGGATTTCGTCGTGACGAGTGGTCGCTGAGGATAGATTAGGACATGCATCCTCGAATCCACTCTTAGATCATAGTTTACGGCGAAGATTCCGAGAGCCTGCTTCCCCATGGCACCCTCATAGATGTTTCTTGGAGACTGATTATGCTCGGCGTATGGTATTATCGAGACCACAGCCCCTAGGGTCGCGTATGGACATATCTCTAGGTGGGTGTGCTCCTCGGTGAGATCCTCGGGTCTCAAGGCTATGTATGCGTTCTCCTCCTCCTCGGCGTCTAGGAACTCTATTATCCCCATCGCGATTAGGTCTCTGAATCTGAGAGTTCTATTCCTCAAGGCTTTGATGTGCTCCTTCTTCAAGAGAGGCTTACCATCCTCAACTATTATGAGAGGTCTTCTAACCCTCCCCTCATCCGTGTTTATCCAAACCTCTTGGATGTGATCGTATTTGTAGAGGGCGAGGTTCACGCTATTACTTATCTCACCCCTCCTCCTGAGAGTCCTCAAGCTCTCGGCAAGCTTCTCTCCATTAACATGGTATCCGACCAATAATCCATCGACGAAGACCTTGGCGGCATACGCCTTCCTCTTCATGATCACCTCGGTGAGTGGGACGACTCCAAGCGAGTAGAGGGTTTCGAGGAGCTCCCTCTTCCTAGCTGGGAAGCTTATCTCAGCCGAGAGGGCTAGATTCTTAACAAGTCCGCAGTTCGACCCCTCAGGGGTCTCCGCTGGGCAGATTCTACCCCAATGGGTTCCATGGAGGTCTCTGGCCTCGAAGTGTGGCTGACTTCTGCTCAGCGGCGATTGAACCCTCCTGAGATGGCTTATCGTGGCGAGATGATTCGTCCTATTCAGTAGCTGGGTAACCCCAACCCTCCCACCAGGCCAGTTCCCGGTAGCGAAGGCGTGTTTAACGAAGTCAGTTATTATTCCAGGCCTGACGAAGGTCGAGACCTTAACCGGATATCTTGAGGCGGCTGCGCGCTCAAGCTGATACCTAATATCTCTTAGGAGCTTCATGAAGGCCATCCTATAGAGCTCCATTAGTAATGGACCTGCGAGCTTCAATCTCTTATTCGCGTAATGGTCTCGATCCGTGGGCTTCCTGATCCCCAAGCTCGTCTCGAGGAGCTTTCCTATCATCTCGCAGAGGAAGATCGCTTTCTGATACCTCGCAGCCTTCTTCATCCCGATATGCGGTAGGAATACGTTGTCTATCAGTTGCTCAGCCCTCTGAATCCTATACTCCTCCGCGTATCCGAAGGCTATCCTATTACCGATATATCTTAAAGCATCATGCTCCGTGTCTATTCCCTCAGCCTCCTTGAAGGATGGCTCGAGAAGCTCCTGAACCTCCTTTAGAGGTGAGATCATGTTCACGATATCTCTATCATTCGTCATCCCGAGGGCTCTGAGCATGATTATGGCTGGAATACCCTTATAGATCCTTGAGAAGAAGACCTTTATCGGCCCACCGGGCTTGTAGGTCACCTCGGTTCTAGACTGCCTCCCATAGGCCGCTGAGATCACTACCGCGCTAAGCTGACCGGACTTAGAGTCCTTCTCGGTCACCATTATCCTATTCGGGGCAAGATCCTCGATCGCGACTATAACCCTCTCAGACCCGTTTATGATGAAGTATCCGCCCGGGTCCTTCGGGTCCTCGCCTATCTCCATCAGCTCCTCGTCGCTTAGCTTTGAGAGCGGGCAGATATCGGACTTAACCATGATCGGGATCATCCCAACCCTAATCCTCTCAGGCCCAGTTATCGGCTTCCCATCCAAGTATAGGCTCATGGTCACGTAGAGCGGGGCGGCGTAGGTCAGGTTTCTAAGCCTACACTCCATCGGCGTAACATTCTCTATTACTATCCCCTCAACCTCCTCCACGATGGGCTTACCTATCTCAGGATTCCTCATCTTCAAGGTTAAGGTTCCATACTTCGTCTTGATCTCGAGGTCTCCGAGAGACTTTATGAGCTCTCTGAGTCCCTCCTTGACGAAGTAGTTGTAGGAGCGGAGGTGGTGTTGGACTAATCCCTCATCCTCTATGAATGCGCGCATAACCTCCCATAGATCCTCTTGAGTGAGCTCAACCTGCTCCAGCATCCGCTCTCACCCCAACTATCATCTCCTTATAAACCTGAATACCTAAAACCTGCACCCCCATATTACCCCAATTCTTTCACCATTTACCTGTAAGCCTAAATTTTAACCCTTTTCCCTTCCTCCTACCTCACTCCCCCCTAACCACCACCCTATAGTAGATGGCCTTCCCAGCGGTCTCAGAGTCCCTCACAATCTCTATTATATCCCCGGGCTTCGCGCCTAGCTCTCTAACGACCGGATCTGAGGCGAGTATCTTCGGGAGCTGTTGAGGCGTGGCACAATACTTCTTCAAGACCTCCTCAGCCTCTTCAGGGCTTAAAACCCTATGCTTCGGCACAAGCTCATGTTCGAGGATTGAGGGCTGCGGAGGCCGAGCCTTCTCCCTCTTCTTCAAGGGCTTCCCCCTCCTTCTCCCAGGCAACTTCCTTCAACTCGATGCCCTTAATGTAGCTAATAAGCATAATAGTGTTGAGATGTGGATCTGGGATGATCTGCCGCCCTAAGCCATAAAACTGGAGTATGAAAACACATTTAAGATCATGCGGGATCCGGAGAGAAAGGATTAGAGCTTACATATTCTCTCGAAGATTTTGTTGAGCTCGTCGGAGAGGTATGTGCAGATGGCTATGATCCCGTTCTCACTTACCCTCATCCTCTCGGCGGAGGCCAAAACTATCAAATCCCCCCTCCTCGTCTCAAACTCCTCCTTAAGCTCATCAAAGTTCCACTTCCTCACATAGGGGATCTTTATATGCTCTCTAGTCCTTATCAACACCATAGCGGAGTTGCATCCAGCCCTTATCGCATAGTCTCTGGCCTTGTAGAGGGATGAGATCTTATCCTTCTCATAGCGCCTAACAACGCAGCCCAAGCACGGTAGATTATCTTTAAACACGTCATGTTTCACCCTCTTTATCGGGCTCATTATCTCCGCAACTTTCTGGAAATATACCCTGCCCCTCTCCCTCAACACGTTTCCTTTCCTCCTCTTCTCCACAATCCTCCTCTCCTCCAAGATCCTTAGAATCGTCCTCACGCTCCCCTCTCCAAGATCACAGATTCTGGCCAAAGTCTTCCTATCCAGCTTGCCCCTCTCCCCCAGCCTCAGAAAAGCCCTGAAGACATCGTATTCGCAAAATTTCCTCTGCGTATCTAATACGCTCTTCACAGAATATCCGTTTCCTCGGTATATAAAAAGTTCTTTGTATGGTTATTGGATGCCGTGTCCAAAAGAGTTATAAAATCCTCCGATCAGTGTTTATTGGATACCGTGTCCAATATGATCAAGAAGATCAGGAAAAGAGATGGAAGGATCGTGGAATTTGATAAGACGAGGATAGCGAATGCGATCTTCAAGGCCGCTCGCGCCGTCGGTGGAAGAGACTACAAGAGAGCCTGCGAACTTGCGGACAAGGTGGTTAAGCTCCTTGAGGAGTGGATAAGGGAGGGGAAGATCCCGGAGATACCGCATGTTGAGCAGGTGCAGGATGCTGTTGAGAAGGTTTTGGTGGAGGAGGGGCATTATAAAACGGCGAAAGCCTACATCTTATACAGGAAGCAGCACGAGGATCTGAGAAGATTTACTGAACTCATAAGCAATATAGACATAGTGGACTCATATATCCTCCAGACGGATTGGAGGGTGAGGGAAAACTCAAACATGACATACTCTCTCCAAGGTCTAAACTTCCACATCTCCTCCACGATAGTCTCACAGTATTGGCTGAACAAGATCTATCCACCTGAGATAAAGCGCGCCCACGTGGAAGGAGATTTCCATATCCATGACCTCGGATTTCTAGGAGCTTACTGTGTTGGATGGGATCTATACGACCTACTGGTAAATGGCTTTAAGGGTGTTAGGGGAAAGATAGAGAGCAAGCCCGCAAAACACTTCCGCTCCGCCTTAGGCCAAGTGGTAAATTTCTTCTACACCCTGCAAGGAGAGGCGGCCGGCGCCCAAGCTCTAAGTAACTTCGACACCTATCTAGCGCCATTCATAAGATACGATGGCCTAGACTATAGGCAAGTTAAGCAGGCCATGCAGGAATTCCTCTTTAACATAAACATCCCCACCCGCGTAGGATTTCAAACCCCATTCACAAACATCACCCTCGACCTAAAGGTTCCAAAGTTCCTAGAAAATGAGCCCGTGATAATCGGTGGAAAGCCTCAGGAGGATTGCTATGGAGACTTTCAGGACGAGGTGGAGATGTTTAACAGAGCCTTCGCAGAGGTCATGTCTGAAGGCGATGCTAAGGGACGGGTATTCACATTCCCCATACCAACCTACAACATAACGAGAGACTTTGACTGGAATAATGAGAATTATGAGGAGATCTGGGAGATGGCCGCCAAATATGGAACACCCTACTTCGCGAACTTCATAAACAGCGACATGCGCCCCGAAGATGTTCGGTCAATGTGTTGTAGGCTTAGATTGGATACAAGAGAGCTTAAGAAGCGGGGAGGTGGCCTCTTCGGAGCAAATCCGCTCACAGGATCGATAGGGGTTGTAACCCTTAACATGCCTAGGCTCGGCTACCTCTCAAAGGATGAAGCGGAGTTCTTTGAAAGATTGACGGAGCTCATGGAGCTTGCGAAAAACTCCCTAGAGATAAAGAGGAAATTTATTGAGCGTTTAACCGAGGCGGGACTCTACCCATATTCGAAATTCTATCTGAGAAACGTTAAACTGAGATTTGGGGAGTATTGGAAGAATCACTTCTCAACAATCGGACTTGTAGGAATGAATGAATGCTGCTTAAACCTCTTCGGAAAGGATATAGGGAGTGAGGAAGGGCTGAGATTCGCGGAGAAAGTTCTGGATTTCATGCTCAAACTCATCCTAGAATTCCAAGAGGAGACGGGGAACCTCTACAACCTAGAGGCGACGCCCGCGGAGAGCACGTGCTATAGGCTCGCCAAAATAGATAGTAAAAAGTTTCCGGACATAATTTTCGCTAACGATGCCGAGGTAAAGGCGAGGGGAGCGGAGCCATACTACACTAATTCAACCCAGCTCCCTGTACACTATACAGATGATCTAATCTTCGCATTAAAGCATCAAGAAAGGTTGCAAATAAGATATACGGGTGGAACCGTTTTCCACATATTTTTGGGAGAGAGCGTGAACGCGGAAGGAGTTAAGATTTTGGTGAGAAAGGTTCTCGAGAAAACGAGGCTACCATATATAACGGTAACCCCGACATTCAGCATCTGCCCACAACATGGATACCTGAAGGGAAAGCATGAGGTATGTCCAAAGTGCAACGCGAAATGCGAGGTTTATTCAAGGATAGTTGGATACATCCGACCGGTAGAGAACTGGAATGCTGGAAAACAGGAGGAATTCAAGCAGAGAAAAACCTTCGATGCCTCCATCGAGGCGATCACGTCTTGGAGATAGCGGGTTTCGTCAAACTCAGCGCGATAGACTTTCCGGGAAAGCTCAGTTGCGTCGTCTTCGTTCAGGGCTGCAACTTGAGATGTATCTACTGTCACAATGCGCATTTAATTCCCTTCAAGAAGGGCAGGATACCCTCGGAAAGCATAATCTCCTATATCTCTGAGAATAGGGAATTTTTAGACGGCGTAGTGGTCACCGGAGGCGAGCCATTGGCTCAGAGGGATATATGCGGCTTCCTAGAGAAGGTGAAAAGGCTTGGGATGAGCGTAAAGATAGACACTAACGGCTTTTTCCCAGAGGAGCTGAGAAAGCTCATTCAACTTGGACTCGTCGACTACGTCGCCATGGACGTTAAAGCACCCCTAACTCCAGAAGAATACTCTTTCATAGCAGGAAGAAAGATCTGCGAGAAGGATATCGATAGACTGAGAAGGACGATATCCTTGTTATCCCATGAAAGGATTTCAGGCGAATTCAGAACGACCATAATCGAAGGCTATCACACCCTAGAGAGGGTTGAGAGAATCATGAGTGAGCTACCCCCAAACGCTACTTATGTCTTACAACAGTTTGTTTCAAGAGATTATCTCAGGATAAAGGAAGGGACGACAAGTAAGGAGTATATTCTTAAGCTTGTGGAGTTTCTCAGAGAAAAGTATGGGTCTGGGTTGAGGATAGAGCCGAGGATCTATGAATGATCTCGCTATAGGGTTCCATGCCTCAGATCGCTTAACGATCTGGAATAACGTTTCCACCGGGTTAAGTCTTCGGCAAAAACCAACCAAAATGAAGCAATAGGATAACGGGATGCGATATTTCGACGCTCATCGATGCGAAAACTTTATCCGTCTAAACTCGAGGTCTAAGGCTCATGGGGAAGATAATCTTTGTGGGGGTTGCCGGGTCGAGCGATCCAAAGCCTAATCCTAGAGCTGCTATGAAGGCTGAGAGATTCGGGGCTAAGCTCGCGGAATATCAAGATGAGGTCAAGCTCCTCACGGGGGGAGACGGTGGATTGATGAGGGTTGTGAGCAAGGCGTTCGTCGAGAGAGGCGGTGAAACCATAGGAATAATCCCCCTAGAAGATGAGGGAAGACCTCCAAACCATCCAAGATACAATCCCTATAACACGATGACCATAAAAACAGGGGTGACCTTCCAGGCCAGGAGCATAATCTTGGTGAGAAGTTGTCATTCTTTCGTCATCCTGGGAGGAGGGGCGGGAACCATGATCGAAGCATTCCTCGCATACCTCTACGGGATCCCCCTGATAGTGATCGAGGGGACGGGCTATCCAACCGATAAACTCAAAGAACTAGCCGTGGACGGATACCTCGACCATAGAGAGCTGACGAAAGCATACTTCACGGAAGATCCGGAGGAGGCGGCGGAAAAAGCCTACACCCTAGCAAAATCGAGAACCGCCCAAAATCCATGAAAAATCATCTTCAAAGCTGCGGGCCCGGCGGGCTTCGAACCCGCGACCCCCGGGTTAAAAGCCCGGTGCTCTATCCTGGCTGAGCTACGGGCCCTCATCTTCACAGCTGAACAGTATTCTATTTATGCTTATTAATGAATTATTATGCGCGCCTAAGATTCTGAGAAGGCTCAGCGAAATCCTATGTTTAGGTGTGATAAGATCCTGTAAGAGGTGTTCGGATATCTGGAGGATGGGTCAAGTATCGGCCTAGAAAGGTTGATAAAATGCCTACTAACAGATATATCTAGGCCCTGGTAGTATAGTCCGGTTTAGTATACGGGCCTGTCGAGCCCGTGACCCGGGTTCAAATCCCGGCCAGGGCGCCACTTAACTTTCTTATTGTGTTATGTTGAGTTCTTTTGCGGCTTCTAGGAGGTCGAGGCTCTTTAGTTTCTCGTAGCTTGGGTATCCGTTTTCATCGTATCCTCTGAGCCGATAGTATTCTTTCAGCATCTCATCCAGCTCGACTACGTGTCCCTTACATGGCCCGGCTGGGGCCGGCTCCTTCAGAAATCTCTCTGGAAGTCTATCATCCCTGCTCGAATATCCTTCTCGGAGATTATAGCATCTCTCGAGGATGTATATCCTCTCACCTATCCTCCTGACATCCTCCTCGCTGAAGCTTATTCCCGTGGCGTAGGTTAATGCCTTCGCTATGTCTGGATAGTAGAGTGCGGGTGGCCAATGGGTTGAGAACTTGCAGACGACGAGCGAGTCTGCGACCGCTGCGAAGTTCTCGGATTCGACGACCATTAGGGGCTTAAACTTTGGATCGAGCCTATCCGCTCCCTCAGGCATGATCGATCTCCCATAGATCTTTTTGGCGAGGTCGTCGAATCTCTCGATTATGGCGTCTGGCCATCCAACTTCGCTGAGAAATTCGGCTGAGGTTAGGTGATCTGCTCCCCTGTTCGCTACGGCGTGGCTTAGGCCCATGGATTTTTGAGCCCTTCCATCCTGAGCCGGTATATCGACCCCCTTAACGGTCATATCGTATTTTAGGGCCTCGCCCCCGATCTTCTGAGCGACTCTATGGGTTCCCTCGGCCAACAGTTTTCCAATCCCCTCCTTATACGCTATCATCCTTACCATCTTCACTAGCAGTTCTGGATCGCCCCACCTGAACTTTATTCCGCCCGTGAACTTCTCATCTATTATTCCCTTCTCGAATAGCTCCGTCATGAATCCTATGACTCCTCCAACGTTGTCCGTGTCCATCCCAAGCCTATTTGTGAGCTGATTTGCGTAGATTATCGCCTCGATATCATCGTTTCCGATCCTCCCACCATAGGCGTCCAGCGTCTCATACTCTAGGCCATGGCCTCCATCACAAGCATATTTCCCAGACCTAACCATGTGCCGCTTCTTGCAGTGGTAGGGACATCCGAAGCACGCCACCTCTCCAACCCGATACCTCTCCCTCAACACCTCTGCACTCAGCTTTTCATATTTTTCAAAGTATCCGCTCTGGAAGTTTCTGGTGGGGTATCTGGCTATCTTATTCATTAAATCGACTAGGATCGTCGTCCCATACTTTATCACATCTCCCGCGAATCGATGGCTCAGCATCTTCTTATGCGCGGCGACCGCAAGCTCATAGAACTTATATTTGTTATGTAATCTTATCGACTTAGAGCCATGCACCGTCACCGCTTTAAGCCTCTTCGATCCCATGACGCATCCCAAACCACTCCTACTGACCGCGTTATTTCTATCGACCATTATTGATGCTATCCTCACCAAGTTTTCTCCGGCTGGGCCTATTATCGCGGTGTGGATGTCTTGGCCTAACTCCTTTCTCAACAATGTGTCGGTTTCCCAGACATCTTTGCCCCAGAGATGTGATGCATCTCTAAGCTCGGCCTCACCATCATCAACATGGAGATAAACTGGCCTCTTCGCGCATCCCTCAACTATTATCGCATCGAATCCAGCGAACTTCATGTATGGAGCGAAACCTCCGCCCGAGTTACCCTCACCCCAAGCATTCGACAACGGCCCCTTCGCCGCCACATGTAGTCTGCCGCTTGTTGGCCAGAGGGTCCCGCTGAGGGGGCCTGAGGCGAAGATGAGCTTATTCTCAGGTGAAAGGGGGTCTACTCCCTTTCCAACCTCGTCCCAGAGTATCTTGGCCGCTAGACCATTTCCCCCCAAGAACTTCTTCGCGATCTCTTCTTTCAGCGGCTCGA
>Ga0190319_1000136_pt1 | contig 11711 bp, 14 predicted proteins | sample 48701145_MG_FD_165040 | JGI IMG/M metagenome (GOLD analysis project Ga0190319, IMG submission 165040) | Hydrothermal vent sediment bacterial communities from Southern Trench, Guaymas Basin, Mexico - 4870-11-4-5_MG | ecosystem: Environmental > Aquatic > Marine > Hydrothermal vents > Sediment ...
GGCTTCTTGCGAACCTTTCTGAGCTTCACGACGACCCCTGAGGCCAGAGTCTTCATTAAGGATCCTGAGACAACAGCCCTCCCAACCCCGATAAGGTCGCCCCTCAAATCCTCGACTAAGACCTCCTCGCCGGGAACGATCTTCTCGTCGACATCCAATATGTCTCTCGCCGTCGGATTCATCCCCTTCAAGATCTTATCCAATGCCTTTGGCCTAATCACAACCCTAAATCTAGGTCTTGGGAGGATCTTTGAGAGCTTCTCGGCTCCTCTAAGTGTTAAGGCGAGGAGATTGTCTGGATATCTAACGGTGGCCAAGACCTCATCCCCCTCATAGACATACTTCGGCCTTCTAGTCTTCTTTGAGATCTTAACGACGCATCCATCATCGAATAACTTCTCGCCAACCCCTCTCCCAAACTGGTAATCCGCTATCGCTCTTACGATCTTCAAGAGCTCTCTATCCGAGGATCTTGAAGCTCCCGCCAACCGCATACCTCCTAAGCTTCTCGGCTAGGTAGATCGGGGTCTCGGCCTTAAGCTTGATGGACTTGTCGTCGAAGTCGACGTTAAATATCTTCGACTTATCGTAGACCTCCTCAAGGATCTTGATTCCATTCCCGTCGTATGGTAGGGATGCCTCGACCTTTATGAATCCGGTGAGCATCTCGGAGACCATCCTCTCAAGATTGCTCAGCCCATACCCAAATTTCGCAGAGATCAACGTGTATGGGAGTTCTAGGTCGAGTTCCTCAACCTTCCTCGAAGCCTCATCAGGGTCCAGCAAGTCGAGCTTATTCAAAACTATCAATGTAGGGACGTTATGTGCTCCGATCTTACTTAGGATCTCAAGGGATGTCTCTATCTTATCCCTAAGCTCATCTATCGGATCTGAGAGGTCTGCGACGAGGAGGATCATGTCCGAGAGAACTATCTCTCGAAGGGTCGCGTAGAATGCCTCGACCAAAAGGGTTGGTAGATTTCTGATGAATCCGACCGTGTCGGAGATGAAGGCGGGCTTACCATCTACTCTCGTGATCCTCGTCGTCGGGGTGAGGGTTGTGAAGAGCTGCTCACTTATCTTAACATCCTCGGATGTCAAGGCCTTGAAGAGGGTGGATTTGCCGGCGTTTGTGTATCCGGCGAGAGAGATTAGGGGAAGCCCATACTTCCTCCTCTTCATCCTCAACAGATCCATATGTCTCTTAATCGCTTCAAGCTTCCTATTGATCGAGACTATCCTCCTATTGATCTCATCATAGTAGACGTCCGCCTCATATGCTCCAAGGCCATGGAATCCGGGCTGCTCGCCCCTCTTCGCCAACCTAACCTTCTCCTTGGCCCTAGGGAGCTCATACTTGAGCTCGGCCAGCTTTATCTGGAGCTTTGCCTCGATATTGCTCGCGTGCATGCTGAAGATCTCCAAGATCAATTGGGTTCTGGTGATTATCGGAACCTTTAGGGCCTTGGCGAGATTATACTCTTGAACGGGTTTGAGATCGTTCTCGAACACGACCTTCTCTATCTTAAGCCTCTTAACGATCTCTCGGAGTTCCTCGACCTTTCCCGGCCCAATATTGTATCTTGGATGTGGAGGCCTTTCCTGCTTGAGCTGATAGACCACCTCGTAGCCGGCGGTTTTACAGAGCTCTCTAAGCTCCGCTAGATTGTCTCGCTCCCCCCTCAGCACTCTATGAACTATCGCGACTCTCAAGCCTCGACACCAAGTTGACTGAACCTGCTTAAAACCTTACCTAGACTTCTCCCTCCTCTCCCTCAACAGCTCCCCCAAGCTCACTCCCCTAAACTCGCGTCTACTCGAAGGCTTTACAAGCTCGATGGACTCTTCCTCCACTGGAGCTAGTAACTGTATCTTCAAGAACTTCTCAAGCTTTCTAGCGAGCTGGATCGAGGGTCTAAACTGACCCGCCTCTATCTTCTTTATCACCGTGAGCTTCTCGTTTAGCTGGGCCGCTAGATCTTGCTGGGTTAAGCCGAGTTTGATCCTAGCCCTCCTAACGAGTTCTCCAAAATCCTCGACGAGCTCTAGATCCTCTCCAGGGAGTTCCAATCTCCTCCTACCCTTAGTTCGCGGCATTCACAAATCCTTAAGCCAGCCAGCATATTAGTCTTCAATCTCTAGATAGTTCGCGGATCTGTTCTAAAAGCTAGTATGATAAGGAGGGTTAAACCAGTTATCGGCGAGATGAGGGGTGGAAAGCTCATCCCAGCAACCTTAATCGCGATCCTAGCCATGATTGTGGCCGCGGGTTGTCTTCCTCAGGTAATGGCTGATAAGTGTGTGATCCCAGGATCTGAGGCCGACATCTATAACCCTGGCCAAAAGGTCGTCGTGGCTTGGAATGGGACGGTTGAGAAGCTCATCCTATCGACAGACCTATACTCATCAAAGGAGACCAAGGTCCTTGAGATAATCCCGTTGCCGTCTAAGCCCTCTGTAGAGAAGGGGAGCTACAAGATATTCACGGAGATCCAGAGAATAATCTATAGACACGCCCCACTAGCCGCGGTCAAGAAAGGTGAGGGACGGGGGCCTGAGATAGTCTTCCATGAGAGGATTGGAGCGCATGACATCACGGTTGTCAAGGCTCATGGGGCTGAGGAGCTCATAGACTTCCTGAGGGACTATGCGTCGAGGAAGGGGCTTGAAAGCCTGAAGATAACCGAGAGGGTTAAGGAGATCATTGAAGACTATCTTCGAAGAGGATTCAACTACTGGGTCTTAGACCTAGTCGAGGTCGGAGGAAAGGTTAGGAGCATAGACCCGATAATCTACACCTTCAGATCCGATGAACTATACTATCCGCTTAAGGTTTCGAGGGCGGCTAAGGGTGAGACCAAGATAATAGTCTATGCAATAACTAGGCATGGGATCAGCGGGGGTAGCTTACCAAAGGGTTTCAAGATCGCGGAGTATAGAGGAACTGGCGCGCGCCTAAGCTTTCCATTAACCCGTAAGGAGCTTGAGAGAATAGATCCTGGAATAGCCGAGATGTTCGATGGCTGGGCTTGGTTCACAGCGACTACCTATAGTGGAGACCTTGAAGACTTGGAAGAGGATATTGAGGTGAAGGGTAAGGGATGTAGATTTATCGAGGTCTCGACCAGTAAGCTGAGCTATCAGCTAGGAGAGCCGGTAAAGATAACGATCCACTTCGTCCACCTAGCACCTGGATGCTATGAGATACAAGTAGTCCATCATCATGAGATTAGATTGGAGGTCTTCAGAGACGGCGAGCTCGTGAAAGCATGGAGTTGGAAGACGAATAAGGATCTAATCAAGACCGTCTACTGGACTCCAGATAAGCCCGGAACCTATAGGATTAGGGCGAGTTCATGGTTTAATGGGGAGAGGCTTGAGACCGAGGCCGAGTGCGTGGTAAGCGTGGAGGTGGGCGGCTTCACCCATGTAATCCAACACCTATTCGAGTGGATCATCTACGGCATAGTCATGGGCGCGGCGCTGATGATCTTAGGGGTCGGAATCGGATACCTTCTCGGGAGGCGCGGCGCCGCTAAAGGATCTTCTCAAGAGCCTTGACATCGAACCAGGTGTTTGCGCAACCGTTCTTTAGAAGTGGGAGGCCTTGAGCCGGGATTCCAAACTGCTTCGTAACCTGATAGCCTAGCATAAGCTCCATTCCACACGCCACCCCCACGACCGCCTCATAACGTTTCGAGGCCAAGATCTTTGGGACGCAGGATCCGCCTGGAATTACATAGACATCATATCCCCTCTCCTCGGCCAGGGTTACGGCTTGGTTTATCAAGCAGTCTGGGGAGCAGTGCTGGCAGATATAGGTTGGGATTGATGGATCGAAGATAGCCTTACACCTATTGTCCATATATTTTCTCGCGCAGTGGGGTAGGAGGAGAACTTTCCTCCCATCCTCCTTAGCTCCATTAAATCTCTCCCTATTCATCACGTTTAGAGCTTGAATCTCTAAGAAGTCTTCGAGCAAGGATATGGCCTCGTTCAAGTTCAGCCCAGTAAACTCTTGGATCCTGAACTTCTTGACTAGGGTGCGCGCGATATCGCCGAACCTCTTATGGAGCCTTGCCTCGTAGGCGGTCTTCATAAGCTCCTCAAAGAACTCCCTTGGAAGCCTCCTCAAGTCGAATGTGAACCTGTAAGGCATCTAAACTTGAATCGTGGCCCTACTCTTTAAACTTAGGGAGGAACCCTTAAAATAGGGGATTGAATCCGAGTAGTGGGGCGGCCATGAGGCTCGAAGACCTATTCTTGGAATTCGAAGATGAAGAGGAGGAGTGGGAGGAGTTCGAGGAGGAAGAAGAGGAGTGGGAAGAGGAGGAAGAGTTCTAGATAGCGCCGAGACGCTGCCAAAAATTGAACCCAAAATATTTTTCATTTCTTAACGCATTTAACCGCCGACAGCTCCTCGAAGAATAGCTTAACCTTATCCACGACCTCTATCGAGAAGCCTTCTCTCCTCAGCTTTTCGAAGATGGATTCGAGGTTAGATGTAAGGCTTGAGACCACGAGTAGGAGAACTCCCCCGCGTTCAATCCTCTTAGAGGAATCCCCCACCAGCCTATTGATGAGCTTCCAGCCACCCTCTATCGCTCGATCACCGATCTCGGGTTCGAGGTAGGGCGGGTTCGAGACTATTAGATCGAATAACTTTGAGCTTCTATAAGCGGTTAGGAGGTCTCCGCATATGGGGTGCGCCTTACCCCATACCCCGCTTCTCTTCAATAGATCCCTAGTCTTCTTCACGGCGTTTAGCGAAATATCTACTGAGTGGATCTCATCTGAGAACTCGCCGAGCCTCGCAGAGACTAATCCAGAGCCCGAGCCTATCTCGACAGCTCTCTTAAACCGTCTTCCAAGCCTCTCAACCGCTTTCAGGAGTAGTAGCGTATCTTCTGAGGGCTGGTAGACGTCATCGCTCATGGATATACTCGCGCCGGAGTCCTTGGGAAGAGGCATGCATCCCTTATATGTGGAAGTTTCAGGAGCCATCGAAGCATCCTCTCGATCCCTAGGCCGAATCCGCTGTGGGGGACTGAGCCATACTTCCTAAGGTCTAGATACCATTGATAATCCTCTGGGTTGAGGCCATTCTCCTTAAGCCTCTCGATGAGCTGGTCATAGTCGTGGATCCTCTGACCCCCTCCAACCACCTCCCCATATCCTTCAGGAGCTAGGAGGTCTGCGTTCCTACAAACCCTTGGATCGGCTGGATCTGGGAGATGGTAGAATGCCTTCGCCTCCCTAGGCCAATGGGTTACGAAGAAGGGCTTATCAAACTCTTTCGATAGCTCTCTCTCCTCATCTGCCCCGAAGTCATCTCCCCACTTAATATCGAATCCCTTGCTTAGTAGGATGTCTAAGGCCTCGGAGTATCTTATCTTGGGGTAGGGTGGCTCGGCGACCTTGGGATCCAACTTAACCCCAAGGAATTCAAGCTGCTTCCTCCCTCTTTCGTAAACCCCTAAAACCATCGAGTAGAATAGCTCTTCGATTATCTTCATTATGTCCTCTAGCTCTGCGTAGGCTACCTCGACCTCAAGATGCCAAAACTCGGTTAGATGCTTTCTAGTCCTGCTAAGCTCAGCCCTAAAGCTCGGTTGGAGGCTATACACCTTCTCAAGCCCATAGATCGCGGCCTCCTGATAGAGCTGGACGCTCTGGGTCAGATACACCGTCCGATTGAAGTAGTCTACCTTGAAGAGGGTTGCCCCACCCTCGACCGCCGCCGTTATGAAGCTTGGGCAATGGATCTCGACGAACCCATGATCCCTCAGCCAATTCCTAGCCGAGTCCACCAAGATCGCCCTAAGCTTCATCACCGCCGCGATCTTAGGGCTTCGGATATGGAGGTGGCGGTGGTCGAGTAAGAATCTTAGACCAGCATCCTTCCTTATCGGAAACTCGTCTAGGCTTGGGCCTAAGACCTCTAAGTGCTTACATCTAAGCTCGACTCCATTCGGCGCTCTCGGATCATGTTTCACTATCCCCCTAACCCTTATCGCGGACTCCAGCTTAAGCTCCTCAGCGGCTCGAAAGCTCTCGTCATCAGCTATACCCTTCTTCAACGCGACTTGGATTATCCCCGTCGAGTCCCTTAGATCTAGGAAGATTAAGCCTCCATGGGCTCTCTTATTCCTAACCCAGCCCACAAGCTCAACCTCATCATCCTCCTTAGCCTTGAGCGCGTCCTCGACGAAGAACCTCTTCAGCATCTATCTCCGACCCATTGATCCCCTATCTAGCCTCCATTTTTCCTTATCGATCTTAGAGGACCTTCGACCCAACCGGGACATCCTTCTCAGGCTTTATCGGAACGACCTCCTCCTCGCTTGGAACGGCGGCTAAGATCATGCACTCCGAGACTATTCCCCTTATCTTCCTAGGCTTTAGGTTCACGACGAATACGTATTGCTTTCCGATGAAGTGCTCTGGGTCGTAGATATGGCCAAGCCCCGCTATGGACTGTCTCTTGAACTCGCCGAAGTCTACCATGAATCTTAGGAGCTTCGTCGCCCCCGGAACCCTCTCAGCCGAGATCACCTTTCCAACCCTTATGTCGAGCCTTTGAAACTCGGAAAACTCGACCTCAACCACACCGCACCACCAACACGAAATCTAATGAGACTCACTCATTATTATTCGTTCCGAAAATCTTTCGCATGGATTGATGTGTAATTTTTTCCGAAAATTTTTTATATAACTTAAAATATCTAAAAAATGCTGGTGAAAGAAGAAAATGCCGCGTAAGAAGGCTACGAGGAAGAGGAAGACGGCGAGGAAGAAGACAACGAGAAAGAAGAGGACAACGAGGAAGAAGAAGGCGGCTAAGAAGAAGGCAAGAAAGAAGAAGGCTGCGAGGAAGAAGAAGACCACAAGAAAGAAGACCGCGAGAAGGAAGAAGGGAAGGGCGAGGGCTAAGAGGGCTAAGGCGAAAGCTGCGCCCGCGCCTGCCCCCGCGCCTGAGGAAAAGGTTGAGGCGGTTTAAGGAAGCCTACCCATCCAAAATCCCCATTTTTCTATTTTGATGATCATAGGTAGTAATCCTCATCTATGCTTGTCTCGGTCCTTACCGGTCTCCTCTTAAGCTGAGCTATCTGAGCGGCTAAGATCGCCAATCCCGTTGGTATGGTGAAGAGCGAGATGATATCTATTGGTCTAGAGATCAGGTCTGATGTCAATAGATCGACCTCGGTCAGCCACGAGTTTAGATCTGGCCAAGTTGGGGCTGATAGGAAGACCGAGGCTATCCAGAGGAGTAAGATTATCGAGGCCGACGCGAACATAGCTTTACCGCTCCTCCCCGGATCTCTGAGAGCGATCCCGGTTGCGAGGGCTGCTACCAACCATATTAGGATGGGGATTGCTCCCTGCGGCCCTCCACCTCCAACCATCCTCACTCCAGCCGCTGAGGAGATTGGGGTTAGGAGGGGCGTATAGGTCGCTAGGATCACTCTGAAGATGTTGTATTGGGTTGGGGTCTGAGAGCTTGGAGAGTATGGGGTGATCAAGGCGCCTCCGAGGGTCAAGATTCCGAGCCCGATCATCAAGCCTATCGCTATGCTCCTCATCCCAAGATCAACTTCCAACCTCATGGGATAAGGCTTTCCATTCTGGAGAGATTTCATCTTAACATGAGACTCTCGGCTAATTACCCTGAAAATCCCCTTTAATGGTAATAAGTTGGAGATGGTTCAAGCCTTAATGGGGTCTGAGAATGCTTAGGGGATTCATAGATTCGAGGAGGTATAAGACGAGTGGAAAGAATAAGGCCGTGAGAGAATACATCATATCATTTCCGGGGATAGATAGCATTGATAAGGCGAAGCTCTTGATCGGGAAGAAGGTCGAGTATAGGGACGGCGATCTCAAGATCAAGGGAAGCATCATAGCGACCCACGGCGTTAGGGGAAAGGTTAGGGTTAGATTCAGGAAAGGTTTACCGGGTGAGCTCGATCCAACCAAAATATTCCTAAAGCTTAACGGCGACCTGATAAGAGGTCTTCGGTTAGAGACCCCTTCCTCCTAAACTGTTTAAGGTATAGTTCTCGGATCTTGTCGATCGTGTCGGCCTCTCTAGGACTCTTATCCGGTCTAATCCTAGTTATCCTAGCGAACCTTAGAGCATAACCTGATCGATACTTTGGGCTTCTCTGAATCTCGTTATAGGCGACCTCGACCACTATCTCAGGCTTAACCTTAACCGTATATCCGTCGTCGCTAAGCTTGAGCTGGAGAAGTCTCTTAGTCATAAGCTCAAACTCCTCGTCGGTCAAACCCTTAAACGTCTTACCGACAACCTCGAAGCCATCGGTTCTAGGATTATAGGCTGCGAGATGATAGTTGCTCAGCCATCCAGTCCTCCTCCCATAGCCCCAGTCGGCGGCGACTATGACTAGGTCTAGGTTCTCAGCCGGCTTTATCTTGAGCCAAAGCTTCTCCCTCCTCCCAGGCCTATATGGGGAGTCCAACCTCTTCGCCATCAAACCCTCATGGCCTTCCTCGATAGCCCTCTCGAGGAAGTCCTTAACCACCTTTGGATCCGATGTTATTATCCTTGGGGCTAGTAGCCTTGGATCGACCTTCTCGCTTAGGATCTTCCACCTCTCCTCATACGGCTTATCCAATAGCTCGACTCCATCTAGGTATAGGATGTCGAAGACTTGGAGCTTTAGGGGGATCTCCTCAACCTTCTCATAAACTCCCCTAACCCTCCTAAATCTCCGCAAGAGTTCTTGGAATGGTAGGGGTCTTCCATCCTTATCGACCGCTATAACCTCACCATCCAAGACGATCTCTCTAACATCCTTAACCCCGTCTCTCACCTGCTTAACCACGTCTGGGATGCTCTCGGTCACCTCATTCAACCTCCTCGAATAGATCTTGACCAACCCATCCCTCATATGTATCTGAACTCTCGCCCCATCAAACTTGTATTCGAAGGCCATGGGTTTGCCGATAGACTTCAAGAGCTCATCGACATCATCGCAGATCTCAGCGAGCATGGGTCTCAATGGGTTGAAGATCTTGAGCCTAACCTTCTCGATCACTTCCCTCCCACCCTCTTTGGCAATCCTAACCAATTCGTCGAGCCTGCCTAGAAGCATGTAGGCTCTCTGAACAGATCTTAGATCGGCTCCCGTGAGCTCCGCTAAAGCCTCCAATAAGACGCCCTCATTAACCCCGTGTTGCATCTCCCCGATTATCTGCTTGAATAACCATTTTCGCTCAAGCTCGCTCATCCTCACGACCAGAGATCTGAGCAAGGCGGTCTTCCTACTCCTCGAACTCGGCCCACTTATCTCAGCTATCCTCTTAAGGGTTGAGGAGACCTCGAGTATCGTCGGAGGCTCCTCACTGCCCAATAGGGTTTGGCCGGATTCTTCGAGTAGATCCATTATGGTCGCGAAGCTCACCTCAAGCTTCCTCTCACTACCCTCGGGCAAAGCCCTACCTATTAGGAGGAGCGCGGCCGCGGGAGCCTCCCTAGAGTCTAATCTCTTTAGGAATCTGGCGACTTGTGAGACCTTGTCCTTTCTACCGCTTAGGATTGTGAGCTTCTCGCAGACCTCTGCTAGTTCCCTGAACTTCGTCTCAGCCATACTACTCTACTTTAACCGCAACTCCCTTGGGCTTCTGAACAGGTATTCTCACTACTAGGATTCCATCCCTAAAGGTGGCCTTAGCCTTCTCCGCATCAACATCCTTTGGAAGCGAGATCACCGTCCTATAGCCCTTGCTCTTGAATAGGGAGTATTTTGGAGCGGCTTTCTTGAGCTCTTCGGAGAACCCTGCCTCGACCTCAACCTCCCCCTCCCTAACCCTAAGATCTATGGACTCCTTAGAAGCGGCCGGGAGCTCGATCACGACCACAACCTCATCTCCATCGACATAGGTCTCGCTTACAGGCCTCCTATATCCGCTTGGGGTTATGTAGGTTGCAAGCCTTATCGGCGACGCGGCCGACTCGACGAGCTTTGAGATCTCCTCTGAGACCTCTCTAGTAATTCTATCCACGAGCCTCTCGATATCCCAATCTCTAAAGATTCCGCTCATGATGCATAGATCTCTCTCGCTCCATTTAACCCTTCCATATGCTTAAATCTTGCCCAGAAGACTAAACTTTAAGGCTCAGATAGAGTATCTTGGAGGGCTTGGCTTGACTAAGTGTGAGGTCTGTGGGAAAGAGGTCTTAATGCCGTTTAAATGCCCATATTGTGGAGGATACTTCTGCGCAGAACATAGGCTTCCAGAGAAACATAATTGCCCGGGACTCTATGCCGCGGCCTCACCATATGAGAAGGAGTGGAAGGAGAGGAGGAGGATGATTAGGTTGGAGGAGGAGCAGAGGATCTTGGCCAAGAAGAGGGTGGCGAGGACGGAGATCCTACACCTAACGGCTGGAGCCTTGATCGTGATGCTCGCAGGCCTCTCCCTCATAAACTTCAACCTACACTTGAGATGGTATGTTCTATTGAGCTTCATCCTAGGATTCTTGGCCTCCTTCCTGATCCACGAGCTCGCACACCGATACTCTGCTAGAAGCCATGGGCTGTCGGCTGGATTCAGGCTCGATCCGATGGGATCTGTCTTAACGATCATAACCTCGATACCCTACATACCATTCAAGATAATCGCCCCCGGAGCGGTCGTGGTCTCAGGCCTCGCCCCAATCTCGGTCATAGGCTCGATAGCCCTCGCAGGCCCCCTCTCAAACATAATCCTCTCAGCAATCTTCTACATCGGCTCCCACATCTTCCTCAAGACCATCTGGATTGGGTGGCTCCACTACGTCCTAGGGGTCTTAGCGTCTCTGAACGCATTCATAGCCTTCTTCAACCTCCTACCATTCGGAGCCTTGGATGGGAGGAAGATAATCGCATGGAGTCCAGCGAGGTGGGCCACGGCCTTCGCGATAAGCATAATACTCCTAGTCCTCGGATACGTGGCATAGCTGTTCTGGGGGTGGTGGGGCCGCTGGGATTCGAACCCAGGACCTCCAGCGGTCCGGGCATCTGGATGCTCCCCAGGCTGGAATCATAGCCAAGCTAGACCACGGCCCCACCAATCTTATCGGAGATGATCCTAGATTTTAAGCTTGATGCCAGCTTATCTGAAGGGAGGTCGTCAGGTTCTTAAGCATCTTTCCCCATCCTCTAAACGGGTTCGATGAGCTTAGCGCGATATTTGGAGAATGTTCCTCTATCAGCCCTACACTTCAAGCTCCTACTAGTCGGGATGCTCGCATACCTATTCGCCGCGATGAACACGGTCTTGATAGCGCCAGCGCTAGACCTGATTAGCAAGGAGCTTAGACTGGATCCATTCTATACGGGCTTGCTGATAACCTCATTCTATATCGGGATGTTCCTTGGAGCGTTCACATGCGGATACCTCTCGGATAGAGTTGGGAGGAGGAAGATGATGATCCTGACGACGCTTATCCACGCCATATTCACCGCCCTATTCTCTCAAGCGAGAGACTTCAACACCGCCTTCATCATCAGGCTGATAGCTGGCTATGGAGCTGGAGGACTACTACCGCTTCCAGGGGTCTATGTAGCAGAGTTCACGCCTGCGAGATATAGGGGTAGATTCCTCGGATTGGTCGAGACCTCATGGGTTTTCGGAGCCTTGATAGCCTCAGGCCTAAGCCTCGGCATAATCCCAAGCTTTGGTTGGAGAGCACCATTCTACAC
>Ga0190319_1000137_pt1 | contig 11675 bp, 8 predicted proteins | sample 48701145_MG_FD_165040 | JGI IMG/M metagenome (GOLD analysis project Ga0190319, IMG submission 165040) | Hydrothermal vent sediment bacterial communities from Southern Trench, Guaymas Basin, Mexico - 4870-11-4-5_MG | ecosystem: Environmental > Aquatic > Marine > Hydrothermal vents > Sediment ...
CATGTAAATCATGGCCGATATACGACCAAATAATATTCTATGCGGGAGCCACCTCCGTCGAGTCGATAATCGACCTCTCCAGAGGATTAATGGAGAAGATAGACATAGTTCCCACAAAAACTTATGGCCTAACCACTATAACCTCTCTCTACGCATATGAAGCCCTGCGGAGTATAATGAGCAACGAATATGACTTCCTCACGGTAGAGGATCTCATCGAGCAAAGCCCTCTACCTAGGTATCTCATGAACTTCGCCGAACATTATCTTGCATGGAGGAAGGTTGTTGAAGACAAACCGCACGTATTACTTTTAGACGGCTTGATGTATGTTAAGCTGTATTCTCTTTTCAGAGGGACGAAGAAGAGCATACTCTTCAGGAGGAGAAAGCCGTCAAACATACTCAAGCAGACGGCTCTCTACAAGCTCCGCATAAACGGGATGGTGATCGATGAAAGAGTGTTAGACTGGGGAAGGTTTATAATTCCCGGCCATCCGAGGCCGGACATCTTTCCGCCGAGAACCTCACCCTATCTGAAGTATTGCATTCTCAACGCACTTCTAGCGAGAAAGGAGCCTATGACATTCGACGAGATCAATGACATGTTTGATGAAAAATTCCAAGGTCTAGTAGAAGCGATGATTTACGATGGGAGGAGTTCCAGCTCTCCGAATGGCCGGGAAATAGTGTATCCCGTCCCCTTCAGAGAGTTTGTGGACATCGATTATGAAAGGAGGCAGGTCTCCCTAAAAGACGAACTCAAAGGAATAGAAACCGCGTTGGACGACCTTCTCCACAAATTCGGCGAGCATATATTCGAAGATTATGATGAAAATCCGCTTATACTGCGGAGAGGAGAACCCTTCAGTTGGGAGTCTGATGAAGAGAAGAAGATAGTGACCGTCATAGACGTGCATTTCATGTCATTTTTAGCCTTCAACCGCTTATTAGGTGAGGCCCTAAGAAACAAGATACTACTTATCGGCGTAAGCAAAGATTCAACCTGCAGAGACTTCCAGAAAACGATCATGCCCTACTTACTGGGCAGGAGGGTGGCAAGGAAACCCATACTTGACGAAATCTTTCTAGTGGATGGTGTGATGGAGAATCTATCAAAAGTTTTGGAGTTTCAGATACCAGATAGAGATTTGCTACAGTTGATGAGCGTCAACTTCCCCGAAGAAATGGTTCCCGTCTGGAGCACCTTCGAGTATGATTCCGCGTTCTCTAGGATGAAATACTATGTTGGCGAGAAATCGTTTGAAAGCTATAGAGATATGCCTTCACCAACACACCTTTTCGTGAAGACGTTTGTCCAACTCTCCCCAAAAGGATCTAGAAATACTGTAAAAAGCAACGTTCTCGTGATCGATAGACTGGTTGTTTTAGATGAGCAGTTAGAGCCTGCCCTCAAAAAACCAGTCAGAATCTCCTTGGGCAAGTGGCAGAAAGAGAACAACATTAAAAAATTTAAAAAAGACTATGATTTAGATACGCTTTCATACTTCTCATCGGAGCAATCTCCCATCAGAGACCTTCTATTGATGATATTAGATATAGGTAGATGTGATGAGATTCCAGAAGCATTTGGACACAATTACCTCCTCTACCAAGTCGATAAAAACGCTAAATCACTACTTGAATTCATAGAGAAGGCTTGCGTAAAACCGGCCATAAGAAGATTCAAGACACATCCATCGGTTGAAGAGTTATCATTTTTCCTTACAAGCTTTAGGCGTCGAAGAAGTCGCATGGAATTCATGAGGAGGCGGAGACGTTATTGAAGATCACCGTCCTAACGAACCACTTTAGGCCTAGAGGAGGCTTAGAGAAGTATACCAAGAGAAGTTCCGAGGAATTGGAGAAGCTCGGCCACGAGATTCATGTAATTGCCCCGAAAGAGGATGGAATGTATGAGACGTCAGTGGAGGTTCACCCAATTCCCTTAAAATGCTTAAAGTTATCCAAGCATGAATACCTCTACCTTCTCGGAAACACCGTTAAGAGAGTTGTCGAGGAATTGAAGCCGGATTGCGTGCTGGTTCAGGGTAAATGGCACTCGTTCTACTTCGACGCCGTAAGATATGACATGCCTAGAAGCGTCATAGACCACACCCATTACCCAACCACGGCATATCTTCGGCTCGTGAAGAAGCTTTTCAGCAAAGTCTTAGACTATCCGATGAAATTCTATCACTCGATAGGGAGAGTCTATAAGACATCTGGAGATGAATGGGTTCCAGGCGGGGTAGATGAGATAAGCTACAGTAGAGACCCCCCATTAAACGAGGATTATATTCTCTTGTTCGGCAGGCCTGTTCAGCAAAAAGGATTTCACCTATTCCTCGAAAGAGTGGTTCCAAAGCTGAGCGAAGACGTTAAAATCGTCTTGGCCGGCAGGGGAGATTTCAGATGGCTTAAAAAATATGTTCCAGGCGGGCGGGAAAATGTCATATTCTTGGGAGAAGTGTCAGATCCTTACACTTGGATGCATCATGCGAGAGTTGTCGCATTTCCAAGCGTTGCTGAGGGAACACCTCTAAGCCTTCTAGAGGCTATGAAGGTTGAATCACTTATAGTGGCTAGAAAACTGAAGACGCTTGAAGAGATATTGGAGGACTCCGGCTTCTTAGCGGAAGATGAGACTGAAATGGCTGAGATAATAAATCAAGTGCTTAAGGAGCGTATAAATGATGAGCGTCAGAGAAGGCTGAGGAAAAAGGCCGGGGAACTCGCCTCAAAATATACGTGGAAGAATACTGCAAAGAGAATAGAGAAATTATGCTTGAAGGCCGTGGCAAAATACTGCGACGAGAACGGACTCCTATGAGCCATAAAGCCATGGTTATAGTTGTAGCGGTGGTGGTCGCCAGCGCAATTATATCATTTTATCTCGCGGAACAGCTTGTGGGAGACAGGCAATTCTTCTTGATAGAATATCATAATGGGTTGAAGATCAAAAGCGTGGACGACCTAGGAAACATTAGGGTATGGATCTCCGGCACGAATAGGGAAGACTTAATCCTGGCTCCCTATAAGGCCAGCCTCATAGACAAAACCTCCTCCAAAGATCTTCTAGTAGAACGGCATCGGCAAGAGGAGAACTTAACCGGTCAAGGACTTAAGATCATTCGCCAATATGATGAAGTTAATGTGTCTACTCTGTTTGGGACAAATTTCATTCGATTGAATTATGAAATGCTGGGCAAGGATCGTAAAACATTCGTGATATATTTGCTCACGTTTCCCTCCGAGAAAATCCAAAGCCATGTGAGAATTTATGGGAATGTTCCAAAGACCTATAACCTATCTTCAGAGATACCTATGGTATCGGCGTCCAACGCTTCCAAAATCATCTTTACCACGAAGAACGGTGATGAGATAGCTTTTGAAGTGGAAAACGTCCAAGCTGAGAAATGTCTCTACAAAATATTCCTACATGGAGACTACTTAATACTCTCCATAACTCTTGAGCAATTCGGAGAAGCTTCATACACTATACGGCTTCCACTGGAAGGCTATCAGCTCGACGGCGGCAAAATAATAATAGACGAGGTCGCTGGAGATGAAGCTTTAAGATCTAGGAAAATGGTGGTAAAAATACACCTAGAAAACAATGATGAAAGCATCTTGCTAGTAGAGGATGGAAGGAATTTTTACCTTATCCCATTATATGGCGATGAAATCTTGATGGAATTTTCCAACGACAAACTGCATAAGAAGCAGGTTCACCTATCGACATTAAATGATACTACCTCAATAACTATACATCCACCGGCAATGAATAATGTAGTTTTGCTCGGAATCATAGCCGGCATATTTGCCTTTGTCAGCGCCACAGCTATGCGGATAATTGATGAAACCTCTGTCTCAAAATGGTCATTCTACGCACTAACTCTGGCCTCATGCGCCTTATGCAGTTGGCTACCAATCATGTTCTACATCTTGGCGCTATTTCTCTTCTTATGGGCATTTACGAGGCATAGATTTATTGAAGCCATTCTCCTAAGCTTTCTATGCTCATTCACACTATTCTCATGTGCGGTTATATTGGCGTCAACTCTCGGAGTCGATGCCCAAACTACTAGGGTGACAATATATTTGATAACAGCGCTTGTCTCAACAATAGGATATCTGAAGTCTGAGGATAAACGGATCAACATAAGTGGCTTGGAGATATCCATGTTGTCACTGATTATGTTTGCGTCGCTTGTCTATGGCTTTGTGGCATCTGTTTTTGACCTATATGACAATTATTTGTTGAACACGGATCAACTCGACCACATAGAGGACTATTTCAAATGGGTGAATTATGGGAAGCTCTCATTAGACTGGTATCAGCCGTTTTTCAAAGGATTTGTGCTAAGCAGATGTCTGCTACTTGCCAGAAGCCCGCTTCAAACAGCTTACATCCTATCATATGTTGATCGTTACGCGATGCTGTTCCTATACCTTCTCTCACTCACAGTTTTGGCTCTAAAGATTCTGCGAAGACATTGCCTCGAACTCATGTTATTCATACCCATCCTAGTCATGACTCACAGCTATGGCTTCCCAGACCAATTTAATATGCTCGCCCAACCGATGTCGATAGTGTTGCTCTCAGCATTAATTATTTTTGCATTAGAAAAGCGGAGAAAAATCTTGCTACTGACGCCAGCATATATATTCTTCATACATCCTTACTCCGCTATAATCTCAACAGCAATCCTCCCAGCATTGACCCCCTCACTACTTCCATTCTCAACACTTGTAATCCTCGCTCCAGTAATTATGTCGCCGTTTACCCGAGGCCTGATACCCTACTGGCTCTATAACAATGGTGATGAAATCATTAGAAAAGCCGTCCTAATATTTACAACACCGTCACACATCGACTTGAGTGATGTTATCGCCAGGTTTTCAAAGCTTTGGCTGGGATTCTTCATAGCATCAATACTATACATCTTCCTATTTTATGATGGAGATAAAAAATATAGGCAGACCCTTATTTTGCTATCGCTTTCTTCACTCATCCTGCTCTTCACGCCGAACGCCCTACAACAACATTCAACAATTTACGCCGCGTACTATGGATGTCTCCCGATCTTGATGATGTTCTCGAATATGCCGAAGAAACGACTATTCGAATCCTTGAAGATATTCCTAATATTGTTTATGGTTGTAGAGCTTGCCTCGCAAAGTTTTCCACTATACCTCAGATGGGTTAATAGTGGATTTACATATGGGGAGATTCAAACTTCAAGAATGTTATATGATCAAGACGTGACGATTGTTTCCGAACCTTGGAGAATGCTGATGAGCCAGTATTATGTTGGGACGCTTCCAATCCTTGTAAGCGAGCTTTCCTGGCAACCTAGGGCATATTCTCAAAGTGTGAAGATATATGAATTTTTGAAAGATCCCGAAAACGTTAGTAATCTCATCGAAGAAATGTCCAAGGAATATGAGGAATACTACGGTGTCAGGAACAGGGTTGAAAAAATCTGCCTGTGGATGGGGCCTAGGACGAATTATTGGGTTGACGTATTGGCGGTTCAAAGCTTTGAGGGCAGATTCTTACTTCCAGGAAATCCCACTCCAACACCTTGGTATGAAGGCCGCCCAAATTGGTTTAAGAAATATATTCCGAGATACATGTATTTAGACGCTGAAAATGGGTACATCGACAAGATCTATTGCTTCGAAAGCCCTAATAGCGCCACCAATATTAGTTAAAATCTTGGGAGAGACAGCATACCCATGGCTACCGGTGTTTCACGACGCGTCCTTCTATATAGTCAGCGGATTAAACCTCCTCGGCATAATAGATTGCTTTAAACAATATACATTGAGTCGTCTCCCATTAATCCCTCTCCTGTTTTCATCCGCTTACCTTTTCGGAAACTTCATTCTCGTAAAGATAATTTCAATACTTCTATATGCCTTGATGATGGCGATCTTCTTCAAAATATTCCGGGGAGGGAAGTCTTACATGCTAGCCTTGTTCTTTCTGAATCCTTTGATTATGAAGGTAGGCATCGAACTTATTCCGATGATGCTCTCATTAGCAGTTATAATATACGCTTATGAGAAGAGGAACTGGCCTCTTATGCTTCTCTCGACATTTATCCATGAGGTGGCTATTGTTTACATTCTTTGGTTTTCGATGGTGGAGAGACGGTTTAAAGATATTATTTACTCTATCCCGGCATCAACATACTTAATGGTTACTGGCGTGTTGTCGGGCAAGTTATTGAACGCTTTTTGGAAACCGAACATACCTTTGAGTATAGCTTTCATGGCTTTGGGCTTATGTCAACTGTTCCTCGCGAGGTTATATAAGCATGGTTTCTTCGCCTTCTTCGCCGGGCTAAGTTTTCTGAATAACCCATTCTCTGAGTTGACCATTACACGTGTTCTTGCGCTACTTTTGATCGGAATTTTGGTGGAGAGATTCAACATAGGCCTAAAGGCAACCGTAGTCCTATACACGATAACGGCGATGTTGACTATAATCCTATTCCCAAGCTTCTTCTATATCCCGCCGGCACCTGAGGTGTTGAGACTTCTCAAACCTGACATAAACCTCCTTTTCAAGAGAAGTGATCTGGCCTACTATGCATGTCTCTTCGAATGATCTTAAAATTTTTAAATTCCCACACATCTTGGAAAATTTGTGAAAAGCCGACGAGAACTATTAACCCCGATACTTGTAACAATAGTTCTAGTAGTAGCCTTTTCAATATCGGTAGCGTCGGTTATCGGAGAAAGACAGAGCATAAAGTTCTACATTTATGGATCTACAAAATGTCTTGCGTGCAACCTTTTCAAAACATTTGTCAAGGAAAAATTTGGAAAGGACTCGATTGTGTTTAATGAGCTTGTAGGAAATAAGTCTAACGCAGAAGTGTTTGTCTCGATCTATGACTTGGTTTTTCCAGAAGTCGACAAATCCCGCCTGGCCATACCGCTTACAGTAGTGGTTGTCGATGATAGAGTTACTGCGGTGGTCGTAGGGGCGTATGTTTCAGGCGATTTCTGGTCAAACGTATTGAATAATAGCGAGGGAATCCTTCTTGTAGACCCGTCTGGCAAAATCTCAAGAATATATAATCAAACAATCGAGCAAAAACTTGAGAGCTTAATCAAGATGCCTGTTCAAGCTGACGCATCGACACATAGCGAGGCTGATCAACAGGCAAAAAACATCTTAATACCGATATTGATCGCAGCGTCCTCTGACAGCGTAAATCCATGCACCTTCAGCGTCTTCACAGCACTATTGTTATTGACGATGTATGTCGGAGGCCGTGGGCGGATGGTTTTAAACGGGTTAGCCTTTATTTCAGCGATATATCTCGCATATTACCTGCTTGGATTGGGGTTGATCAAGATGTTCGCCGCGATTCCATGGCTCAAATACGCGGTCATAGCGCTAGGTCTGACCGTTGGAGGCTATGAAGTTTGCACATCCCTCGGTGGAAAATTTAAATCGCCTCTTCCAAAAGCTTTTCGAGAAGCAACTTCAAAGCTGATAGATAAAGCCTCAAGCGCCACGACAGCTCCACTAGCCTTCGCCGCCGGCCTTATAATCAGTTTCACACTACTACCATGTTCTTCAGGCCCATACCTCGTGGCAACATCCCTGATCACAGACCTCCCCCTCGCCGAAAGACTTGCACTATTGGGAATCTATAACTTGGTTTTCATAACCCCATTGGTATTGATTTTGTTGGCCATGGGGGTTGCTGAGAAAAAGGTTCGCAAGAAGATCAAAGAGTGGAGGACTAAACATCTCCACATACTTAACGCCATAGCCGGGGGCTTGCTGATCCTGATATCTCTCTGGGCATTGCTGGTATAAACGTATATACGTATATACTCATATACCTATACTCTAGTTTTTAGAAGAGATATTTCAGGCTTTTTAACAGGTTCCTCGGCGTCGATAGGCTACTTAAGAAGCTCGTATTACACAGGCATTTTCTGCAGGAGGTATAATCCATTTTTACGGCGCGTTTCACCACCTCAGATAATGTTTCTTCTCTAAGATCCCCAATAACGTCTGGAAGCGTATTACATGGATGCACTTTCAGATCATAGTTGATGTAGATGAATTTCTTGGCAGCATAGCACGGCAAGAGCGTATGTGCATAGCCATCTTTCTCAACACTCTTCTTCGCTACATTTAAATAAATCCTGTTATAAATCCAGCTCATACGCCGAACCCTCTCCAGTTCATCAGGCATCTTGTCATAGTCATATCGGACTCCTACAAAAGTATCGAAGTTTATCGCTTGAATAGGTATTGGATGAAATATCCTATTTTTCTTTACTCCGAACAATTTTTCAGAATTTTTCACGATCCACTCCGCTCCTCCGGAATTGTATGGTGATATCATCGAACTCAGAACTATTGCTATTTTCCCCTGAGTCTCTTCCTCCAATTTTTTCAACTCTCTTATCGTCTTAACAATCTTCTCATATGCCGGGACGCCGAAGAAAGAATCATTCACCTCTTTACTCCCATGGATGCTCACAGCTACAACTATATTTCCATGATCTGGCACGTATTGTAGCATTCGCCGCACCTGTTCAAGTATTTTATTCGTGAGGATGCCGTTCGTGTCGATGTTCACTGTTAGCAGGCTCTTCTGGGTCTCGAAGAATAACTTGATAAATCTCCAAACATCATCTCTCAGGAAAGGCTCTCCACCCGTAATGGTCAACCAAACAAATTTATCGTAGTCAAAGGCTCTTTCAAAATCCTCAAATTTAAAACCGGGGTCATGATGCTTCCACACGTTACATGTTTTACACCGGGCATTGCATATGAAATCTATGGCTACGGTTGCCTTGACAACACCTTTGGTGAAAACGGATTTTAAGAGGACTTTTGCATACCTTGCCAGCATTCACTCATAAAAGAACCTTGACAATATCCTATAAACATTTTCAGCATTCCTCTCTACGTCTTCAACGCTTTTATTCCCGGCCAAGACCACGCGTCCAGAGTAGAATACTAGGCCTGCAACCCCGTTTCCAAGCCTTACGACTAGGCCGGGGAAGATGCTCGGCTCATACATCACGTTTTCAAGCTCCATTGAAGCTCTCTCCACGTCGATCTTACGGCCTGTATCGAGTAGCGCGACTACATTAACGATCTCTAACCATTCCAATTTTGCTTTAAGCTTCTTCACCAAGTCCTTGACCGTACGTTCAACCTCCTTGTAATTCTTAGCGCCGGCTACGACGAATTTCCTAGAGGCAAATAGGAGCATTGAAACCTTTCTGCCTTCGCCATAATCGTAGAATATTCTTATTGCGGGGAATACATTCGGGTTGTAAAGGGCGTTATCCAGCTTTTCATAGATTTCTTGAAGGCTCTTGCCAGCAACATCTATTTTGCCAACAGCTACGATGTTCGTGACTTGCCAATCCATAGCTTCAGACAAAATCTTGTAAAAACCCATATAAAACCATATCATTAAACAACCGCATATTGGTATTCGATCAAGGCCGAGAGAAACAGGATTGGAAAGTTGACGACAACGGCGTCAAGAAGCAAGCCTAAAACACCTCTAAAATTCTTTAACAATAATTTATGCAGGCTCTCAGAATGAATGCTTTCAGGGGTCACGGTTTCCATATTCATCTTGTAGAAGGCCATGAATGGTGCTGAAAGCACCGCTGAAGAAAGTATCTCAAGGAATATTGGAAGATAACCGTCTATAGATGGAAGAGTGTATGCTACAACGCCTCCTTGATAGGCTGTGGCGGATGGAGGGATGATTATCGGAAGCGTGGATGCTAAGGAGAATAGCTTGGAGCTTCTCCCATTAAATTTGCCGACCCTCGGCTCGATGAATGTCAAGAATATGAAGAATAAGGTTATGAGGATTGGCCTAAAAACGGTAGATAAGAAATTATGCGCCAAGATTATGAACATGCCTTTTGGAAACTCCCTTTCAGCGGTCGGTGGAGAGGGGTTCGGCGGGCCGATTTCCTCAACTATTTTAAACCCCATGTCCATGAGCATATAGTGAATTATATATGGTTGCGACAGGGATCGCTCTAAGATGATCGGGGTCAAAAACCCTGCTATAAACGATAGAAGTATCGCCGTAATCAGGAGAATCGTCAGCGACTTGTAGCTTTTCATCCCCCAATTTCAACCGAAGTCATCCTTTTTAATTTTTATAGCAGACTACTCCCCCAATAAATCTTCAAGATACTTCACAACTCTACCCAACCTGAGAGAAACTTCTCTTCTACCCTCCCTTTCGAGGCCAGCACATCTTTCCTTCAGGACATCGATATATTCTCCCATCTTCTTGGCATCTAAACCCGTTTTAACAATTCGACCACTCGATTTGAGCATTTTCTTATTCAAATCAACCACTGAGGTAGCATATCTTCTAGCCTCGGCGCGAATCCTCAAAACAAAACCCTTTTTTGAACCTCTCTTGAAATCGTCTAAAATATCTCTTAACGCCCCCTGATATTTTATCCAGTTAGCATGTATTTCGGAGCTGAGATGCTCAAACCCATGTAAACCTTCCGCCATTTTTTCACAGTTTTTCCGATCCAGCTCTATCAGTTCTTCCATCTTGCTGAGAAATTTTTCAATGTTTATGACGCCATTCACGTATCGTAGGACGTTCCAAAACATTCTCCTACGAACCCTGATTATCTCATTCTCTGGCCGAAGCTCCACTTCACCGAGAAGTTTATCTGAAAAGAATTTTTCACCATCCTCTGAGCTGTTTTCACGTTGGGTGAGAGGTGAACCGCATATGGCGCAGAATTTTCCATCTATGGTCTGCTCGCCGCATACAGGGCATTTTCTAAGCTTCATCGACATCCCTATAAGTCGATGCCCTCGATATATAGATTTTCAGACATGTCCTCACTCCGATTCAAAATTCAGATGTCCATGGTCTTTTAGTTTTCGACACCATGGATTGTTTAGCGATCTTGCACGTCCCAACTCTTTCGGCACACGTTCTTGAACTACGATTTTGGGACTTGTGGCCATGAGGCGGGCTATTTCATCTCTAAGGCCTCTTAATTCTCTTAACAACATTAACACTATTTGTCGCAATTCTGAAAGCTCTTTCCTTATTTCTTCTCCTCCCCCCTCCGCTCTTTCTCTTCCCATACTTTCCTTGACCAGGTCTTCTATAACCTCGTCTAGGCTCTTTTTCTTTCTCTGCCTTTTGAGCTTTTGTAGTGTATGGTAGATCGTTTCCGAGACCTTGACCGACTTCCGCGCCATACACCTTAATATTTAAAGGAACTGCTATATAATAAGTATCCTCGACGCGTTTGATCTTGACGGGTATGCTCCTGCCGATCAAGGGCTTTAAATATTTATGAAAAACTTGTGGAAACACTATTATCCTCCCATCAGGAGCCCTCGATATGAGGTTTTTATCACGGCCGCGGAGCAGGACCACCTCTACTTCATCATCCACGGAGTATGAACGACCGTCTTGGCACGCTTTCCGCAGGTCGCCGATGAAGCTCCAAAAATCTTTCAAGCTAGTTATATAAGTCTTTTTATTGAAAGTGATCTTAAGCCTGTCTCCAAGCTTGGAGAAGCCCATTTTAGTGCTTTTACCCGACTCATCCACCAAGCTGAGGTAAATAACTTCCTTCTCGGCCACCAACCCTATCTCGAGGGATTCTAT
>Ga0190319_1000138_pt1 | contig 11673 bp, 27 predicted proteins | sample 48701145_MG_FD_165040 | JGI IMG/M metagenome (GOLD analysis project Ga0190319, IMG submission 165040) | Hydrothermal vent sediment bacterial communities from Southern Trench, Guaymas Basin, Mexico - 4870-11-4-5_MG | ecosystem: Environmental > Aquatic > Marine > Hydrothermal vents > Sediment ...
TTGCTTACCATATCACATCACCTCTATATAGTATTTATGTCATAAGACATATATAAAGCTTATGGTGTTAGGTTGGTTATAAGTTATAGGATAGTTGCAATAGTATTAAAAGAAGAAAATGAGAAAATCCTACAGAACACTTTGTAGCACAGTTATAGTTTATAGGTGTTAGTCTTCTAGGTTAGAGTCCACTACCATCCCCATCATTCGTTTTATCCATAGCACTACAAACATAGCATCACCCCCTTAATTGGTTATAACTTGTTGCAGTAGCTTTATCAGAGAATAGCCGATGAAGTATTCGGCCAAATCTCCAATAAAATGAGCAGGGGTTTCCTCCTTCCTTGCGTACTTGTAGCAGAATTCTATCAGTTCGTAGAATACGAAGATTATAAAGAATCCTAGCCAAAGGGTGGTTAAGATTCCCAATATTACGTGAGCTAAACTGTTTCGGTCATCAAAAACTACAATCTGCATAGACTTGTCCCTCTTTAATCGCTTATTATTTCCATGTATACTCTTGGAAGGACAAGCTGAGGGTCAATGGTTCCGTCGGGGAATTTGTAATTGAAAGGCATACCTAGTTCAAACCAGTCATCTAAGTCTGATGCCAATAGAAACTCCCCACCTTTTCTCTTTTCGATTATTATTACCTTCTTTACACCCCTTCTCTTAAGAGTGTCTAAAATTGGCCTTGAGATACCATAACCGTCAAACTTTCTGAAATAGTGTAATGAAAAGTTTCTCCGTGAAATGTATATCTTGCCCTTCTCAGTTTGCTTAATGATGCCCACCTTTAACCCTTTGTAATAGACTAAGCTTATTCTTGGGTCATAATAATCCCTTTCAACCTGTATCAGTCCTTCCAGAGGTAGCATCACTATCACCGTTTCTTCTCACTACTAGAATTAATACATCACTGCCAAACTCAGGGTTTTGGAAGAAATCAACGATATCACCCTTCTTTATCTTGAGGTTTTCAACCACCTGTCTTGGTAATGTTATGCTTAGACTTGTTTGACCCTTTTTTGAAACTTTGCTCTTTCCAACCTTAACCCCTAGGTTCATAATAATACCTCCGGTATTATTTAGATAAGCTTTTCGGTCTTTGTTTCGATAACCCTTATTAAACCACAAACATCTAAAGGATTTAAAGCTGATTCATGTCCTAAGTAACTTGGAAACTCCAATGCTATCTTATACTCGTTCCAACCCAACCATACCTTTTTATCTAAGACTTCCTTTTTCGTATGCTTAACCGCTACGAAAAAGCATGCTCCGTATGAAACTGTGCTAGCCATTCCTAACGCTACGGCGTTGTTTACTCTATTGAAGAACTTCTTCGCATCGAAAAAATCTCCGAAAAAGTATATCGTATATAGCATAGCCTTATCACCCCCCTAACAACAATTAACCCTCCAAAGATATCTCTTTGTAGTAGTCGCTGATTAAACCCTCCTCACGGAATCCAAGTTCGTACATTTCATCCCTGCTTAGATAGCAATGGTCAGGCCTTGAATCAACGGTGATTATGATTTTGATTAGCCTGATGAGCTTAAGCTTAGAAGCTACGTCTTTTATAGTTTCGATTAGGTTGTTCATGACGGTGATTTCCTTCCTACCGAACCAATGGAAATGTATCCTAACTATCTTTACCTTCCTTACCCCTTCGATGACGACCACCGAAGGATATTCAAAGTAAATCCTATCCCTTTCCTCCTTGGTAATTCTGTAATCAAAGCCTTCAAGAGTTTTCTTAACCTCCGTCTTTATTAGTGCCATTTCTAAGCTGATTTTCTCCTTGAGAGCATACTTCTTTCTGACGTATTTCTTCAAGTCCCTCTTTGTTATGAATTCGATGTTGGGTGATTTGCAGAATGGGCATATTGGATTCTCCTTAGCTTCCTTGTAAGACATCCATCCTATTTCGATACAATCCTTGCAAAAGAATAGCTTAGCCTTCTTGGTTTTGAGCCAATTAACCTCCGTTTGGATAAAAGTTTCATTCATCATAATACATCACCTTATTAAAAAAATTAAACGTTGAGAGGCTTTATCTTCTCAGATACTAGCTTCCTCTTTCTTCTAGACTTCCTAGCTTTGTATTCTTCCTCTGCCTTAGCAACCATTTCCTCATAGTTGTCCGGTACTACGATGATTTCGATGCCTCTCTTTTCCATCTCTTCGTATTTGTCCTTGTTTGCTTCGTAGTCCGACTTCCTGACGAGTATTTCGAAGTGAGTTGGAACGAATGTCATAAAGATTCCGGGGAACTTCTTTACCTCATAGCCTGTTAGAGTTTCAGGGTTTTCAATGAACATGTCCACAGCCTTCCTGTGTGCAAGGAAGACTATCGACTTTCCTAGTTCGAAGTCCTTTGGAATTGATGGAACTGCTTTGCTTACGCCTAGCTCCATTGCTTCAGATATGAAATCGCTCGGAGTTGGGTAGTACTTCTCTCCAACCCATAGCATGAAGACTTTCTCAGGTGGATTGCAGACCGGGCAATTCTTACCGCATGTGCATAGCTCTGGATGTCTTTCGAGGGCAATCTTGCAAGAATCGCATAGCCAAATCCTTCTGAACTTCTTTCCGGCGAATTCCTCTGCCTTTATCATCTCTCCACCACATTCTGGACATCTAATGATTCCCTCAGTACATGTTCCGAAAAGCTTTCTTGGATTCAGTCTAATCCAACCCCTAGTATGCTTGATTCCTGAACCACAGATAGGACAGACCGTTAGGGGTATTGGCAATCGGTGGCATTCTGCAAAAACCCCCGAACCTCTTACATATAGCTTTCCTACCCTTCTATATCCACAACCCCTTCTTGGCTCCAACCCCTCCAAATACCTCACCATACTACCACCTTATGAAACTATGTTATAAGACATATATAAGACTTTTGGTCTTACGTTAATGTTACAAAAGTGGTTTTTATCCAAAAGTAAGATGGTGGTGTAGTTTATTATTAAAAAGGTCTTAAGAAAAAACCCTATGGAAATTTGTGACGGTTATAAGTTCAAACTTATAAGTTATAAGAAGTGGTTGAAAAATAGCTGTTTAAGATTTAAGTTGTTCTTTCAATCTTTCGTATTCTTTGATTGTTAGGATGTCGGTATGCCATCTTCCCTTCATTCTGTACCTTAAAGCTAGGAGGACTTTGACGTTGTAGTTCTTTTCAAGCTCCTTCAGAGCGTTTAGCTCTTTTCTGCTTATTCTTGGGATGGTGTTGGGTTTGGATGTCTTCTTGCACTGGATGCAGATTGGTTTATCATCCATCATGGCTTTGTTGGGAATGGCAATGATATCGCAAAGCCTATGGCTACCGGCACTCCTTATGACGTAGTAACCCTTCTTGGAGAATTGCCAATAGATATCGTTTTCAAGGACGTATCCCTTTCGATAGTAACTAATCTTACCCATAGACTAATCCCTCCTATAGCCATTCATCTAACGAACGAGTCTTATATCTGGAACGAAGTTGCTCTTTGGTTATATAGCACAATCTGAATCTATCTGACCCCCATGTAGATAACCCATCCCTAAGAACCATTAAAGCTGTCTTAATTTTACCTTGCTTCTCCAATTCACGAATGGCGTTCAGAACTGTTTGATAAGGGTATTTACAGTCAGGTTTAACCAAACCTTTTGTTTCATAATCTCCACGTCTGTAACAGTAGTAGCATCTACCCTTCCCGTTAACATTTCTGCAATCATCCCTACCATTTACGAGAGAGCATATTTCCCTAACATACAATGCCTTATCTGCTTTCATTAGAATTGAGAGAATTCTGAGTTTTAGATTCACCTTAATCACCATCCCAACGGAGGTATTTTGTAAGGGTTTCAACTTCAGTTCTAACCTTCTCTTCGATTGCATCCTTTACGATTTCCTTGATTAGTCTATCTAAATCGTGAACCGGATAGTTCATTCTTGCCGGGATTAGGATTTTTACGAAGTCTTCATCCCAAACGACCCATCCTAAGCCATAGTAAGCCATTAAGAATAACTCTGAGTATTCGAGCATCGTAAATCTGGTTGCTATGTATTGGTAATGTACGAAAGGCCTTCGGACAATGGCCTGATGTATAACCTTCCTGATATCGTACTCTTTGAATTCAACCCCTATATAGACCGTTGTCGTTCTCTTACCAATGTACTCCATCTTTATCAGCAAATCGAATTCAATCCTCTCCTTATCGGAGTTTACGACTTTTCTTGGATAAAGTTCAGCCTTGGTTTCGTTCCAATCGCTTTCGTGAGATTTTATGATTGCTTTCGCAACTTCGTAGGCTTTAGCTTCCTCTTTATTACCGTATTTCTCAAGCCAAGCTTTGTATTCTTCAAGGTTCATTGAAGACACCTCTAAAAATTACGAAGTAAGTCTTAGAATTATATCCAATACAATGACATATAAGATTGTTGAAACAATGAACCATGCCAATTTCTGCCAAAACGTTACCGGTTGCAACCATAAGAAAAGGATTACTCCCGGTATTGCCGGGACAAGAACTATAAAAGCAATCGCAAGGATGAAAAAAATAGTATCAGAATCCATACCGCTTTTACCTCCCTTCATTCTGTAGGTTCCTCTCCTAGAATGTATCCTCCAATCTCCTTTAGCTTATTGGATAGACTCCTTGCCACTATACCGTAGAGATTCATTCCCCAAGTACTTATCAACCCTAAAACCGATGTAAACTTACCAAACATCACCGTCAAATCATCATTCTCACTGAATTTGAGGAATTCGTTTATTACCTTCTCATCGAAGAATTCAAACCCTTCCTTGAACAACTGATAAAATTCCTTAGATATGCTCATTGCCAATCTAACACTATCATCTACGGCTGTATGGCATTCCAACCCTATGATGAGAATTACTGGTATAATTGGATAGTATCTGTCCTCATCCTTCTTAAAAGCATTAGCCAAAGGCTCTACGCTATTGTAGATGTACTCCATTGCTGAGAAATACATCCCATATTCGAACGGAATCTCTATCTGACCCCTCCTTGTCTTTTCAAGAATAAATAAAGTTCCTATCCTGTTGGTGATTTCAAATGCCTTACTTGTAGATTTCTCTATGAAATCAACTGTGAATATCCTTCTTGAAAGGTAATCGATGCAGTTGAGAGCCGTATTGCTCATCCATGCGATTTTACCAAGATTGTAGTTCAACCTATCTACTATCAGAATCCTTTCAAGTAAAATATGGTCGTCCTCCGTCTTCGGCTCTATAGCTATAAAGTTCTTACCTTCTACTTTAAAAACATCCTCAATATCCTTCATGTTAAACAGTATACTACACAACATATATAAGACTTTTGGTCTTATATTGTAAGACAGAAAGGTTTATATGTGTAAGATTTGATGAAATATTATGCCCGAAGAGGGTTTGAGTTTAGAGGGGTTATGGAAAAGGATGGTATCTATTGAAAAGAGGATTTCAGTGCTTGAGTACAAGGTTGATAAAATACTTAAGTATCTTGAGAGTATCGAACAACTTAGGAAGAAAAGTCAGATTTTGCAAGCTTTTCTTGGGGAGATTGAGGAAGCTAGGTTGAATAACAAGGTTGTTGTTAGGGAAGGTGTAATCCTTGTTAGAGAGGATTTGATTGAGGGTTTGAACGAGAAAAAAGCTGAGGAAGAGTTACATTGCTATATCATACACGACATGGTTGAGGGTGAGAGATACGTTGGATTTATGCCCAAGGTTGCTTTGGAAGGGGAAGTAACAGAAGAAAAGGTAAAATATAAGTTAAAGAATTGGTTTATGAAATATGGTAAGGATTTGGTTAAGAGGTTCGTTTAAAGGAGGGTGTTAGGATGACGGAGAAGTTTAAGATAGATTTGGATGATAAGGATTTGGCCATAGTATGCCTAACCCTGATAGCAATAATAACATCGTTCCAGAATCCCGATATAGCGGACAAGGTTATAATTTCGGTGGTTTCAGCAATAGCTGGTTTTGTAACGGGAAGAAAAAAGAGTTGAAAAATCAGTAAATTTGAGATGGTTTTCCGTATTTTTCTTCCAATTTAATCATTTTTGTGGTTATATCCTCCGGGACTTTAGATATTAAACCACAATACTTGCAGATTAGGAACTTAATCCAATATTTTTCTTCGTTGCTTCTCTTACAGTATGGGCATTGGATATAGAATCTAAGTTCAGGTTCGATTGTATATCTGAAACTTGATTTAGGTGCCACTTTCATTATTCCTACCCCCTTTCATAACGGAGAATGTACCGCATTCCATACATCTGTAGCATACGAATACCATACCACCTATAGGATATCTGACTGTATAAAGATATTCCAGTTTACTTTTTCCGCAATTCGGACACACCCTCTTCATTTTTGACAAGCTCCTTTATAATTTCTTTAATCCTTTCCCTTTCCCTTGCCCTTCTCCTACCATATAAGTATCTTTTGAGCTTTATTAGAAGATGTTGTTCGTATTCGCTTAGCTCCTTTGGAGGATTGAGGTCTTCCACCTTCTTACCAAAGAGCTTATAGCTTAAGTAGAGAAAAATTCTTGCCCAAGTCCTATCTAAGGGAATGGTCAAGCTTGCAGTGTAAAGATATGTAAAAGCTTCCTCATCGCTTGCTTCTTCTACAACCTCTCCATTAAGTTCCCTGAGATATTCCAAGAATCTCTGAGTCCTTATCCTTTCGATTAACCATTCAGGAATCGTACCCCCCCAATCCTTGTTGAAGGTTATTATCGTAGGTTTTACTATCGTTTCTAGCTTCGCCGTAAACAATACCCAACCTAAACCCCTACCTCTCATAATATAAAGTTAGTATAAGAAGTATATAAATATTATGGTAGAAGAATTAATATTGTAGGTACGAGTCCAATTCGCATAAGTGTCTGAATTGGCAGTTTCTACAGTAGAACTTTCTTTCCGAAAGAGGGATGTTGCAATCTGGGGGTGTATTAGATTCGAGAGCTTTGTACAAGGCTAAAGCTTTATCAAGGGTATAGTTGAATAGTTGGGCATCGCCGTAGTATTCGAATGTTCGAATATCGAGTTCGGTTCTTGAGATGTAGACGATTAACCCCTTGGGTCTGTCGAAGATGTGAAGGTAAGCGTTTATTTGCTCTTGATGGCTTGAGTAGGGTCTTTCTGGAACTCTTGCACAAGTTTTAACTTCGATGACCATGTTATCTGTCAGAATGTCGGGCGTTGCTTCTATTTCTATATCTCCGAACTTGTAGGTCTTTCGAACTTCAGTTTGGCCGTTGAATGCTTCAGCAATAGTGGGGTTGACTATCTCATGAACTAAAGCACCGAAAAGCATCCAGAAAGCCATCTTCTTATCCATCGGGAAACCGTACTTTTTGATGTAGTAGCTCTTTCGAATGCATGTTGTAAGGTCTGTTACGTGAATTGTATTACTCCTGTCTTCTTGGTATTTCTTTGCAAGTTCTATTATTCTATTTTCTATCAACTCAGATATCCCCATGACTTTCATCACCTTCTATACATTCATATAAGACAAGAATGAATAAAGGAAGATTGCCAACGTCTATATTAGACATCCACAGCTTTTTGAAATCCCTGATTAGATTTATAGTAGCTTCATCTTTCTTAAAGAGATATTCAAAGAGTTTTTCGAACATGTTTTTAGGGTCTTTCATTTCGAGCAAATCGAACGGGTATTCAGAATTCCAACCTTCGGCAGAGGATAAAAATCCGAGAAGATACCATTTTAAAGCTTCAACTTCCTCCATACCACATCACCTCAACCACTTTTCAATAGGATACTTTTTAACCATGTTTTTAATAAAAACATCAAGTATGTTCATCTTAATCAAGAAGATTTGGAGGTGGTAGTTCTTCATCAGGAAGGTTAGTCTGCTTGATGCCACTTCCTGAAAAGCCTTAGTCTCTACCACGTATGTACACTTGTCAGCTATAGGAGAACCGCATCTGAATTCGATGAAATCTTCCTTAAAGATGACTTTAAGCTTGTCTCCAAAGTCTTCTTCGAGAACTATGGGGTGAAATATAACCGGATAAGTCATGCACTGAAAGGGTTTGATTTTGTGGATTCTGCATCTACCGTTGTCGTAGAATACACAATAGCCATCTACGTTTTTAAGCCTGAGGTGGTTGACAGTTTTATCGAAGATGAATACCTTTCTCATCCTTGCTTTAGTGTATGCAAGGATTCTGATAGCTTCAGGGATGGTAATGAATATGTTGTTATCCTTGCAACACCAACCACACATCTGACACGGCTTAACCATCTTAATTGCCTTTTGAGCATCTGTGTATAATCGATAATCATCGTCTATCAAATCCCAAATCTTTTCTTCGATAGAGAGCATGGAGAATCACCTTGGTTTCCATCTTCTCATAGCTCCCCTCTCAACAACACTCTTAGCGTTTCTTATCTCTGCAACCAAATCAGCATGCTTTTGCTCAAGCTCCTTGAAGTATCCCTCAGTATACTCATCTAGAACTTTCTCAATCCCTTCGTTGATAATCTCCTTTAAGTTCTTATATTCACCTTCAGCGATTAGCAGAACCATCTTAATGTAATCCTCCAAGGGAATCTCAACCGTAGTCCTAAATACCCTTCTCATATTATAAAGTTGGCATAAAAAATATATAAAGGTTATGGTTAGGGTTGGTTAGGTGAAGATTTTAATATCGAAGTCAACGGTCTCCATAAATAAAAGCTCATATACGAATTCGTAAAGCTTGTTTGGTTCGAGTGGTACAGGTTCTTTGAACCTTCTACCTCTCCACAATTCCCCGTTCAAATATACAGTTAATGCGGTAACTACCTTCTCCTTCTTGGGTTTGTAACGGATGCTAAATATCAGACCTTTTTTGTGCAACTCCATCTTAGCTCTCTTACGAACGATAGCTTTTCCCTTGTTGTCAAAAACCGCTATCTCAACTTTCCCTTTAACCATACATTAAACTTAGCATAAAAAGTATATAATATTTGTGGTTTAGTTATGGTATTTGGAAAGTTTTATATAGTTATAGTTAAAAGATTGGGTATTAGCGATGATGAGCGGGATTACCAATGAGCGGGATGAATTCTGATTTGTGATGAACATCATCTCCACAGACCGTGATGAAGAAAAGGTCGCTCTGAGCTTGATGATGAACCAGACTACTTCCGAGCGGGATGATGAGGGAGTCTCGGACTGAAAAATGATGAACTGGCATCTGACTGACCGCTATCTTAGCCTATCAATTCCTCCCTAAAACTGACCATTATATCATATATTTTGTTGTAGAATTCTTTTTCCGAACTTATTAGGTGGCCTTTGATTTCTTCATCGTATCCTAGGGTGGCCGATATTGCCAATCGTACCAATCTTGAAAATCTCCTTTCGAAGATTTTTCTTACTAAGGTTTTGACAGTTCTTATCTCATCATCGATTTTAGCTTCTTCCTCAGGTGTCTTAGCTTGCCTTTTCTTAGCTCTAAGCTCATCGATGTACTGTTTCACCCTTACGAAGAAATAGTCATCAATCTCCGCAAATCTGCCTTGTTCCTCCACTCCCAAAACATCCATAAGCTCATCTATCATCCTTACCACCATCCTCTACCTTTCTTTCATACCCCCCTCTGATAATCTCTATGATTCTAGATATGCAATAAAGAGCGATGGAAACGTTATCGCTTATCCTATCTAATTCATATCCGTTCAGATATTTCGCAATGGTTCTTGCTTTGTAATCTAAGTTGTCTAATTTACGTAACGTCTCCCTTGCATGTTCTAAATCCCTTATAATCCCGCAAACTTCCCAATCCATAACCAAATCACCCCTTAGATAATTTACCCTTCGCAAGAACTGTGACGAATCCAGTAGCTATAATCTTAGCAAACGGACAATTCGAGATTGCTTTTATGATTAGTTCAATGTCTTTTTCACGGGTAGTGTAGAGCTTCAGACCGTAGAACTTGCAACACCATAAAGTTCCCCCTGTGGTCGGTTCCTCATAATAAAACGGGCATTCCTTACAGATGGATTTGTCTGTATTCATAAGGCCTATCACCTCTCCTTCAGGAATTCGTTAAGAGGTTTCCAAACCAAATTATCATCTATACGCCTGTAAGCTTCCTTCCCAGCCTTTACTATTCTCTCATTCTCCAACTTCTTGAGAGTTTTATGGTTCTTTCTGAAACAATGAATGCATAGAACTGTCCAAATCCATTCCTCTCCCTCCCCGAGATGAGGGTCATATACGTAACCGTTGAAGATGTCTATGTTAACCTTCCATACCTTATTGAAGGGTCTTCCGCAAATGCATCTTTCAGATTTATGGTAGAGTAGAGAGTAGATAAATCTTGCAAGTACGTTTGGCTTGGCCGGTTTCAAGCCTAAGACAATTAATCTGTTAGACCTCCTTGAATCTTTATCCATCAGTTCAACGAGCTTATCCGTCATTGGAATGGTAAAGTTGTAAAGCAGTAGGAGGAAAATCATGCCTCCGATAAATAAAAGAGTGTTTTCATTGTCTATTATAGGACTGATTAGATGGCATATTACGAAAGTTATGAACGTGAGCGTTCCGAGGGTTATTAGATAAGCTATATCGTACAAAGTTCCTCTATCCAAGGCATATCACCCCCCCATATCAGGTAATATAGGACAAATATGAGAACCTATAGCACCGCATGAACATGCTACCTGACCTCTGATAGCTTTAGCCTTCTTAGCTATGAATAGATATAATTTGAAGCATGAATCGCATAGAGCATGACCGGCATAACCAAAAGCTATTGGCTTTTCTCTACCACACCTCGTACATCTCTTTTCTCCGAGAAGGTTGTCGCTCTTTTTAACATCAGGGTCTCCAAAACCATATTCGATTAGTAGCTTTCGCTCAACGAATTTGTTGTTCTGCCAAATGAGCTTAAAGCATTCGTGGCAAACGTATCCACCCCAAAGTTCGTTGTATTCGACGATTTCAACTTCGGGATACTTCCTACCACAATAAACACATGGTGGGAATTTTTTATATCTGTAACCGCAAATCTCCGGGTCATAACGCATCTCAGGCATAGTAAACCACCTCAGTAAACAACCCTAAACTTAATCACGAACTTCTTGTTGAAGTGGATAACCTCTTTGTTTTCAAGATAAATAACGATAAAATCATCCATGAATTTGAAGGATTTGACGTTGTTGAAAAATTCGTTGCTCTCTCTAACATACTGGCCTTGTATAGAGTCTTCCTCCACCACGTAATACCAAACTTCAATCTGCATAACCCCATCACCACCACTTATATTTAACCTTGGTAACTCTGACAACCTTACCGCATTTAGGACATCGTAAATTGTCCTGATTGGAGAAAAATTCTTTCCTCTCACATTTACTCCTAAACACAACGGTTTTACACCATCCACAACTACATGTAAGTATATACTTCATTCAGACCCTCCTAGAATATCTTGAATTCTTCCTTCTTGGATTTCGAAACGCTTTCACCCACCATCTTCTTCCACTGTCCGGGGGTCATCTCCCAATCTCTGTAAAACTTACAAGATTTCCATTTGTCCCCTGAAAGACAATACTCCTTGTAATGGTCGATAGTCACTCTTGCCGGGCAAAAATCTATATTCGGACATACCATAGTAAAATGTATATAAGATAGATATAAGACTTTTTTGGTTATTGAAA
>Ga0190319_1000139_pt1 | contig 11669 bp, 18 predicted proteins | sample 48701145_MG_FD_165040 | JGI IMG/M metagenome (GOLD analysis project Ga0190319, IMG submission 165040) | Hydrothermal vent sediment bacterial communities from Southern Trench, Guaymas Basin, Mexico - 4870-11-4-5_MG | ecosystem: Environmental > Aquatic > Marine > Hydrothermal vents > Sediment ...
AAGAGTGCAAGGTGGAGAAGAGCTTTAGAGTGTTGGAACAGGTTCTGCAGGATGTTCATGTTCTACTTCAATGTGGTGAGAGGATGTTATTAGGACAGGTCGAAGTCCGAAGACGATAGAATTTTAAATGAGGCTACCTAAATACAAGCGAAGGTGGGGAAAATGGTGAGATATGAGTATCTAGGTTTTGATAGCTTTAACGATTATTTTAACACGTTTCTCAACACACTTTTAAAAACTAACAAGACATACGAGTACTTTGTCGATTGGGAGAAGGTAAAAAAGAACGTTAGAAAATTCAAGCATCAGATATTCCTACTTAACAGCTTAAGAGATGTAAAAGACAGAGATGAAATAAAAAGGGAATTTGTAGATTTGCTTGTAAGATATCCTGAAGTTCTGAAGGTTATTCCGTTGTTAATAGCTGAAAGGGTGAAAAACGGAAAAATAGACATTTTGGATCCAGATGTAATGGATTTTGTACAATACGACTTCAAGAAAAAGAGAATTAGCAAAGAGGAAGCTGAAAAATACGTTTACTTTTCTGAAAAAGTGGGGATAGTTGACTTGTTGATGGAAATTAAAGATTTGTACGATTATCTACTTGGAGTGGAGGTAGGACTTGATACAAATTCTAGGAAAAATAGGAGCGGTGATATTTTTGAGGATCTAGTTCAAATAGCACTTGAGAAATACCTGCCAGAAAGATTCAAGATCGTACCACAAGACCCGAATTTCTCACTATATCAGACCATAGGAAGAACTGCAAGAGAACAGGCAAAAAGACACGATTTTGTGCTGTATTTTAAGGATTCTCCAAAATTTATTTTAGAAGCAAATTTTTACAATGTTACTGGAAGTAAACCAATATCTATAGCTGAAAGCTATATAACCCTCCAGCATGAAGCGAGAAAATACAATGTTGACTTCGTTTGGATAACAGATGGTCCTGGTTGGTTATCTATGAAGGAACCGCTAATGAGGGCTATGAAGGAGATAGATTATGTTTTGAACTACAAGATGATTCCAAGATTTTGTTCGAGTTTGGATAAATTAGTTTAGATAAAAATATAACTCCGTTAAATAAACACATCCAGTGTACAAGAATTGGTTTCTCTTCTTTCGACCTCGTAATTGGTTATAATAACTTCTGTTGCCCCCTTTCTCCTGTCTGCTTTACTATTAATAAATCTATTAGCTTCGACAACAAATATATGGAAGTCATCATACAATTCTTTTATTTCATCTGTGTTTGAGTTACTTACCATAACGTAAACACCTTTTTTTGTCAACTTTTTGCAAATTTTTGCCAACCTTTTCTGCTCGGAATAGTCAAAACCTCCTGATGTGTAGTCTGTAAAATACGCAGTTTCCGAAACTGGTTGATATGGAGGGTCAAAATAAACAAAATCACCTTCACAAGCAGACAAAACAGCCTCCTCAAAATCTAAGTTAAGTATCTCAATATTTCTGAGCATGTTGCTGAATTCAAGAATATGCTCCTTTGGAGGCAAGCTTGGGTTTTTATATCGGCCAAACGGAACATTGAACTTTCCCGATTTATTGACTCTCCACAAACCGTTGTAACAGTGCTTGTTTAAATACAAAAACAATGCTGCTCTTTCAATACTGTATTTAGGATTTCCAATTATCTCGTTGAATCTTTCTCTTAACTTCAAGTAAGTTTCTTTTTCATTTTTGAATTCTGTATTGTTAAGCATTTCAACAAGCTCGTAAGGATAATTCTTGACAACATGGTATAGATTTATTAATTCCTCATTCAGGTCGGATATAACCGCCGATTTTAACATTCTTTTGTTGTATAGCTCAATCAGCAATGCTCCACCGCCAACAAAAGGTTCATAGTACGTTTCCCACTTTTTAGGAAGTCTATCTAAAAGTTCCGATAGAAGCTGCCTCTTTCCTCCTGCCCATTTTACCAGTGGTTTTAACATCAACCAATGTTCGGAACATCTACTATAAGAGCTTTCTCTTGAGTAAACAATCCGTTTCCGTCTATGTTGGAAATCGCTAATTGTTTGGCACTTTAGGTCTGTTGGGTTTCTGCTCCTCTGATACTGCATTATCTGTACTCCGCCAAAAATATCATCCGATTAACTCACTTAACCTCTCAACAACGCTATCTTTATCCCCCTTAACCTTCAAAACCTTGCTCCTCGACTTCTCACCGCTCACTATTTCAGCGTCTCCGAAAATCTCCTTGAATATGTTCAGTAGCTCCCTGTTGGCCTTACCCTCCTTTGCCGGACTCTTTAATTTGACCTCAATTGCCTTCCTCCACTCGTCGTAGCCGAAAGAAACTTCCTTCGAGCCGGGTGATACGTGCAGCAAAATAAGAACGCCGTCCTTAACCTCTTTTACTGCATCTTCTATTTTTGACATCTCAGTAAACTCTTTATTTTGCCTCTTAACTCTTTCCTCATGAAGGTTGGAATTATAGGTGCAAGCGGATACACTGGCTCTGAACTGCTCAGAATCCTCGCTAACCACCCCGAAGCCGAGGTAATCGCAGCATCATCAAGAAGATACGAGGGTCAGAAAATCTGTAAGATTCACCGTTTTCTGAAGGGATTTTACGACCTTGAGTTCTGCAGCCCTGACTTAAGTAACTTCATGGATTGTGATATCGTTTTCACAGCAGTTCCTCATGGACAAGCGATGAAGTATGTCCCAGAGCTTCTGAATAGCGAAATAAAGGTAGTTGACATCTCAGCCGACTATAGGCTGGACAGGGAAACCTACGAGAGAGTTTACGGCAAGAAGCATGAGGGTTACCTTGAAGCTGTTTACGGTCTGACCGAGCTTCACAGAGATGAAATAAGAAAGGCAAACCTCGTCGCTAATCCGGGCTGTTATCCCACAAGCACAATTCTCGCCGCAGCACCGCTTGCAAAACTTGAGCTGATTGAGAGAGTTGTTTTTGACAGCAAGAGCGGCATCACGGGAGCGGGAGAATCCCCCTCATCATTCACACACTACCCCAATTTGCACGAGTCGATAGTGCCATACAAGATCACCGAGCACCGCCACTACTACGAGATGGTTCAGGAGCTTGGCAAGCTCCAGCAGGACATTAAAATCTCCTTCACTCCTCAGGTTTTTCCGGGTTCGAGAGGAATTCTGACAAATGCACACATCTTCCTGCGTGGAGAGCTTACGAAGGACGAGCTTTACCAGATTTACGAGGATTTTTACAAGGACTGCTTCTTTGTCAGAATTCAGGAAAGTGTCTCTCTAAGTCAGGTTAGGGGAAGCAACTTCTGCGACATCTCCATCCATCCTGGAGAGGACAGAGTTGTTGTCGTTTCTGCCATCGATAACCTCGTGAAAGGGGCATCGGGACAGGCGGTTCAGAACATGAACCTGATGATGGGCTTTGACGAAACTCTTGGACTTAGAACTCCGCCACTCTTCCCATGAAAAATTTTTTAGACAGCCTGATCAGAAGAGTTCGGTAGGGTAGGTATCGGTGAATGGAACATGGCGAAGGACGTGGTAACGATAAATGTTGGAAAAAACGGTGTGACGGAAAGCTTAATAAACGAGATAAATTTCCTGCTTGAGAAGCGTGGAGTAGTTAAGGTTAGAATGCTCCGAAATTTCAGAGAGTCGTCTGGTAAGGATAAAAAGGAGCTTGCCCAGGAGATAGCCTCAAAAGTTAAGGGTAGGCTCGTTGATTTCAGAGGGTTCGTGCTAACCTTCGAGAGGTGAAGATATGGCGACAGTATATGATGTTCCGGCGGATTTGCTAATTCAGAGGGTTGCCGAAAGATTGAAGGATATGGTCGCTCCTCCTGAGTGGGCGAAGTATGTGAAGACAGGTGTCCACAAGGAGAGAAGTCCAGAGCAGGATGACTGGTGGTACATAAGACTTGCCTCGATATTCAGAAGAGTTTACATTGACGGCCCAGTTGGCATCGAGAGGCTGAGAACATTCTACGGCGGGAGAAAAAGGAGGGGATCCAAGCCACCGAAATTCAGAAAGGGAAGCGGGGCGATAGTAAGGAACGCCCTCCATCAGCTTGAGCAGCTCGGCTTTGTGAAGAAGACAAGGGAGGGTAGAGTTGTAACTCCGATGGGGAGGTCATTCCTCGACAAAGTTGCAACAGAACTCAAATCTGAGCTTGTTTCTAAGATTCCTGCCCTCGAAAAGTATTGAGGGTGGTTTTTATGGATGAACTGGAAGAGATCAGACGAAGGAAGCTGATGGAGCTGCAGAGGCAGAAGGAGCTTGAGGAATTGCAGAAGGAGGAGATGAAAAGACAGGTAGAAGCTCAGAAGAAGGCAATTCTTAGGGCAATTCTTGAACCTGAAGCAAAGGAGAGACTTTCACGCTTAAAATTAGCCCATCCTGAAATTGCTGAAGCAGTTGAGAACCAGCTTATCTATCTGGCACAGGCAGGTAGAATTCAGAGCAGGATAACCGATAAAATGCTCGTTGAGATTTTGAAAAGGGTTCAGCCCAAGAAGAGGGAAACCAGAATCATAAGGAAGTGATACTATGGGGAAGAAGACTGTTGGCGTTAAGAAGAGACTGGCAAAGGCCTTAAAGCAGAACAGAAGAGCTCCTGTCTGGATTACAGTGAAGACGAAGAGGAGTGTATTTGGGAGCCCAAAGAGGAGACACTGGAGAAGTAGCAGGTTAAAGGTGTGAGGTGAAGGCAATGGCAAAGGTCGTCTTAGAGAGGGTTTACTCGATAAGGCTCAGGCACAAGATGAGAAGGTATCCGAGATGGCTCAGGGCTAAGAAGGCAGCAAAGTATGTGAGAAAGTTCCTCAGCAGACACATGAAGGTTGAACCTGAGAACGTGAAGCTTGACACCGCTGTAAACGAGAAGATCTGGGAAAGAGGGGCTGAAAAACCGCCGACAAAGATAAGGGTGAGGGCTGTGAAGTTCGACGACGGAATAGTGGAAGTCGAACTAGCGTGAATGAAAGTTGCTGTTAATGGCAATCCACTGATCGGACTCTACGCAAAGGTTTCGGAAGATTACGCGGTGGTTGGTGTAAACCACGAACCACTTATCGAGGCGATCAAGAGCAGACTTGAGGTTGAGGTTATCGTAACTAAAATAGCTGGCTCAGAGCTTGTTGGTGCAATGATGGCTTTGAACAGCAGAGGAGCTGTTGTGAGCGATCAAATTCTTTCGGGGGAGCTTAAAGAACTTGAAAAAAAGCTTGACGTGTTGGTTGTCGAAACTCCCATGACGTGCTTCGGAAATAATTTGCTTATAAATGACAGGGGCGGAATTGCAAATCCCGAAATGGATAGCAGCATTCTGGAAAAAGTAGCTGATTTTTTGGGCATAGAGCTTGTCAAGGGGACTGTTGGCGGTATAAAAACAGTCGGTATGGCTGCTGTTATAACAAATAAAGGGGGATTGGCAAATCCCAACATCAATGAGTGGGAAGTAAAGAGGCTTGAGGAAGTCGCGGGAGTGGAGGTTCTGACCGGAACCGTTAACTTTGGAACCGACATGGTGGGTTCCGGAGTTGTTGCAAATTCCAAAGGATATGTGGTGGGAAGAGACACCACCGGATTTGAGCTGGGGGTAGTTGAGGAAGCCCTTTTTCCGTGAGGTGATGGTATGAGGTTTGAGGTTAGAGGAGCGTTCAAAACTCAGGAAGGCTGGCAGAAGTTCACGAAAGTCGTGGAAGCGAACAACGAAAAGTATGCCCTTGAGAAGGTGTACTCTTTAATAGGAAGCAACCATAAAGTTAAGAGAAATCTTATAAAAATTGAGGAAGTGAAACAGACATGAGTTCTGAGAAGGAAATTCAGGAGAAAATTGCAACTCTGCAGATATTACAGGAAGAGGCTGAAGCGCTTCAGAGAAGAATCATAGAGCTTGAAGTTCTGGAGAACGAGTACAGAAAAACGCTTGAAACGCTTGAGTTTTTTGAATCTATAGACAACAACGTTGAAGCTCTGATGAACATTGGAGGGGGGGTTTTCGCCTACGTTGACGTGAAAAACAGCAAGAAAATGCTCGTTGACATCGGCAGTGGTGTTGTTGTGGAGAGAGAAGTTGGAGAAGCAATAGAATTCGTCAAAAAGAGAATAAAGAGAATTGAAGAAAATCAGGAGAAGATTACATCGATGCTTCAGCAAATTCTGGCTCAGGTTCAAAAAATCCAGCAAGAAGTTGCTGCAAAACAAAAGCAGGAGTGAATCGAATGTTCAAGGTTCTCAAGGAGAAGTTAGGTGGTTTAAGGAAGAAGATAGAGGAGAAGGAGAAGAAGGAAATTGAGGAGATAGAAGAAGCTGAAGTTGAAAGAGAGCAAACGAGAGAGGAAACAAAAGCTGAAAAGCAAAAGGTAAAGGTTGGACTGAAAGACAAGGTAGCAGCGCTTGTTGTAAGCAGAGAAGTTGTCATCGACGAAAAGAAGGTAGAAGACATCCTTGAAGAACTGGAAATAATTCTCCTTGAGAGCGATGTTGCTTTTGAGGTTGTTGATGCGATATCCGAAGCCTTAAAAAGCAGGCTGGTTGGTAGGAGGAAGAAGCTGACTGAAAAACTTTCCGACATTGTCATGGAAGAGCTCAAGTCAATAATTCTTGAAATTCTTGACGAAAACAGGTTCGATTTTGATGAATTTGTGAAAGAGAAGCTGAAGGAGAAGAAGCCTTTGGTGATCGCCTTTGTCGGAGTTAACGGCACGGGAAAAACGACCACAATCGCCAAGGTGGCAAACAGGCTGATGAAGCAGGACTACTCAGTAGTGCTGGCTGCCGGAGATACTTTCAGAGCGGGGGCGATAGAGCAGCTAGAAGAGCACGCTAAAAAACTTGGGGTTAAGCTGATCAAGCACAAACATGGTTCTGACCCAGCAGCAGTTATTTATGATGCAATAAAACATGCGGAGAGCAAGGGAATAGATGTGGTGCTTGCAGACACTGCTGGAAGAATGCACACCAAAAAGAACCTTCTCGACCAGCTTGAAAAGATAAAGAGAGTGACGAAGCCTGACCTGATAATATTCGTGGATGAGAGCATTGCCGGAAACGATGCGGTGGAGAGGGCGAGAATGTTCGCAGAAACTGTGGGAATTGACGGAAGCATTTTAACGAAGCTCGACGCTGACCCCAAGGGAGGTTCTGCAATTTCCATCAGCTACGTGACAAAGAAACCGGTGCTCTTCTTTGGAGTTGGACAGGAGTACGATGACCTCGTGAAATTTGAGTCGAAGTGGCTGGTTGAAAGAATCTTTTCATGAAGATAATCATCCCTTTTAAGACAAGCAATCCCAAATCGAGGCTTTCCATACTTCTCAGCGAGGAGGAGAGGGGGGAGCTTGCGAGACTGATGCTCCTCGATGTTGTTGATGCTGTAAAACCCTTCGGGGATGTTTTAGTTTTGTGTCCCACAGAGGTTGATCTGGAGGGGGTTAAGGTTATAGTTGATAACTCTGATTTGAACACAGCGATTAACAAGCTAATTGACCAAGTTCCCTTAGCAGTGATAATGTCAGACCTCCCCCTCCTTAACAAGGAGGTTTTAAGGAGATTCTTTGAAATTGATGGTGACGTAGTCATCGCACCCGGAAGGAAAGGGGGGACCAACATGCTTCTCGTAAGAAAAAGAGGGTTCAGAGTTTCTTATCATTACGGAAGTTTCTTCAAACACCTTGAAATAGCCCTAAAATCAGGGATGAAAGCGAAAATCTTCGATTCTTTCTTCTCATCAGTCGACATCGATGACGAGAACGACCTTCTTGAGCTCATGATGCATGGGGAGGGGAAGAGGTCATATAGGTTTTTGAAGGATATCGGTTTCTCTGTGAGTTTTGAGAAAACACCCAGACTTGAACGTAGAGTTTTTATGCAACCGTAATTAAAAAACTTTAATGGAGAACTTCGAAATCTGGGTTGAAAAATACCGCCCCCGCACTCTTGACGAGGTTGTGGGACAGGACGAGGTAATTCAGAGGCTTAAAGGATACGTTGAAAGAAAGAACATACCCCATCTCCTCTTTTCAGGGCCACCCGGAACCGGAAAGACGGCAACGGCAATAGCTCTTGCAAGGGATTTGTTCGGAGAGAACTGGAGGGACAACTTTATCGAGATGAACGCGAGTGATGAGAGAGGGATTGATGTTGTGAGGCACAAGATAAAGGAGTTTGCCAGAACGGCTCCAATTGGGGATGCTCCCTTCAAGATAATCTTCCTCGATGAAGCTGATGCTCTCACGGCTGATGCTCAGGCTGCTTTGAGGAGAACTATGGAGATGTACTCAAAATCGTGCAGGTTCATACTGAGCTGCAACTACGTGAGCAGGATAATCGAGCCAATTCAGAGCAGGTGTGCTGTTTTCAAGTTTAGACCCGTGCCAAAAGAGGCGATGAAAAAGAGACTGATGGAAATATGCAAAAAAGAGGGTGTGAAGATTACAGAAGACGGTCTTGAAGCCTTGATATACATCTCGGGTGGAGATTTTAGAAAGGCCATAAATGCTCTGCAGGGAGCTGCTACGATTGGAGAGGTCGTGGACGCTGAGGCGATATACCAGATAACCGCAACAGCAAGGCCTGAGGAGGTGGTGGATCTGATTCAAACGGCGTTAAAGGGCAACTTCATGGAGGCGAGAGAGATACTCGACAGGTTGATGGTAGAATACGGAATGAGTGGAGAGGATATAGTGTCGCAGCTCTTCAGAGAGATACTTTCGATGCCAGTAGAGGATAGCCTAAAGGTTCAGCTCATCGACAAGCTTGGAGAGATCGACTTCAGGCTTACTGAGGGTGCGAACGAGAGAATTCAGCTTGACGCCTATCTGGCATACCTTTCCACTCTTGCCAAGAAGTGATGTGGGAGAAATTCAAAAAAGAAAGGCTTGAAGGTTACCTTAAGGCAAAGGCTGAGGGAAAGGTTGATGCGGACATAGTAGATTTGCTTGACCTCATCAACGAATTCGACTGCTTTGTCACCCTTTCAAGCTGCAGCGGTAGGATAGCTGTTATAGATCTCAAAAAGCCGGGAGATAAAGTCAACTCCGAGTTTTTGGGCAAGTGGCATGAGGGTGTTGAGGCTGAAGAGGTCAAGGAAGCAGCGATGAAGAGCAGAAACACCGCCTGGCTCATTCAGTATCCACCCATCATTCATGTTGCATGCAGGGATATTGAGGCTGCAAAAGCTCTGATGGACGTTGCAAACCAAGCCGGATTCAGGAGGAGTGGTATAATATCCCTAAACAATTTTGTGGTTGAGGTGGCATCTCTTGAGAGACTCGAACTCCCAATTGCTGAAAGAAACAGGATGCTCATCGACGAAAGATATCTTGAGCATGTTGTCAAATGGGCGAACGAGAAACTATTCAAGGGAAAGGAAAAATTGAGGAGGTTAAAGGTTGTTTTAGAGTCTCTTCAGCGTGAAAACACCTATGGCAGCGATTAGTATTGCACCCACAATTGACCCAGCAAAGTTCTGCAATGCATCTGGAGCTTCTGGGTTGAGCACGTAGGCAGCGGAGGCCCAGACGACCAAGCCAAAGGCTATCAGCAGGAATATTATTGTGAAGTACTTTGAAACTCTTCTGTTTTCGGCGTAGGCATCAGCGGCCCTTGCAAGCAGTGCGAATATCCCGGAAAGGACGAACCACCAGGTGCTGTAGAAAATGAAGCTCGAAATCGCCTCTGCTACCTCTGGAATGTTAGCGGAAACGTTGAAACCGTTCACAATGCCGATTATTAGCAATATGGCTGATGTAACGTAGAAGATGAAGGAAAGTCTTCCCTCCACCAACGATACACGAACTGTATCGAGAAAATTCGCTATGTTCTGCTCCCAGCCGTACGCCTTAACCAAGAAGTAGACACCAAGGAAGAATATTATCCCACCGAGACCCCATTCGGGATGCTGCATAACCAGAAAGACGGAATAAACGAGGAAAACCATTCCAAGAGGAGCGAGAGTGATTCTTGCAATTTTTGGGTCGTTCAGCATCCTTCTTATAAGGAAGTAAGTGCTCTCAATCGTTCTGCTCTGCCTTACAACAACTCTCTGAACCGAGTCTATTTTAACTCTTGAAGAGATGATCGGAAGAACGAACTCATCTTCTGAACCGTCAGTAACGACTATTGCAGCTGATGGTCTCAGATTTAACACCACTCTGTCAAGCTGCTCAGCAATTTTTGAGTCAGAAGCGACACCAACGCTCTTATCCCCGCAAACAACGACCACTTCAGCATCTTCTCCCTTCTCCCTAAGAGCATCGTAGATTTTTATGGCTGCAAACATGGCATTTACGTCTGAATCTTCCGGATCTGCTGTGCCGAGCCTTACCGCAGCAGAAACGACATTCTCTCTCCCGATAACAGGTGATAAAATACCAGCCTTCTGCCCTAGGTCATCATCTCTGTCAATCACAAGCACAAGCTTTTTTACCATTAAAAAAAATGGGGAGGGAAATATATAAAAAACTATCTGAACTTGCCGAGAACGCTCCTCGCAATGGTGTTGAGCTGAACCTCCTTCGTCCCCTCGTAAATTTCGGTAATCTTTGCATCTCTGAAGAACCTCTCCACCTCGTATTCAGCTATGTAGCCGTAACCTCCATGCATCTGCACGGCTTCATCGCATACCCTGACAGCAAGCTTTCCGGCATAGTACTTGGCCATTGAAGTTAGCCCGGGATCAATCCTACCCTGATCGTAGTTCCACGCTGCCTTGTAAATCAGCAACCTTGCCGCTTCAAGCTGCGTTTTGAGGTCTGCAATTCTGTGCTGTAAAGCTTGAAAAGCTCCTATCGGCTGTCCGAACTGTTTTCTCTGCTTTACGTAGTTGACAATTCTATCAAAAGCACCCTGAGCAATTCCCAAAGCCTGAGCAGCGATCTCAATTCTGCTCTCGTCGAAGAATTCCAGTACCTGATAGAAGCCTCTGTTAAGCTCCCCAATAACTGCCGAATCATCAACTCTGACGTCTTTAAAAACAACTTCGGCAGTTGGAGAAGCCCTTATGCCGAGCTTACCCCCAATCTTGGTTGTCTTCAATCCGGGAGTGTCTTTCTTCACGAGAAAAGTGGAGAATCCCCTGTAGCGTGGCTGCGCATCAGGATTAGTGACGGCAAGGACGACATAGTAATCCGCGATTGTTCCATTTGTTATGAACGTCTTTGAGCCGTTGATAACCCACTCATCTCCATCTTTCTCAGCTTTCGTTTTTATCGCCGTCAAATCGCTACCAGCTTCGGGCTCTGTATAGCAGCCTGCAGTGATTGCCTCACCGCCTGCCACCTTCGGCAGAACTTCTTTTTTCTGCTCCTCGCTGCCGAACCTCATTACAACTTCAGATGAGAAGTCCGAGAGGATTATTGCACTACCAATTGTACTGTCAGCCCTGCAAAACTCCTCGACGATGAGTATGTTCTCAAGCACACCCATTCCCGCTCCGCCGTACTCTTCGGGAAAGTGCACACCGATGAAGCCAAGCTCACACGCTTTTTTCCACAAATCGAATGGGAATTCTTCATTTCTGTCGTATTCCTCGGCCCTCTCCTTTGTGAACTCGTTTACAGCGAATTCTCTGGCAGCGTTTTTAATATCCTTTTGGTCTTGTGTAAGCTCGAAGTCCATGACGCCTCTCAAACAAAAACCATTTAATATTTGCCTTTAGGGTGCTTACACAATCCTCAATCCAATCTCTTCT
>Ga0190319_1000142_pt1 | contig 11487 bp, 7 predicted proteins | sample 48701145_MG_FD_165040 | JGI IMG/M metagenome (GOLD analysis project Ga0190319, IMG submission 165040) | Hydrothermal vent sediment bacterial communities from Southern Trench, Guaymas Basin, Mexico - 4870-11-4-5_MG | ecosystem: Environmental > Aquatic > Marine > Hydrothermal vents > Sediment ...
GCTGGAGCAACTTCACTTGGCAGAACGCTTCGGTTGGTGCTGGCACGACGGTCTGCTGGAGGGTTTACGCTAACGATACCGCGGGTAACACGAACGTTACAAACGTAATGTGCTTTACCGTCGTGGAACCCTCTGTGGTCTGTCAGTACCAATCCCAATCCGCCACGGCGGTGGGTGTCGCGACTGCCCTCAACTTGTCGTGCTTTTGGAAGACGAACGGAATTCCGTTAAGCCGTGTCTGGCTCACCACCAACGAATCCGGAGAGTGGAAGAATTACACTCTCCAACGTTTCATCGAAATTTACGACAACGTTTCTTCTACTCTCTTCCGAGAAAACACGACAGACGTAGACATTCCAGACGCAGACGGAGAAGTGTACAGTATAATAAGGATTGATGAAGGAGGAACGATAGATTACCTCGAGTTTTGTGTAGACATAATCCACACGTCTAGGTACGACCTCAGCGTTACCCTTTACCATCCTGAGGGGAGCGGAATTGAGCCTTGGTTCAGGATGGGAGATTATGAGGATGATATCCACCAGTGCTGGAAAACCTACGTGTTTCAGGGGAAGCTTGCAAACGGGACTTGGAAGGTGGGAATCCAAGATTACGACTCCGGAGATACAGGATATCTCGACTACTGGAACATAACGGTAGTCACTCGAGACAAGGAATTCGCCCGAACGCAGGCGTGGTCCAACCTCACCTGGAGTAATTCATCTTTATCTCCGAACACTCACGTATGCTGGAGGATGTACGCCAACACTACTACGGGCGTGGTAAACGCGAGCGATGTAATGTGCTTTACCGTAAAACCGACGAAAACGCTCGTCAGCCTAGACTACCCCTCTCCGTCTACCTACACGGTAAGCAACCCATACCTCGTTACTCAGAATCATAGCTTTACCGTCAACGCCAGCGTGACTTGCTATTCAGAGGGTGAGAGAGGAACCTGCGGTAGGGTGGCCCTTAACGTAAGGTACAACGCTTCCGGTAGCGACCCGACGGAACCGATAAATTCGACTCTCAACGCGACACCCTTTTACGTGAAAGGTTCCTCGAGGGCTGGGTGGATGTACAGGAGAAGCATGAAGGTAGTAAACAACAACGCAACCCTCTCGTTGGTAAAGGGTTTTCCCGTAAACTTCACGTTAGACACTCGACAGCTCGTAGAAGAAGGGAAACTGAAGGCCGACTGTAGCGACCTTAGGATAAGGTGGTACGACCCGGCCTCATCGACCTTCGTCGACATGCCTTGGGTCAACCTCACTCCCTGCAACACAACGTCCACGGAAATATGGACTGCTATCCCGAACGAGATAGAGGCTGGGGGTGAAGGTTTGTACTACATTTTTTACGGGAACGAAAACGCTACCCACCCTAACTACACGGAGTCTGACGTGAGAGGGTACAAGCCGGATGAATACACACTCGGGCTTTTCCACTTTGACGAGTGCACGGGCCAAGCGACGCGCGAGGAAATCAGCGGTCTCTACGCTCGGTTGGGCTACGACCCTTCCGCGGATTCTTACGACCCTTCTTGGGTTGATGGAAAGTACGGGTGTGCGTTGTATTTCAACAAAAGCGACTTCCTGAATTATTTTGAAAACAGCGCGGCCTTGGAGTTACCGCAGAACTTCACGCTGGAGGCTTGGGTAAAGGTGGAGAGTGCGACGAACGAGGAAAATTTCATCTTTGCGAAGTACGACTATCCTGACTATGGATATGCTCTGCAGATAGTAAATTCATCAGAAGCTGTAGAAACGTTTAGGGGTAAGTTTTACGACGGAGAGTATGAATTCCTCACAACAGCACCAAACTACTCCGTCTCTGTCGGTCAGTGGCACCACGTAGCTATCACTTGTAACGGAACTTACGTAAAATGGTACGTGGACGGGAGCGTGGTAAAGGAAGGCTTCTGGAAGCTCGGCGAGCAGATTGTTTCCTTATCCGTCGCCCCGGGCCCCGCAACGTTCACCGTGGGCACGCCGTCCGATGCCATGGGCCTGTGGTACCATTCGTTTCACGGGACCATAGATGAAATTAGGATCTCCAGCAAGGTAAGGTCCGTAGAAGAGATGTACTGGGTATCTCCGTCCCCCTCCGTGGTCGTCGGAAAGGAAGAACGGCTCTACAACCGGGTAGAAGGTGAAATCGACAAGTCGGAGAGAATCGATGCTCAGTGGGAGGTTGTAGCGACAGGACCCGTAGGTTCGGTATGGGTAATAGATGTAAACGTCAGTTCTTCCCTCGCGACCGTTCCTAAAAACGAAAGTTCAGACGTTTACGTGAAGATCGTTGAAGGAATGGCTCACCCAAAAATAATTAAACCTTTGGACAACGACGGCGCGGCCGTTGGCGAAGAGTTTGAGCTTAACTCGACTTTTTGGGGTGAAGGGAGAGCCGACCTTTGTAACGCGACTATCTATTTGCCAGAAGGCTTGACCTTGGTCAACGAAGACCCTGTGCATTTTATAGGAAACCTCAGCTACGGGAAAGAAAACTCTACGAAGTGGTTGATCAGGGCTGACCAACCAGGGGTTTACAACATAACGGTGGGGGTGAATTGTTCTTGGGGCAAGACTGTAGTCCTGAGGAATTATACGATTTACAACTTTACCGTATCGAACCTCGTGCTAAAAAGAGAGGTTTCTTACGTTGGTGAGGAATGGAAAGCTGGCGGAGGCTATGTAGGAGTAAGGCTCGTAGTTTACAACAACGAGAGCAAGGAAGTGAGGAACTTGGAAGTTACGGAAACGATTCCCCAGCAAGCTCAAGTTATAAGGATAAACGACGGTGGCGCGCTCGACGGAAACAGGATAACTTGGAAGACCCTAAACTTAAGGCCTGGAGACTTTAAGACTTTCAGCTACGTGGTGTATTCTCCTTCAAGCGGCGATTTCTACTCAAAGGCGACTTACGAAGGCGTAACTAACGTTAGCAGGAGGGCTGGAAGCCTTACCGTCGAAAGCTTGCCTTACGTAAGCTTCGAGTTGGACGCCGACGACGCGACGACGAGCGATGCGAGGGTTACTTACTTGGGAAGCTTCGTAGAAAGGAAAGTTCACCTAAACAGAACCCAGACTTTTAAGCTGATAGCTTACAATACCCACCCTAGCCTAAGCCTGACGAACGTCAACATAACTCTGAAAATTCCGGGAAATTGTCTAGACCCCACGAACGTAGAATCCTTTAACGAAGAAACTTCTGCTGAAGCCAGCGTGAGTTACGACAGTCAAAGCAAGACTATTACTTGGGCTAACGTGAACGTCAGCTCTGCTTGGGGCATTCCTGCGAACTCTTCGGTGGCTTTCAGGTTCGACCTCACTTGCAATTCCACGGGAAGCGAGTTTGTTGCCAGCGCTTTCAACGGAACCATAAACTCGACCCAAGAGCTTTTCGTGGAAGTGATAAGGCCCGAGCTGGTAGTAGAAAGGATTTCGCCTACCAAAGTCGCGAGCGGAAGTACTTTTACCGTAACTTTAAGGTTGAGGAACGAAGGAAAAGCAAACGCTTACGCTACCCTCCTTTGGGACTGGGTACCCAGCGATTTCTCTATAGTCAACGCTTACGGAGCAAGCGTTAACTCGACGAAAGCTCCCCAAGAGATAAAGTTCGACGTCGGCTTAATCGAAGCCGGTCAAACCGTGGAGCTAAGGTACGAAGTTCAAGCACCCTCAGTAAGCTCCGATACTACCTACTATTTCGGAAAAGCCAACTTTACCTACCAAGATAAGTTTTACTACAATTACTATGGCGAGGAGCCCGGGCAAAAGCCAATAACAGTTCTGGCTACAGCTCCGAGGGTTGAGCTTAGCTTTAACCAAACCGAAGCAAACGCTTCTCAACCGTTAGCTTTAAAGTTAACGGCTAAGAATCCTACCACCTTGGATGCGATCAACGTGAGCTTGAACTTAACTTTACCTGAAGGATGGAGTTTGCCGTCTTCTCTATTACCGACGAAGGGGAAGGCTGTGTTAATTACCGAGGAAAGGAAAGTAGTGTGGGAGAACTTTACCCTCAACTTAACCTCCAGCGAAAACTTGACTTTCTCGGTCAACGCTTCAAAAATAGCTGGAACAAACTTTTTCCACGCAAGCGTGGTTTATCATTACTCTAACGAAAAGCTCGAGTTGACTAAAGATTTGTCGGTTAAAGTTCATGCTCCTTGGGTTGAGATAAGGAGAGAGTTACCCGAATCGGTAGGAACCAACGTCGAGTTTGAAGTGAAGTTGATATTCGACAACTCGAAAGGAAGTAGCAGAGCTTTGAACATAACGTTGAACGAGAGTGTTTGCGAAAACAACCCCTCTCCCTGCAGCTTGAACCAAAGTGCTGAAAAATGGTTGTTGAACTCTCAGCAACCAGACTCTTGGAGTTGCACCCAAACTCATTGCAGTTACGGCTGGACGAACCTCGGTAACGTTACTTATTACAACGAGAGTAACGTGGTCGAAATAAATCTCAATCAAATTCAAAACGGGAGCAGCATAACCTTAAGCTATCACCCTCTCATCGGCGAGGTCGGCAGCTACTATTTCCACGCTAAAGGTAGCAACAAGGATGATTGGCACAACTCATATTCCTTAGAATCGGAATATACTTTGACAGTCGCTCACAGGCCGTTCTTGGATTTTTCTTCTTCACCCTCAAAGACTTTCGTCAACTTTACTCGAGAGTTCGAGTTCAGAGTTTATAACTATGGTGATGAGGATGCGAACGAAACGAGGATGTTCATCCGATTGCCCGAAGGGTGGCAAGTCGTGGAAATAGCCACCGACTCGGGGAGTGCTAGCGTTACCGGAAACGTCATAGAATGGAACTTGACTCGGTTGAACGTTTCCGAGGAAGAAATTCTTAAAGCCAACATAACTCCAAGCTTAGAGAGGGGAAGTTTCAACTTCCTCTACAATTCAAGCTACAGGGGGGCAACTTACTACGGAAGTTACAAGAGCTTGGAGAGCTTGGGAATAGTCACGCTCAAGCCAGAGGTGGTTTTGGAGAGCACGTTGCCGACGAGCGTAAGCAAGGATACTCAGTTCCTAGTAGAGATTAGTTTGCTCGACGACGGAGACTTAGAATACTCTACGAACGCGAGTGAGCTAAACTTGACGCAACGCTACCCCAGTAGCTTTTCTTTGAACTGTAAAGACGTAACCAACGGGAGTTTCGCGGAAGTGAGATGCGACAACTCGACGGGTTTCTACGTGAACTGGTTCAACCAGACTTTATCACCGGGAGAGAGCGATAAGGTAACCTACAAAATCTTAGCTCTAGAAAAGGGAAACTACACGTTCAACCTAACTTTAAGCTACAGGGATGCTGCCAACAATAATTGGGTTGTTCAGACTTCCCAAAAAATCGAAGTAGTAGCTAACAGTCTTAACTTAACCGTTTACAACAAAACGCTCGGGATTTCCGAAGCTACGATAAAAATTTTGAAGGATGGTAGGTTGATCTCCTCGTCATCGGGTTCGATCGTCGCTGATTTAGGAACGAACGTTAACTACGACCTTATCTTAACGCGGAATTTGACAGGCCAAAACCTCACTGTCATACTCAAAGGGTTACGGATAACCGAAAATTTGGTGAAGGATTCCCAGATAGTAGAGGGTTACGAGGGTTACAAGCCAAGCTGGATTACAAACTTAACCCCAATTTTCGCTCTCGACGACAGCGAACTTGGTTACGAGTATGCAACGCTTTGTATCCCGACAGAAGGATTGTCGGTCAACAAGATATTACACTGCTTAGATTGGAACTTTTCATCAGCGAATTGCTCAAGGTGGGAGGTTCACAACTTAGAGCATTACGAAGCTCAAAAGAACGCTACGCATCTCTGCTTCAACGTTACAAGCTTTGCTGGATACGCCGGAGGAGTTGGCTACAACTCCAACTTAACGATTTGGGACGATACGGATGAAGTGACGAAATACGTCAACGAACAGATTTACTTCTATGCAAACTACACTAACACTACCAGCGGAGAGAGCATCAACGGTACTAACGTGTATTGCAAGATAACTTTCAACGTTAGCGGAGGTTGGACCCCATGGGAGACCATGATCTTTAACACGACAATGTTGCTCTACCAGTACAACAGGAGTTTTGACCAGGCAGGAACTTTTTATTGGAACGTTAGCTGCAACGGTTCTGCTTTAGGATATGATCCTTTAAACGCAAGCGACACTGTTACGGTCTCGCCTAGAGGTTACCTCCAAGTCTCGCTGATAGCTCCCGACCCTACTGTAGTTACCGACGTCGTCCAGAACTCGACCTTCTGGGTCAACGCGACGGTTACCTGCAAAGGAGGGGATTGCGGCGAGGTCAACGGGACGGTAAGGTACAACTCCAGCTCTCCCTATCCCGACGCTCCCGTACCGGAAGCTTACGGGGCTACCCCTTTCTTCATCAACGAGACTCCAGCCAGGGCTATGAAGAGCTGCGGAACCCTCGCTCAAGACCAGAGTTGCAACCTTAGCTGGCTGGTAAATGCTACGGGAAGCGTTGGCAGCGCTTGGAAGGTCGGAGTCCTCTTCAACTCTTCTTCGGCTGGCGTGGAGCAAAACCACACGGAGAATGCAACCGTGGAGATAATCACCTGCACCGTGGACATGACGGTCCATTTTTCCTCCGTGGAGTTCGGCACCGTCAACCCTAGCACGCAAGGAAATGACGCCACGGGTAACGAGGGTAACGCTTACAACGTGAGCGTCAACGAGGGTTCTTGCAACCTCGACCTTTATATCAACGCCACCGACCTCGTGAACGAGACCTACTCTTCAAGGATTAAAGTCGGTAACTTGACTTTCAGCAACCAGACGAACGATTACTCTACTTCTTTCCCGTTGAGCTACGCGTTCCAGCTCATAAGGGGTAACGTTCCCCCATCGACCAACGTTACCCTCTGGTTCTGGCTCGACGTTCCTCCCGTTTACGCGGGGTACTACTTGGGAAGCATGACCATCAAGGGAGTTTTAAGGGGCGAGGAACCGTGAGCGGTTGACCGTCAAAGTTCTAAATCGGTCTTAAGTTTCAGGAAAAGATTTAAACCAGCTTGCCTATAATCTTTTATGGAGCTTGTATTCCACGTTGAAAAGGAAAGGTATGCTGAGTTGAAGGAAAAATTGCTAAAGGATGAAGTAGCATCGCTGGCAAGCATAACTTTCAGGGAGGCTTCTCAGCTCGGAGGAGAGGAAGGGTACTACTGCATAGTCTCTGGCTCCGAGGAAAAGTGCGAGAGGGCTAGGGAAATCTGCAAGGAGTTTGCTAAAGAAATCGAGGGGGAGGAAAAGGAAAGGATACTGAAGAAAATTAAGGAAGAAGAAGAAGCCGCAACTTCTGGGCTGGGAGCAATCCTAGGATAGTTGCGGCCGTAGTCTAGCCTGGTTAAGACGCAGCCCTGCCACGGCTGAGACCCGGGTTCAAATCCCGGCGGCCGCACGCTTTTTTTATTCGTGAGTATTAAGTTGTTAAAAGTGACCCTAGTGCTGGTGTTAACTTTTTTAGACACAAAACCATATACTGTTTTGATAGGATGCCAATCTTCGCTCCAAAGAGAAAAGAAGAGGAAGCAAGGATCGAACCTCCTCCTGAAGTTCCTACAGCTGAGGAACTCAAGAAGATTGCCGAGAGGATAAGGGAGGGTATAGCAGGAAAGGAAAAATCTACGGAAGAGATTGAAGAATTGGCTAAGAAAGCTGAGGAAAGGGAAGAGAAAGAGGAGGAGAAGGAGAAAAAACCTCCTCCAGAGGAAGAGAAAGAAATCGTCGGCCCACCGCTTTTCATCAAGCTCGAGAAGTACCACAAGATCCTTAAAATCGTGGCGGAAATAAGGAGGGTTATACTCACCCTCAAGACCGTCGTCTCCACGCTCATCGAGATCCAGAAGCTTAACGAGGATAACCTCAAGCTCTTCAAGAAAAGCATAGAAAAGCTCGACTCAAAACTCGCGGAGCTCGATAAGGAGTTGCTTCGCCCGAGGGAAATTCCGCTGATAACAGGGGGAGAAGCTGGCGGAGCAGGAGTAGAGAGTTTGCTCACAGACCTTAGGACTCACTTGAAAGCGCTTAGGGATGAGCTGGAAACGCTTGTCTAAGCTTTTGAGGAAGGAAAGAGTTTGTCAACACTTTCCACGAGCTTGGGTATTGGCAGGAATTCTTGGATGGTAGCAGCTGCAGCGACTTCGTGGCCACCTCCCCCAAGAGACTTGGCTATCCTGTAAACGTTCTCTTGGGTATGGGTTCTCAGCTCGACCTTAGTGTAAATCCTCTTCTTGGTCCTATCGATCTGCCTGAAAACACCCGCGATAACGTGGAAGGGAGCTGCTTCGTGCTCCTTAAGCTTTTTTACGACAAGGTACATGGGCAACGGTTTTGTCGTCTCGTAAACGGCTAGCTTCTTGTTACCAGCGACCGTAAAAACCTTCGTCCTCGAAATCACCTCCTCCATCCTCTTTTCCACCCATTTCAAGTAATCGTCGATGAGCTTCACCACCTTCAAATCTTTCTCGAAAACCTCTAGACCTTCTAGGGCGAGGGTTTTAGCGAGAGAAACCAGCTTGTTGTGTAGCATCGCTCCCTTATACTTCCACTTGTAGCTCGCCACCAAGTTTCTAAGGAATTCTGCCTCCGAGCTTTCGATGCTATCCCTGTCTATTTCGTTAGCCCAACCGACGAGCTCATCCTCCACCTCAAAGTACTTCGCAACCAAAGCGGCCGCGCTCGGAGAGTCTTTGTCCACCACCACCTCCACGTTGCTCGGAAAGGATTTTATTTCCCATTCATGATGGTCTATCCACGTAGCGGAATCGAAGACCGAGGAAAGGAGCATGGTTTTTTGGTTTGCTGCGAGGTCGAAAACGTAAAGTTTGGTGGGAAGCGACGGTTTTGCCAGGATGCTGGCTATGCTGCTCCTCAGTATAGCGGGATGAGAAAAGTGGACGAGTGGCCTTTTCTCGTGCAACCTTTTCAGCGAAAGGGCGACAGAGATTATTCCATCCGCATCTCCGTGAGAAATTATCGCTACGCTCGCCATAGATTATTAATGTAGCTTTCCAATAAAAATTTTTTACGCCGAATCTTAAACTATGGGGGTTATCTCGCTCTTCGACCCTTGGAAAAGCAAGCTCTGCACGTGTCCCAAAAAGTATTCGTTCTCCCCTTACACCGGTTGCGAGCACGGTTGTGTTTACTGCTACGCCTCGAGCTACGTGTACAGGTTTTTCGAATGCAGGCCCAAGCAAGATGTGGTCAAGAGGTTGTGGATGGAAGTGAGAAGGATCGATAAGGATGTGGTAATTTCTATCGCTAACAGCTCCGACCCTTATCCTCCGATGGAAAGGAAGCTCAAAATCACGAGGTCGTGCCTCTCGCTACTTTTCTCGCAGGGGTGCAGAGTGTTGTTGATCACGAAATCTAATCTCGTAACCAGGGACCTTGACCTGCTAAGAGATTCGAAAGTATGCGTGAGCTTTACCGTAACCACACTCGACGAAAAGCTGGCGAAAAGGCTCGAGTCCAACGCTCCTCCTCCCAAGAAAAGGCTGGATGCGGCCCAAACTTTGGTCGAAAACGGGATTCCCGTAGCAATCAGGCTCGACCCGATAATTCCCTTCCTCAACGACGGGGAGATAGAGGAGCTGGTAAAATCCTTCAAGGAAGTCGGAGCCAGCCACGTGGTTTCGAGCACGTTCAAACCGAGGCTTGACGGATGGAAGAGGTTCTCAAGAGCTTTTCCGGAGGAAGCGGAGAGGCTTCGCGAGCTTTATTTCAAGAAAGGAAAGAAGGTATCCAACTCGTTCTACCTTCCTAGGGAAATGAGGCTCGAACTCATGGAAAGGGTGAGGAAAGCTTGTGACAGGGAAGGGTTGACCTTTGCTTGCTGTAGGGAGGGTTTTCCCGAGTTGCATACAGGAAGGAGCTGCGACGGCTCGCACTTGGTTCCAGGATAGCTTCTTGTCTCACGTGAGACAAGTAAATCCCTCACTAATTTTTGGGATTTCGGAAGATTTTTCATAGGTCGAGCGGAGAAAACCAGCCTTTCCTCCAGGATCATCGCCTTCCCTCCACAAGACTTTACGAAGCTCGCTAACTCAATCAAAGTTTTAAGGTCTTCGTGCCTCCAAACAGAGTCTTGCAACTTAGTAGCACCCAGCCTTCTCAACTCTCTGTTGAGTCTCCTCCTTTCGGTTACCAACGCTCTCGGAAAGTCGAAGATGAGGACCCACATCGTTGCCACCGTTAATTTTATTTGTCTCACGTGAGACACTTAAAGATTTCGGTGCTGAAAAACATAGTTTTCAGAATCTTCCATTCCAGTGCGATCTTCTTGAAAAGAGAAAGGGCTCAGAGCCGTCTAAACTCTTCACGTTTGTTGAAAAAAAGAGAAATGTTAGACGTCTAACAAAAAACCTTTACAAACTTGCTTCTACAATTTCACAACTTCCAAAAAATCAACCCTCTCAAAATCCTCATCAAACGTAGCTATTTTTCTTATCCCATAATATTTGCAGGTAGCAGCTATAAGAGCGTCGTTAGGAAGCAAGCGATACCTTTCAAGGATCTCTTCCAACAGCCCGATAATTTCTTCGTTGATGGTAAGGATAACCATGTTTTTCCTTATTTCTCTCAACACTTTCAGCTTAGTGTTTATTATCTCAGCGTATTTACCTTGTGAAAAAAGTTCTTTTATTCGAAATATTTTTATTTTTGGAATTTCCATTTTCTCTTCTTTGGCAATTATCAAAGTAACGATTTTGAACATGGTTTCTTCGATAACGTTCGGTGACGTGAACACGATGAAACGAGGGAATTTTTCTAAAGGCGAAGTATAATTTTCCATGATTATTTTCAAAAGTACTGAAGTATCAACAAAAAGTTTTTCCATAACTCACCAACTCCTCCTTAGTTAGCTCATATTTCTTAGTTTTTTTCAGCATTCTCTTAAGCACTTCTACTTCTTTCGGAGAAAAAATGCCCTTTATTTCCCTTATTTCGAGTAGTAAAACTACTCCTTCCTGTGTGACAAACCTTTCCAAAGGCTTTATCACACCATCCTCATAAACAGCTTCTATTACTTGAGCCATATGCATCCACCCGATAAAAAATTTACAAGTAAAGTATTTTTAAACCTTCACAACTTCCAAAAAATCAACCCTCCCAAAATCCTCATCGAAAGTTGCAATTCAAACATAGTTTCAAACAGAGAAAATTTCAAAGTAAGGCGACGCTCATCCAAAAACGTTTGCGTGCGAAGAATTGTAAGTCTGTCTCACGTGCGACAAAGAAGAAGGTAGCGATAGCCTATCTCTTCTACCGTAGAAAGAGCTTTATCTAGACTTTTGAAAAAGTAAAGGTGCGACCTGCACTTGCAATCGCTTGCTCCGAACCCCTCGATACAGCCATCGGCCCGCTTTCCCACGAGTTCGCTTACCTTACACTCGAGCTTTCTTTCGCAAGGAAAGAGGAAAGCACACAGCAGCTC
>Ga0190319_1000143_pt1 | contig 11464 bp, 7 predicted proteins | sample 48701145_MG_FD_165040 | JGI IMG/M metagenome (GOLD analysis project Ga0190319, IMG submission 165040) | Hydrothermal vent sediment bacterial communities from Southern Trench, Guaymas Basin, Mexico - 4870-11-4-5_MG | ecosystem: Environmental > Aquatic > Marine > Hydrothermal vents > Sediment ...
GTACAGGGAGGTCAAGGAAATAGGGGCCAGTTACGGTATAGATGTAAAATGGATAAGGAGGAGTTACATGGAACCTCAGGGAAGCGATCTGGAGGAAATAGCTAGGAAGAGTGCAGAGATCCTTTCTAAAGAGATAAGGAAACCGTTCTTTATAGAGGATAGCGGACTCTTCATATACGCCCTAAACGGTTTTCCGGGTCCCTATTCGTCATACGTGTTCAAAACAATTGGAAATGAAGGCATAATCAAGCTGATGAAGGGTGTAAAGGATAGAAGAGCTTACTTCTTAGCAGTCATAGCGTTTTTCGACGGGAGAACAGTTAAGATCTTTAAAGGCAGGGTCGAGGGTGAGATATCCGAGGAGATCAGAGGAGAATGGGGTTTCGGCTTCGATCCCATCTTTCTGTACGATGGTAAAACTTTTGCAGAAATGGGGGAGAAAAAAAACGAGGTATCGCATAGGAGGAGGGCTCTTGAAGAATTCTTCAGCTACCTAGTATCTGCAAGATAACCTCTCTCCTTCTCCTCCTTGTGTCGAAGTTTATTATCACTATCTGCTGCCATGTCCCGAGCAGAAGTTCCCCGTCCTTAAATGGTACTATTATGCTCGGCCCGACTATCGACGCCTTGACGTGACTGGAACCGTTGTCATCACCCCAGGTCTTATGATGTTCATAGTAATCCCCGTAAGGAGCTATCCTATCCATTACCCTCGGAAAATCCTTTTTCAAACCCGGTTCGTATTCTATTGTCGTTACAGCCCCGGTAGATCCCTTTGCAAATATCAAAACGGCACCATCCTTCCTTCCACTTTCCCTTATGAATCTCCTGACCTCATCGGTTATATCCGCCATATCACCGTTCTTGTCCAGTTCGACACTTATTATCTTAATCATAAATGGAGAAGATAACATCGGATAAAAAGGATTTTGTTAGTTTCAAAAAGTCTTAATATTTGAATTTAGATAATCTTAATTATGGATGTTTTATACAAGCAATTCGGTTTAACTGCAAGGGATGCTGCCAGAATAACGGCCGATGTTGTTGAAATAATCAGGAATAGGATGAGCGATGAAAAAGCTGTAGAATTTCTTAAGAATAGGTATAGTGGTGAAAGACTACTATTCGCGATCCTCATGGTTGGTAGGCTGACAGGCATGTCCCTAGCCCTGCATGATATAGATAGGGCGAGGGCAATAATCTCGGATTTCTCACGGCTTATAAGAATTCTTGAAGAAAGGGGAAAAGATGAACTCGTTAAAACCCTGGAAAGGGAGATATTGGAAGAGGTGTACGGTGAGGAGGAGAGGATGAAGGGATACGCTTAGGAGATGGACCAATGTCCGAAGTAATATTCGCCGAGCTCGTACTCAACGATTGCGTCTTAAGGATTCCCTTCGTATGCCAGATGTGCGGTAGATGCTGTGAGATGCTTGGAAGGGTAGTTTTCGATCCGGCAGAGAATAAAATATACATGGAGGATTTCGATGTCATATCAAAGCATGTGAACGTTTACGATGTTTTGGAGGAAATAAAGAGGAATTTGGAAGTTAATCACCCTGTCCTTATAAAATGTCCCTTTTTAAAGGATAAAAAATGTTCAATTCATCCGATAAGGCCCAGAAGCTGTAGGGAATTTCCCGTAAGGGGAGATGAAGGTGTCGGTTGTCCAGGGTTAAAGAGATTGAGGGAAATTGCAAATGCTTTTCCATTCAGGAGCTTAGATCTTAAAATAGCAAAAATCAAGGATTTAAAGAGAACAGAGGTTCCCATAAAATATCTTGGCATTTTTCTCATGTTTAATCCAAGCTATGAAGAGTTAAAGCTTTTTTTAACGATAAATAAGGTATTTCGAAATAAGAGAAAAGTTTAAATCCCAATTGACCTATTGAAACTTAGGGCCCGTAGCTTAGCCAGGTTAGAGCGCCCGGCTCATAACCGGGCGGTCGAGGGTTCAAATCCCTCCGGGCCCATTTAAAACCCATTATGTGCCTACTTTATCAGAACAATGCATTCTCCTCATTTTACCAAACCGGTATTGACAAATTAGAGATTAGTTGCTTTAATCCCTCCCTCACAATTTTATACGTATAAAAATACTTTTTCTGGTTATGATCAGGAATAAAATAGGAGCGATTATACTGACTATGAAGAAACGCCGTTCGCAATACGGGTATGATCGTTTCTAAAGGTCAAATGCAATTTCCTTCGATTTTTCATTTTTCTCATCCTATTCAATTTAATTAACATCCTTAAGCATTCTTAACTTTGCATTATTACCATTAAATTCTGCGTCAATTCTTTTTAGCCTCTCGATTTGCTTTTATCAAAGTAACAAAAACCTCAAACAGTTTATTAAAGCTCATCAGTTAAGTACGTTGAAGTATATGAAGAATTATCTCAAGATATCCAATTCCCAATACTTCTTTAAATTTCTTCAGAAAATTCATTTTAATATTGAAAATTTCTGCTATAATTATCTAACCTTTCAATGCTTAAGGACATTTTTCTGGCATATTGATGGGGATTAAGGACTGAGCAGTCTGAAACTCATTAAGAGGTCGAGCATGCTAATTTACTGTAAAGACCACGATACTTTGCTTTAAATACATCGTCGTCGCTGATGATTGACCTATTCGAACTCTTCTCTAAGATGCTTTGAATGCTCCTCCTTTATCGACTCAACTGCTCTTCTCATAGAATTCAACACCAAATCCCTACTCTCGGCCATGATTACTATGTAAACTATTTCCTCGTTAGGTTTCAGCTCTCCGGTATTGTGATGTATTTTTATCACAACATCGAAATCCCTTTGAATTTCCCTTTCGATCTCATTTATTCTACTCCTGTCTACATCTATAAAAACCCTTTTTACCCTTCTTCCCCTCGAAAATCCTTTAACAATCCCTATAAAAGCTACGATTGCACCGAATCTTCCATCGTTCTTCCTTTTTAAATCTTTTACCATAGAGCTCAACGTTTCGTACTCGTATATCCTCTCATAATCTGATTTAAAGACGGCTTTATCAAATCCAAGATCTGCCAGTACTTCCAGCACGTTAAAGTCCTTGCTTATGCTCATTATCTTCCTATCCCCCTCAAACACGTCGTAGTACGATTCGTTATCGATTACTACCACCGTTCCTTTACAGCTCCTGAATTCATCGGGTTTCCTCGTAAACACGACCATCATCTAAAAAAGATTATATCACTGCCTTTAACTAATTTCTCCACATTCTACGTCAAATCCGTTTATCAACCGATAGCCCAATCGATGAAATGCGCACTTCAGAGCAAGCATATAAACTGGCTCGGAAAAACATGGAGCTCCCTTAAATGCATGCATTGGGTGTTAGGTCAAACGATAAAACCTTTATGCATTTTTTTACATTATCTGCGATGAGAGAGAAAATACTGAAGGTGATAAGGGGATACGATCTGGAAGAAGTTGTAATAGGTACACTAGGAAGTCATTCAGCTCTCAACATATTAAGGGGTGCGAAGGATGAGGGCTTTAAGACTCTGTGCATCTGCAGAAAGGGCGAGGAGATAGTGTACGAGTGCTTCGGAATCGCGGATGAGATAGTAAGCGTATCCGATTTCCTCGAAATCCTGAATCCCCGGATTCAGGAGAAGTTGATAGAAAAAAACGTCATACTTATCCCTCATGGATCCTTTAACGCTTACCTGAAGGATCTAGACAGGTTAATAATTCCATTTTTTGGAAACAGAGAACTCATGATATGGGAGACAGACAGGGAAAAGCAGAGGATGTGGCTTGAAATGTCTGGGCTTAAGATGCCGAAGAAATTTGAAAAACCGGAAGAAATAGACAGGATATCCATAGTCAAATACCACGGGGCCATGGGCGGAAGAGGTTACTTCCTAACGTCTGACAAAAATGATTTTTATAAAAAATTTAAATATTTAGTTGAGAGGGGTGTTATTAGGGATATAAGGGATGTGGAGATACAGGAGTACATAGTTGGTGCAAACGTTTACTTCTCTTTTTTCTACTCTCCCATTTTTGACAGAGTCGAGCTAATAACAATAGACAGGAGATATGAGGTGATAGACGGATTGGGAAGAGTTCCGGCAGAAATTCAACTTAGTTCAGATATAGAAGTAACGTATACAGTCATAGCGAACTTCCCTGTCGTTTTAAGGGAAAGCTTGCTTTCAAAGGCGTTTAAAGCTGCCAGAAGTGTAGTTGATACATCCAGAAGGATTGCACATCCCGGATTAATCGGACCTTTTTGCCTTGAAACCGTTTTCGACGATAAGGCTGAGATGTACGTATTCGAAATATCGGCGAGGATTGTTGCAGGGACGAATGTAGGAATTCCGAATAGTCCCTACTCATATCTTATGTGGGGAGAAAACATGTACATGGGGAGGAGAATAGCCAAGGAGATTAAAATCGCTATAGAAAAGGGAAGGATTGAGGATGTAATATATTAAGTACTTGCGAGGCTGGAAAGTCATACCTGTACAGAGCTAGCAGACCCTTGGAATTGGATCGGCCGTCGGTGGAGGTACTACCTTTTTCGTTCCGACAACAGTTTCCATCACTACCTCTTCAAATTCAGAAGTAGCATATCCTATTATCTCAGCATCTCTCTGTCCTGCCTTATGTAGAGCTTTCAGAACGTCATCGGCTAAATCTTCAACAACCCCCATCACTACCTTTCCCTCGTTTGCCATGTTCAAAGGATCAAGCCCAAGAAGCTCACAGAAGCTCTTTATATCGTCTCTTATTGGAATTCTCTCTTCTTCTATAAATATACCTATTCTGCTTTTTTCTGCCAGCTCATTTAATGCATTGGCAAGTCCTCCTCTAGTTGGATCTTTCATAGCCGTTATACCTCCAACATTTAATGCGTCCCTGAGGAAGAGCCAGACCGGATACACATCCGACTTCACATCGAGATCAAAATCGAACTCCCTTGAGAGCATTATAGCCACACCGTGTTCTGCTATGTTTCCGGAAACTATTATAACGTCTCCCTCTCTCAGTCCGCAATCCCTCACCCATTTATAAGGATATTCCCTGTACTCCCTTATAACCTCCAGATTCCTTTCAAGGAAGCGGTTTCTTATGCCTATTCCAGACGTGTTTACTATCATTCCGATGTTCGCCTCAACAACCTTTGTATCTCCAGTTATGAGATTTGCATCTATCTCTGAAAGCCAAAATTCTATATCGCTCAAAATCTTTTCGAGATCTTCTATTTTAAAACCTTCCTGAATTATTAAAGCAAGAGAGAAAGCGTATGGTTTTGCTCCCATTACAGCAAGGTCATTAGATGTTCCGCATATCGCGAGACCTCCTATGCTCCCTCCTCTGAAAATCGGTGGACTCACGACGTATGAATCCGTCGTGAATACGTATCCGTCGAAATCGGCCGAATCATCCATATCCATAAGAGCTATTTCTCCGAGCCTTCCGTTACCGAATCTTGACATGACGTGCTTCCTAAGAAATTCCGCCATGTACTTTCCACCGGCTCCATCCTCTCTCCTAACTATCATTCAAAAACCTCCCCACATATATCTGACCAAAGCTAATACCGTTATCTCCGCACGCAACCTTTTCATTCAAATACAGATCTCCGATGTACTTCCTAACGAGGGGTGTGAAGTAGGAGTTGTACGTCACACCGCCACTCATAACCACGGGATATCCCATCTTAACGTACTTCCTGACAATTTCAGCAAATCCCTTGGCGATATAATCTATTAGCCTGTAGGCTATCTCCCCCCTTATATCCTTATCTCTAGAGCTTATATATCTTTCAAGTTCCGAACAGAATACGTCACAGAACTCCAGAACACTAACCTCTCCTCTCCTAACCTTCCAGTCCTCATCCACAAATGGATTGGAGTAAACGCTGTCCTCTTCAACTTTTCTTATCTTTGGTCTGTTTTCACATTCAAACGGTTTTACTATGCTTTCAAGCTTCATTGCCGGCTCACCTTCGTAAGTCCTCTCAAAGCAAACCTCAAGCATGGCTGAAATCGCATCGAGCAGCCTTCCGAGAGATGTCGTTTTGATAGCCCTTTCATGCATCTTTTCGAATAGTTCAAAGCTCTCACCCTTTCCCAAATACCTCTCGTAATAACTCAGGATACCATAATCCCCGCATCCCTTGTAAACTATTGAAAATAGAACTCTGAGCGGATATTCGACTGCAAGATCTCCTCCTATAAGTCTGAAGCTTTCAAGCCTTCCTATTCTTCTAAATATCCCCTTATCGAAGTCCAGAAGAAGTATTTCCCCTCCCCATACCGTTCCGTCAAAGCCGTAACCAACTCCATCAACCGTTATTGCGACTGCCTTATCCAGCCCCTTCTCCGCCATAACAGACATTGCATGTGCAAAGTGATGCTGGACTCTTATCAGCCTGCAGTTATACCTTTTCGAGAACTTCTCGGCAAATATGGTTGTATTGTAAAGGGGATGAAGATCACAGGCTATGAAATCAGGTTTCAGATCGACGAATCTCATAAAGAAATCTATTGCTTTCTTGAAGAATTCGTTAAAAGTCCTGAAATTCGATGTGTTACCGATGTACTGTGAAACTATTGCCTTTCCATCCTTCAAAACAGTTATAGAATTGTATAGCTCCGCTCCAACCGCCATTCCATTCAAATCCGAATTTAACTCTATTATCTTCGGAACAAAACCCCTTGAACGTCTTATTATAAGCCTTCTCCCCCCTACAAACTTTATGACCGAATCGTCAACCCTGTTATAAATAGTTAAATTATGTCTAAGAACACCGTCCAGATTCAGGCTGAAGACTCCGTCATCTATAAACATAGGTTCCCCCGGCTTATTTGCAGATGTCATGACTATGAAGTCCGCCTTAAGAAACCTGAAAAGTATGTAGTGAATTGGTGCATACGGTAGCATTATTCCTATCGTATCAAGATGGGGTGCGACCGCGAAAAACGAATCTCTGTCCCTCTTTTTGAGAACGGTAATAGGCCTTACGTAGCTCAGCATTTCCCTCTCCTCTTCCTCACTTACATAGGCAACCGACTTCACAACGTCCATGTCCCTTGCCATAACGGCAAAGGGTTGCTGAGGTCTACCGAGCTTCTTCCTCAACTCAAACACGACATCGTCATCTGTTATGCATGCTATGTGATATCCTCCCAGCCCCTTTATAGCAATCAGATGTCCCTCATCTATTAGCTCAGCAGTCTTCTTTATCCCCTCAATACCCTTAATCCTGAGATCTCCCGCTATGAGCTCGTAATCTGGACCGCATCTAGGACATGCTATGGACTGTGCGTAATACCTCCTATCCTCCATACTCCAGTACTCCTTAGAGCATAGATCGCATAATGGAAATTCCAGAAACGTTGTGTTCTCCCTGTCATAAGGAAGCCTTATGGCAACTGAAAATCTGGGACCGCAGTCCGTGCAGGATATGAAGGGATACATATACCTCCTATCTCTTGGATCGAACAGCTCCCTCAAGCAGGATTTACAGACTGCAACATCTGGAGGTGGAAGGGATATTCCACCCTTTTTCCCACCACTCTTCTCTATTATAAAATCGTCTAGGGGTATATCCGATATCTCCTCAACATCTATACTGTGTATTTCGGAGATCGGCGGCTTTTCATCCCTTAATCTCTTTATAAACTCTTCCACATCCCTGTCTATGACTATTTCAACACAACCCGTACCGGTGTTCTTAACGTATCCTCTAAGTCTCATGGATTTCGCCAGTCTGTATACAAACGGTCTGAATCCAACACCCTGAACTATGCCCCTTACGGTTATTCTAAACACAATAATCAATCTCCGAGAATTGCTATATAATTTATGTTCATTAAACCGTGTAGAGGTCTGTCCCCAGTCTATGTCTAGGACCGGCCATCCCAGCAACGGGCTTTAGTGGCCGCGGGCTGAACGGCTCGCCCTTTCGGGCTTGCCGCTTACACCCCGGCCCTATCAAACGGGTCTTCTACCCGCGCCCTTATGGGCGGCTCTTTTCGGGGACGGCTTCAGGCTTAGATGCTTTCAGCCTTTAGCCGCGCAGCGCGTAGCTGCCCGGCAGTGCCCTGCCGGACAACCGGTCGACCAGTGGCGCCGGAGGCTCGTTCCTCTCGTACTAGAGCCTCCTTCCCCTCAGCCGCCCAAACACCCCCGATAGATAGCAACCGACCTGTCTCACGACGGTCTAAACCCAGCTCACGATCCCCTTTAATAGGCGAACAACCTCACCCTTGGCCGCTGCTGCACGGCCAGGATGGGGAGAGCCGACGTCGATGTAGCAAACCCCCGGGTCGATATGAACTCTCGCCGGGGACAACTCTGTTACCCCTGGGGTAGCTTTTCTGTCGTCATCCGGCCTCACCAAGAGGCCAGGATGGTTCGCTAGGCCCGCCTTTCGGCTCGTGACCCCTTATTATGCGGGGTCACGTCAGGCCGGCTTTTGCCCTTGCACTCTACGGCGGAGTTCTGACCCGCCTGAGCCGACCTTTGGGCTCCCCCGATACCTTTTCGGGGGAGTGGCGCCCCACCCAAACTGCCCACCTACCGATGTCCCGCACGAAGCGGTTAGCCGCACGACTGGAGGTGGGCGGTGTCTCATGGACGGCTCCACCCCGCCCGGAGACGGGGCTTCGAAGCCTCCCGCCTACGCTGCGCACCCCCAGTCATGCGGCAACGGCAGGCTGCAGTAAAGCTCCACAGGGTCTTCGCTTCCCATCGGGGGTCCCCAGACTCTTCACTGGGATGTCGGGTTCGCCGGCTTCCGGCCGGGGACAGTGGGGGGGTCGTTAATCCGTTCATGCAAGCCGCCAATTAAGCGGCAAGGTATTACGCTACCTTAAGAGGGTCATAGTTACCCCCGCCGTTTACGGGCCCTTCGGCCGGTTGGACCCGGCTTTCAGGTACCCGCACTGGGCAGGACTCAGGGGCTGTACTAACCCTTACGGGGTTGCAGCCCCCTGTGTTTTTAGTAAACAGTCGCCCCCCCCTAGTCACTGCGACCTGCGGTGGCAGCCGCAAACTACCACCGCAGGCACCCCTTCTACCGAAGATACGGGGCCAATTTGCCGATTTCCCTCGGCCGGAGTGTTCCGCCACGCCTTAGGCTACTAACCCAGGGCACCTGTGTCGGTTCTCGGTACGGTCCTCCCGCCCTCCTTTTCACGGGCTCCGGGAGTCGGCCGACTTACGCCATCACGCCTTCACCCCCTTCTCTCCATTACGGAACTCCGGGGGCTTCGGCGCTTGGACACCCTGGCAACGGGTGCTCGGCCTATCCCGAAGCGTCGGACCCTCCTTACGGAGGGAACCTCCCCTTATGGGGAGGCCGGGCGGGCGGCGCCGGAATATTAACCGGCTTCCCTTTTCGGCGGCGACGAGTTACGTGCCGCCTTAGGACCGGCTAACCCACGGCTGACGAACATCGCCGTGGAACCCTTGCCCTTCCGGCGGTCGGGATTCTCACCCGACTACGCTGCTACTACCGCCAGGATTCTCGTCACCGACGGCTCCACCCGAGCTTACGCCTCGGGCTTCTGCGCCATCGGCGCGCCCCCCTACCGGATCCCCTTTCGGGGCCCCGGGGTATCGGCGGCCGGCTTGAGCCCCGTCCATTTTCGGCGCCCCGAGCCTCGGCTGGTGAGCTGTTACGCACTCCTTAGAGGATGGCTGCTTCTAAGCCTACCTCCCAGCTGTCTTCGGCCCGGGACCTCCTTTGATTTACACTTAGCCGGCACTTAGGGGCCTTAACCCCGGTCTGGGTTGTCCCCCTCGCGGACACGGAGCTTACCCCCGTGCCCCGACTCCGCCCATCTACGGCGGCGGTGGATTCGGAGTTTGACAGGAGGGCGGAGGTGTCACCCCCCGGCTCCTCCAATCAGTGCTCTACCCCACCGCCTACCTCCGGGCGGGTCATACTGCGGTATGTTTCGGGGGGAACCAGCTATCCCCGGGCTCGATTGGACTTTCACCCCTAGACGGGGGTCAGGGGAGCGATTTGCACATCAACACCCCTTCGGGCCTCCACGGGACTTTCGTCCCGCTTCACCCTGCCCCCGCCTAGATCGCCCGGCTTCGGGTCGTACGGTAGGGACTATAGGGCGAGCACACCCTGCCCCTCGCCCTTTACGGGCTGCGGGCTATTCGGTTTCCCTTCGGCTTCGGGCTTTCAGCCCTTAGCCTCGCCCCTACCGTACACTCCCTGGCCCGTTTTTCAAAACGTACGCAGTGACCCCGGTATACCCCTCCTCGTACTCACGCCTCTCGGCGTTTTCCTTCGGAGGGGTTACCTTTCGGGCCACTGCTCACTATCCCCGGCCGGTTTCAGGCTCTTTTCACTCCCCTTCCGGGGTTCTTTTCAGCTTTCGGTCACCCTACTACTTCGCTATCGGACTCGGGACGTATTTAGCCTTGGGGGTTGGTGCCCCCCAGCTTCCCGCGAGAATTCCAACCCGCGGTACTCAGGTAACTCCCCACACCCTCGGGGCTTACGCCTACGGGGCTATCACCCTCTACGGCGCCGCATTCCAGCGGACTTCGGCTTCACCCCTCGGGTGCTTAACGGGGAGCACCTACAACACCACATCCACCTTCCCTTTCGGGAAGGTGTTCGGTTTGGGCTCTGCCGTTTTCGGTCGCCCCTACTCACGGCATCGCGTTTGCTTTCTTTTCCTGCGGGTACTCGGATGTTTCCTTTCCCCGCGTTCCCGCTCCCATAAGGGAGCGTCCCCGAAGGGACAGGATATCCCATTCGGGGATCCCCGGTTCTACGGCTCCTTGCGCCTCCCCGGGGCTTTTCGCAGCTTGGCACGCCCTTCGTCGGCGCCCGAGCCCAGCCATCCACCGGCCGGGATAGGTGCCGGGATAGCCGGTCCTAGATTACATCTGGGGACAGACCTCTACACGGTATCATCTGCAAAAACGCATCAACCCTTCCCCGACGACTTTCATCGTCGGGTGCATAAACAGAGAACAAATGGACTCGTCGGGATTTGAACCCGAGGCCTCCGCCTCGCAAAGGCGGCGCTCTACCAGGCTGAGCTACGAGCCCATGGGCTTGCCAGCACTTAGGCCCGGTGGGTTTTGCTCCTTTAGGAGGTGATCCAGCCGCAGATTCCCCTACGGCTACCTTGTTACGACTTCGCCCCCCTCGCGGACCCTGGGTTCGACCCGCCCCACTAGGAGCAGGCCTCACCCACGGCCCACTTGGGTGGCGTGACGGGCGGTGTGTGCAAGGAGCAGGGACGTATTCACCGCGCCATTTTGAGGCGCGATTACTACGGATTCCAGGTTCACGAGGGCGAGTTGCAGCCCTCGATCCCAGGTGGGGCCGGGTTTAGGGGATTACCTACCCCTTTCGGGGTCGGTACCCATTGTCCCGGCCATTGTAGCCCGCGTGTAGCCCGGGGGATTCGGGGCATACGGACCTGCCGTTGCCCGCGCCTTCCTCCGGCT
>Ga0190319_1000144_pt1 | contig 11402 bp, 9 predicted proteins | sample 48701145_MG_FD_165040 | JGI IMG/M metagenome (GOLD analysis project Ga0190319, IMG submission 165040) | Hydrothermal vent sediment bacterial communities from Southern Trench, Guaymas Basin, Mexico - 4870-11-4-5_MG | ecosystem: Environmental > Aquatic > Marine > Hydrothermal vents > Sediment ...
CCTTTTATGGATGATAATTTCTCATGCAGACAGGTATACCGTTTTATGTCAAACTTGCCCAGTTTTTACCGACAATAGAAGCTCCAGCAAAAAGGCTTACACTTCGAGAAAAGCTTAAATGGACCGCCTTGGTTCTTGCACTTTTCTACGCGATGGGCTCTGTTATCGTTTACGGTGTCGCACCTGAAAGCGTAAGCGGGCTGGAATTTTACGAAGTAATTTTTGGTTCAAGAATAGGCTCTATTACCACACTTGGAATAGGTCCTATAGTGATGGCCGGAATTATTTTGCAGATGCTTGTTGGAAGTAAAATAATCCCTTGGGACTTGAGAAGAGAGGAGGACAAGATAAAATATAATGCTGCTCAAAAGTTATTGACAATTTTCTTCTGCTTCTTTGAAGCGATTTCCTATACTTTTAGCTTTGTGCATCCTGCTTCACCAGAGCTTGCCTGGCTAGTTGTGCTGCAGCTTGCATTAGGAGGAGTTATCATAATGTATCTTGATGAAATTACAAGCAAATGGGGAATTGGAAGCGGAGTAAGCCTGTTCATAGCTGCTGGAGTTTCGCAAACAATAATATGGCGTCTTTTCTACCCGCCTTTGGGCGAGGAATACGGTATGGGAATAATACCTTCCTTCTTACTATATCTTTTTGCAGGAAATTTCTCTGAAGCTTTGCTTGTGCTCATACCTTTGTTCACAACAATCATAGTTTTTGCAATAGTTATTTTCACACAGGGAATAAGAGTAGAAATACCTATTACATTTACTTTTGCTTTTGGTAGAATTCCTGCAAGGAAGTGGCCCTTGCGGTTTTTTTACACCTCCAACATTCCAGTAATCCTTGCAGCTGCTTTGCTTGCTAATATAGCACTGTTTGGAAGGATGCTTTATCAGCGTGGTATTTCTTTACTTGGAGTTTTTGATGAGAAAGGGCATGCGATAGGAGGGTTGGCCTATTATTTAACTGCTCCGGTAAAAGCTTCTTTGGCTTTGTGCGCTTTAACAGCTTTTCTCTTTGCTCTTGGTGTAGGACTTTTCGTTTCAAGAAGGTATAAAAAATACATTTTGAGAAGCTCCTTTGCAGCAGGGGTTGTTGGTTTTATTTTAGCATATCTCCTTATTCATTTCTTTGAAGCCGGTTTTAAGGGCGGTTTACCAACAGGTGAAGATTTAATAAGGGCCTGCACTTATACCTTAGCAATGGTTGTGCTTTCCACAGTTTTTTCTGTATTTTGGATGAACACAGCAGGCATGGACCCAAAAAGCGTTGCAGAGCAGTTCAAAGCGAGCTATCTCTCTGTTCCAGGTTTCAGAAGGGACCCTAGAATAATGGAAAGACTTTTGGAAAAATACATTCCTCCTTTGGCTGTGCTTGGTGGAGCTTTTGTTGGCTTTATAGCGGCTTTTGCTAACCTTACGCTTGCTCTTGGAACAGGAACAGGCATACTGCTTACAGCAATTATAATAATGCAGTTCTACGAAAGCATAGTTGCCCAGCATTTGGAAGATATGCATCCTGCATTGAGAAAGTTCATGGGGAGGTGAAAATGCTTAACCTATTTGGAGACCTGCTGACATGGATTTTTGCTCCTTTACTCAAGCTACCGTTTGCGGTAGTGATTCTTTTGATAAGCATGCTTGTAGCATGCGTGCTCGCTGTGATAAGCGCTATCCTCATTGATAGAAAAAAGTTTTCAGAACTCAAAAAAAGAATGCATGAGCTACAGGAAGAGATGAAAAGGGTTCAGAAGGAAAATCCAGAAAGGGCAAACGAGCTCACAAAGGAAATTTTGAAACTTACGCACGAGCAAATGCTGATGAACACCAAACCGATGCTTGCTTCTATATTTGTGGTTATAATTTTTTTGCCGTGGATATCTAGCATTTCCCTTTACGAAGCCGGATTTGATGAAAACGGAAAGGGTGTGTTCAGGGTAAATTATTTTGTAGAAAAACCGGCTCTTCTAAATTTTGAAGTCAGAGAAACAGGAATAGCAATAGCTGGTAAAGAAATAAAAAGCGGGGAAACCTTTCGATTTGAGAAGAATTGGTACAGAGTGAATGGAATAGATAAAGAAGGTAAAAAAGTTCATTTTGGAACTGTGGTAAGGACACCATTTCAGCTACCGTTCTTTTCCTACGGCTTCGGGTGGCTTATGTGGTATATAGTTTGCTCTTCTTTTTTCCTCTACCTTTTCAGGAGACTGGCTGGAATTTAGAGATGCAAGCTTTCGCTGCACAGCTTTATCTCTTTCATATTTGAAAAGATAGCCGTGTTCGGATTCATACCTACTAGCCCAGAATTCTTCGAGTTTTTCCAGCACGTCAATAGGCAAACCACGCTCTTTATAATCTGTGCTACGATTCATGGTAGAGATTATTTTTACAAAAATTTTTAAAAATTTCTCCCTGCTGTAAATTCGACATGCTGAGTGGGATTACGAAGGGGAGGAAAAGATTAAGGGAAAGAGAATTAAGCCTGCCTTTATGGAAGGGATGCTGAAGTTTGCTGCGCAAACCGAGCCTTTATAAATCAAAAAATAGTTTGCTGTAAAAAACTATTTAAATGAATTATCGTTTAGTATATTTTATGATATCCAAAGAAGATATAAAAAAGGTTCTGGTTGAGTGGGAAAGCAGGCAGTTTCCGGAAATAAAAGAGCGAGAAATAAAGATAAATTTGCACCCGAGTGAAATCGTTTCGCTTGTCGGTGTGAGAAGGAGCGGAAAAACATTTTTGCTCCTCTGGATAGCGAAAAACCTGCTGCAAAGCCACAGCAGGGAAGAAGTTTTGTACGTAAATTTCGAGCACGAATTGCTCGAAGGTGTAGACGCGAGAGATGTGAGAAAAATTTTCGAGACACATGCGGAGCTTTACGGCAAAAGCGTAAAGTATATTTTATTTGACGAGGTGCAGAAGGTGAAAAACTGGAAAACCATGCTGAGAAGGCTTTACGATGAGAGAAAGTATAAAATTTTCGTAACTGGCTCGAGCTACGAGCTCAGACCTAAAGAGCTGCCATCTTCCTTAAGAGGAAGAACCGTAAGTTACACGGTATTTCCTCTTAGCTTTAGAGAATTTCTCAGATTCAAAAACTGGGAAGTTAAGGAAAGGGAAATTTTGCTCGAAGAGAGAAAGGGCAAACTGCTGAAATACCTGCTAGAATTTCTCAACTTCGGAAGCTTTCCGGACGTTGCTCTCAAGGAAAACGAGTTCGAAAAGATTAAGTTGCTTTCATCTTATTTCGATACAATTTTGCTCAGAGATATAATAGAAAAGAATGAAATAAGAAACGTAAGGCTTTTGGAACTCTTTATAAAATACGTTATCTCCATATCCTCATTTTATTTCAGCGCAACAAAGGTTGAGAGGTATTTGAAGAGTATTGGAGAAAGGTGCAGCAAGGCAACTTTGCTGGATTTTTTCGATTATGCAGAGAAAGCTTTCTTAATTTTCAGATCGGAAATTTTCTCTCCCAAAGTAAAAGACAGAGCTCAATATCCGGTGAAGGTGTACTGCATAGACAACGGTTTTATAAACTGGGTGAATCCGAGATTTAACGAAAATATAGGGGCGTGCATGGAAAATTCGGTTGCCGTGGAACTTTCAAGAAGAAAGGAATTTACTCCTGCGGAATTTTATTATTTTAAGGACAGTCAAGGCAGAGAGGTGGATTTCGTGCTCAAGGAAGGTTTGAATGTAAGGCAGCTGATTCAGGTTACATACGCTAATGCAAGAGATGAGATCGAGGAGAGAGAAATTAAATCTTTGCTGAAAGCTTCTGAGCTGCTGAAATGCAGGAATTTGCTCTGCATAACCTGGGATTACGAGGGAGAGGAAAGGATTAAGGGAAAGAAGATTAAGTTCCTGCCTTTGTGGAAATGGCTTCTGCGAAACAATAATCTTTAAATATTGTTCCGATAAAAAACAATTTATGAGAGAAAAAGATTTCGAGTTCGTAATAGCGGAATGGAAATCATTTGAGTTGCCTTCCCTGATAAAAAGAGAGGTCGAAATCCCCTCGGAGCCGTCTTCGATAGTCTGCATAGGAGGGGGCAGACAGGTCGGGAAAACATACAGAGTTTACCAGCTCATACAGGAACTGCTCGAAAAAGGCTTTCCCAGAGACAACATTCTTTACGTAAATTTCGAGCACGAAAGATTGAGAAATTTGGACGCTCTTCACCTGGAAGAAATGCTGAAAGTTTTTTACAAGCTCAGCGATGTGAATGAGAGCAAACCGATTTATCTGTTTTTAGATGAGATTCAAACGGTAAGGGACTGGGACAAATGGGTCAGGAGGGTTTTCGATTCGCGCAGGTTTCGAATCTACATTACCGGTTCTTCTTCAAAAATTTTGGGAAAGGAAATACCAAGAAGCCTTAGAGGCAGGAACATAGATTTTTTCGTGTTTCCTTTCAACTTCAGAGAATTTTTGAGGGCAAAGGAGTTCAAAATTAGCGAGTCGGAATTGCTGCTCGAAAAGAGGGGCAAGTTGCTTAAACTTCTTGAGGAATTTCTCGTATCTGGAAGCTATCCCAAAGTCTCTCTGGTGAAGGATCAAAAGGAAAAGGCCAAACTGCTTCTTTCCTATTACCAAACAATATTTTACAGGGATTTGATCGAAAAATACGAGATAAAGAATATTTCCGCTCTGGATGCTTTTCTGAAGTACTGCGTAAACAGTTTTTCAAAATATCTGAGCGTGTCTAAGGTGCACAGCTACATCAAAACTCTCGGAATAAAATGCGGAAAGCAAACGCTCGTTAAGTTTCTCGACTTTTCCACCGAGATTTTCTTTCTCTTCCCGATCGAAATTCTTTCACCTTCAGTAAAAGCGAGAAAGCAGTATCCAAAAAAACTTTACGTTATAGACAACGGTATAGTTACATCTCTCTTTCCAGAAGCGAAGGGAAGCACAGGAAGATTGATGGAAAACGCGGTTGCGAGAGAACTTGTGAAAAAATCTTTTGAAACTCCGACCTTTCAGGTATTTTACTGGAAGGAATACGGCAGGCAGGAAGGTAAAGAAGTGGATTTCGTGGTGAAAGAAGGATTTCGTGTTAAGCAACTGATCCAGGTAACCTATGCAAGCGGTTTTGACGAGATCGATAAAAGAGAAATAAATGCTTTGATAAAGGCTGGTGAAATTTTCGCGAAGGATAAGCCTTCCTTGCTCTGCATAACCTGGGATTACGAGGATGAAAAGGAAATTAAAGGTAGGAAAGTAAGATTTCTGCCTTTGTGGAAGTGGTTGCTAGAGTTCGCGGTGTAAGCTCAATTTTCCGAAAAATATCGGGAATATATGGCAAAAATTTTAAAAAATATCAAAAACCTAATATAATTCATGATAGATAGAGAGCTGCTGGCGGAGTATGTAGAAAAACTGGAAGAAAAGATTAAAGAACCCATACTTCCGAGAGAAATAGACATCCCGTTGATAAGAAACAAGGCTATTGCTGTTGTTGGACCCAGAAGGGCGGGAAAAACTTATGTGGCATTGGATTTCATGAAGAAAAGGGTAAAGGAATGTGTTTACCTAAACCTTGAGCACTCCTGCTTCAGAAACGCAGATCACAAAGATGTTTTCAACGCTATAAGCATGATAGGGGAATGGAAGAACATAAAAGCAAGAATAGTTTTGCTCGACGAAATCCAGCGCGTGAAAGAATGGGAAACTCTGGTAAGGAGTTTGCTCGATTCCGGATACATCGTTTTCGTTACGGGTTCTTCCTCCAAGCTCTTATCGAGGGAAATCGCAACTCAGCTGAGGGGAAGAAGCATAGAAAGATTACTCCTTCCTTTAAGTCTTAGAGAGTATTTAAGATTTAAGGGAATCGAAATACCAAGATATTTTTCCATTTCGAAGAAAAACAGAATTCTCAAACTGCTGGAAAACTATCTAATTAAAGGAGGTTATCCTGAAGTGGCGCTGAACGAAGGGAAGGAAGAAGAAATTTTGCGGAATTACTTTACCACCATACTTTATTTGGATTTTATTGAAAGGTTCGAACTCGAGAACGTTTCTGCAGCGCGCTTTATTTTCGAGTACTGCTTTCAGAATTTTTCAAAGGAAATCAGCATAAGAAAAATAGCGAATTTCGTAAGCTCTATGATGGGAAAAGACGCAAGAGACGTTGTTTACAGATATGTCGATAAACTTCCGGAAACCCTTGCCGTGTTTTTTGTAGAAAGATACACCAAAAGCGTTTACAAAAGAAAATCGTGGCCGAAAAAACTTTATGTTTGCGATCTTGGGCTTTCAAGTGTAGTAGGTTTTTCCGAAGATCTCGGAAAAAGAATGGAAAACGCTGTTTTCCTTGAATTACTCAGAGGTTTGAACAAAAACCCGTTGAGAGAAATATTTTATTTCAAGGATGCTCAGCAGCACGAGGTGGACTTTGTGGTTAAGGAAGGTTTAAGAATAAAACAACTTGTGCAGGTTACTTACGCAAATTCTTTTGACGAGATAGAGCACAGGGAGATAAGAGCATTACTCCATGCCAACGAACTTTTCAAAAAGCATAAACCAGAACTGCTCTGCATAACCTGGGATTACGATGATAAAAGGGAAATAAAATGGTTCGGGAAGAGAGGAAAAATTAAATTCCTGCCTTTATGGAAGTGGTTGGTATTTTGACGCAAGAAGTTGCTCGTGCTGAATAGAAATTTGGAATTATGTGTAATGATTTACACAAATTTTTATAAATATGTTTACATGATAGAAATATATATGAAAGACTATCTGCTCGATAAGAAAGCGTACATAAGAGACCTCGACGTGAAGAAAAGAGAAATAGCATTTCCGGTAACCAAAAGCGTTGCGATATCCGTAATAGGTCCCAGAAGAGCTGGAAAGAGTTTTTCCCTGTTTTACTGGATAAAAACAAAAAAACTGAAGGACGAGGACTTTCTCTTCATAAATTTTGAAGACGACGAGATAAAGGAAATGAAGAGAAGCGAAATAAGAAAATGCGTGCATTACCATGTTGAAATTTACGGAAGAGAGCCTAGGTTTATTTTCTTCGATGAAATTCAGAATTTGGAAAGATGGGAATCCTTTCTTTATTCCTTCATAGAAAGAAAAAGGTATCACATTTTTGTTACCGGCTCTTCTTCAAAACTTTTGAGCAAGGAGCTTGCAACCCAGCTGAGAGGCAGGAGCATGAGCGCTGTGGTTTTTCCGTTCAGTTTCAGGGAATTTTTGGATTTGAACGGATTTACACTAACTAAATATCCTTCTACGCTTGAAATTGCGAAACTCAAACATCTCTTAACGAAATATATTAAGCATACGGGTTATCCGCAGGTATTGATAGACGGTTTAAATCCGGAGATATTCTTTAAAGAATATCTGGATGTGGTGATTTTCAAAGACCTTGTTGAAAGATTCGGAATAGAAAATATATCCGCTCTAAGATTTTTCATTTTAAGAGCGGTTTCGAACTTTTCCAAAGAGTTTTCGATAAACAGAGTTTACGGGGATATGAGATCTGCTGACATAAAAATTAGCAAGAAATCCCTTTACAACTATGCCAGATTTTTAGAAGATGTACTGGTTTGTTTTTTTCTCAAAAAATTTTACTACTCGCTTAGAAAAGTCGAACTTTCAGTGCCAAAAGTTTATCTTTGCGACCTAGGCTTAGCGAATTATCTCACGAAATTAAAATTTTCCGAAAATACTGGTAGATTAATGGAAAATCTCGTTTTCATAGAATTGAAAAAGAGAGAACTGAGAGGAGAGATAGATCTTTACTATTTAAAGACAAAAGAAGGCTACGAAGCGGATTTTCTGATAAAGGAAGGATTAAGAGTAAAACAACTGATTCAAGTAACTTATGCAAATTCTTTTGATGAAATAGATAAAAGAGAGATAAGAGCTTTGTTACACGCTAATGAACTTTTAAAAAAGCACAAACCAGAGCTTTTGGTAATTACATGGGATTACGAGGATGAAAAGCAAGTAAGCTGGTTTGGGAAGAAAGGAAAGGTTAAATTCCTGCCTCTGTGGAAGTGGCTGCTTTGGAGAAAAAATTTAAAAATTAGCTCCTCCCCAAGATTTTTATGAGCTACAGGTTTGTGTTTGACCTTAGCAATGCAAAAGAAGAGCTCTTCACAAAAATCAGAGATTTTTCTCTGAAAAAGGGTTTTCACAGAAAGGCAAGCCTTGCAGCAAGAAAAATTGTAAAATCCCTAAATCTCGAAAAGCTCACAGGACTTCCGCTCGCACAAATCATCGAGGTTGTGGAAGATATTCTTGAAATTCAGAGAAGCAACATCGAGGCAAGGGAAAAATTCGTAAAAACAAGAAAAAGGGCTCTGCTTCTCCCGCACTGCGCTAGAAAATACATGGATTCACGCTGCAAGGCAAGGTTCGATGGTCTGAGCTATGTTTGTGCGGAATGCTCGAAAACCTGCCTTGTGAGAAAGGCGAAAAAGCTTGCAGAAAAAAAGGGGTACGATGTTTTCATCCTTCCGGGCGGGAGCATGGTGGAAAAAATAGTCAGAATGGGATACGATGGCATTCTAGGTGTTGCGTGTCCAAGCGAGATAAAGCTCGCTCTCAAAAAGCTAAGAAAATACAGGGTTGCTGTTCAGGCTCTTCCGCTACTTAGAAACGGGTGCTCAAAAACAGTTTTTGATCTTTGCGCTCTGAAGGAAATGCTTTAGGTGAGCGAAACCTTTATTCTTTTCTTTCCCTGAGCAGGGGAAATATGCTCTATGTATAAATTATAAATTCCCCTGAAAAGCGTGATGCTATCTCCTACGATTATGACATCTGGATAGGAAAGGATTATGAGGTATTTGAATTTTTTCCCTAGCTCGTAGCCGAAATTTGGTTTTGGATATTTGAAAAGCTTTCCGTTAAGCGCTAGATTTACTCTTTTTTTCACCAGCTTTTCATTCTTTTTTGTAAACACCACATACCCTTTGTTTTTATGCGAAAAATTCAGTTCTATATATGAGCTTGAGCTACTAGCGAGTATAGCTTTTATCTTCTCTTCCTTTGCCAGTAAATAGATAATGTCTCTTATTCCCATACTCCAGGAGCTAGCGTTATTCCATTTCAGAAAGTTTCCTTCTGGAATGATTCGAATATACACGTGAATTACAGCAAAATGCGTTGTGTTTTCTCCCTTATAGCCTGCGCACGTCATATTTGCTTTTAGCGTGTGAATACCCGGCTGCGGAGGAGCTTCGATAAGGTATTCAAATTTTCCTTCTGCATCTGTATATGTTTGCTCTGTTCCGCTCTCTTCTATTATTTCCTTTGCGGGATTGTACAAAAGCCTTTTTTCATTGAGGTAGAAATTTATTGGAAGATTTGCACAGCTTGCAACTGTTCCATTAGGATAGTATACTTTGGCTTCTCCGCTCACCCTTATTTTTTCAAGGAATCCCGGAAAATAGTTGTTGAGAAATAGCGGTATTCTCAGGCCACCTGTTGCGAAAACAGTAAAGGAGCTCTGGTTTTGAGTTCCATTAGCCACATATGGTACGGAGATGTCTATGGTGAAAGCAGGGACAAATGAGCTCTGGTTTTGAGTAGCATTGACAAGATAAGGTACAGAGATGTTTATGGTGAAAGCCGGAACGAAAGAGCTCTGGTTTTGAGTGCCGGTAATATAAGGAGTGGAGATGTTTATGGTGAAAGCAGGGAGAGCAGAAGTTTGCTCTTGAGTTTTGGTAACGAAGCTTCTCCAGGAATTTGTGGCATTTACAGCAGAGTTCAGAAGAATGTTCGCGTAATAAGTGCCCTGTGAAGAGGAATTGTATGAATAGTTTGCGACGAAATTTCCGCTTTCATCGAGAACACCAGAGGCTATTGTTTCATTGTTTCCGGAAGGTGTTACAACAGTTAAATTCCAGACATCGCCTTCATTTCCCGTTACATTTATCTCTATGGTTATGTTTGTGTAAAGCTCGGGTATTTCTGGATAAAGAGTTATGCTCGAAGCCTTGCAAGGAATGAAAAACAACAACATGAAAATTATCCCATGCAATTGTGGTTTCATAAAAAATCTTTGCAGAGAGCGATTAATAAAATTTTTCAGGAAGAAATAACTCGTAAAAGATTGTGAGCATCTAATATTCCTCAATTAGGAATTTCTACGAGAAGAATATAGTCTCATGCCCAGTGCGTTGCTTTCCACTGGGCTTGAGCTTTAAAGGTATAATGCCCTACATGGTTAGAGATTACTTCATAGACAATTTCTATATACTCATTGCTCTGCAAAGCAGAAAGCAAGGAGCTATCCTGATAGCCCACCTCGAACACATTCTCCTCTCCACTAAGAGAATAGCTCTTCTGTACGAAATCAGAGCTTATAACGCTATCCGTATGGGCGTTTTTCTTGTAAATCGTTACGTTAACAACTCCTGTATCTCCTACCAAAGTGAAATTCTTGTGGGTGTAAACATCGAAGGAAATGTTGTAAAGGGTTTCGCTTGTAGGATTGAAAAGCCTAACTCTAATCGTGCCGTATTCGTTCAAAGCAATCAAACCGGGAGTTTTGATTACAGTCGAAGGAGAAAGCGGGAAGAAGGTTCCGGCATATGCATATCCCCAGATACCCTCACCACCGCAATGGCTGCATCCGCTGTTCCAAGTTGATTTGAAAGTTACTACTATGGGTTTGTCTGAGGTTATTCTTGTTCCTGTTTCTGGAGAGCTTAGCATAATATAGTCAGGAGCTGAGAGGGAGTATTCAAATGTTCCTGAAGAGTTTGTTACATTAACTTTTGTTTTGTACTGTGTTGCTGTTATGTAAACATTTCCCACTCCATAAGGAACATAGTATTCTGTTCCGAGAAGCTGTGAAGAGAAAAGGGTTCCAGCATATGCATAGCCCCAGATGCCTTCGCCCCCGCAATGGCTGCATCCGCTGTTCCAAGTTGATTTGAAAGTTACTACTATGGGTTTGTCTGAGGTTATTCTTGCTCCTGTTTCCAGAGAGAGTGAAAGATACTGAGATGCATTTATTTCATATTCCTCATCCGCTATCCCATCTACATTTCTGTCAACCCAAACTTCGGTAGAATCCTGTATCGCTGTTATGTAAACATTTTCTATTCCATAAGGAACATAATATTCTGTTCCTAAAAGTTGAGAAGAGAAAAGAGTTCCTGCATAGGCATAGCCCCAGATGCCCCAGGCATGAGCGCATGTGCACCCGCTATGCCAAGTGGATTTGAAAGTTACTACTACAGGTTTGTCTGAGGTTATTCTTGTTCCTGTTTCAGGAGAGGTAAGCACGATATAATCAGCTGGTAAGGAGATAGAATACTCAAATGTTCCTGAAGAGTTTGTTACATTAACTTTTGTTCTGTACTGTGTTGCTGTTATGTAAACATTTCCCACTCCATAAGGAACATAGTATTCTGTTCCTAAAAGT
>Ga0190319_1000145_pt1 | contig 11366 bp, 8 predicted proteins | sample 48701145_MG_FD_165040 | JGI IMG/M metagenome (GOLD analysis project Ga0190319, IMG submission 165040) | Hydrothermal vent sediment bacterial communities from Southern Trench, Guaymas Basin, Mexico - 4870-11-4-5_MG | ecosystem: Environmental > Aquatic > Marine > Hydrothermal vents > Sediment ...
TAGAATCAACAGTATCTTCTTCATAACACTAATTATTGCTTTACTTTACTTTCCCTTAGTCCAATCCACAGCTAAGACTTACTCTTCCGAATTTACTATTCTAATAGCTAAATTTCCCTTAAAATTCTTCCTCCTTTTTGACGAAGCAATTTTTTATCTAAAGGTTGATCAGTTTATTATGTTCTTTAGTAAGAAGCGGCCGGAAGTTCGGGATATCAGCTATGATCCGAAATCTGCCATACTTAAAGCGTATACTACTACTAAAAAGGCTGAAGTAGGAATTCTTTATCTTGGAATGCGTTTAAGGGATTATTATTTGGAGGAGACTTTAATTGGGCCTAAACCGGCATATCCTGGTACAATATACTATTTTGAGAAGGAAGATGAGTTTGAGATTGAGAATGGGTATATGAGTGTTCATGTAAAGCCCTTTTACAGTGGATTTCTCTAAGAATTACGAGGGCATATGCTATGTTAGATGTGTTAGGATTGGTAAGAGCGGAATACTTTTCCCAAGCAGGTGCATATTGCCCCCATTTGCTGTCTCAGCATGGAAGTCAAGCCAGAGGAAAAATATGTTGCAGATGATGATGTTGAGCTAAAGCTTGAGGGTGGAAAGGAGCTTAAAGGTTATTTACACTGTAACGGAAGGGTTAGGGTGAAGGTGTGCAGGGTGAACAATCATATGCACCTTAATTTTCCAGAATTGCTACTCGACTCTTGCAGTTGAAAAAGGAGTCGTATTTAGAGATGTTTCAGGAAAAAAGATCGTTGAAACATTCGGAATGACTGGCAATCCTTACATTCTCTCCGACGTTACTCATGCCTCAAACAGCATTATCTTAGAAATAGAATGGGGTAAATTGAGAAAGAGGAGAATAATCATCCCTATTAAGGTATTTGTATAGATGCTAATTATTACTTTGAAACTTAAAAGGTTTGGTAAAATTCGGTTGCATATTAATGCGTGAGCCAAGTTTTAAGTTCCAATTTGCTAAATGAAGATTATATGGGAATTAAAAGCCTAATGAAATTAACATTCCTGCTTGTTTTGGTCTTAGCATTTAGCTGTTGTATTAAGCATTCCGGAGAATATCCGATTGAATCCGTCCTAGCTCCAACAAAAACTACTATAAAAACTCCACCAACCAAGACACCAATAGAAACACCCACACCAGTGGAAACTCCGACAAAGAATTAGTCACAGATAAAGCCGATAGTTACGCTGATAGTACCAAGCCCGACGCCACTTACAACCGTTCCTACTGTAATCCATACTCCAACGTTTGAGTTTGGCGAGAAATACCAAGCTAAGGTTGTTAGAGTGATTGATGGAGACACGATTGATGTTTCAATAGACAAGATTTACAGAATACGCCTTTTGGGTGTAGATTGTCCAGAAACCACAGCTGAGAAAAACAAGCCCTACGAATACGATGCTATAACGGACTTGCAATAGTTTGATAGATTGGCAAGGTTTCGGAACATACGATGAGGGAATATGAGGGTTTGAGCCAGCAGCAATCAATTATGCTTATGCATTTCTCACTTCTAACTTTAACAATCCTTAAGTATCTCTTCAAATCTTTAACCATTACCTAGTGTTTATCGACCTTGTAAACCCTAGCTTTTAGAATTTCAGTTAATAGGTCTATGTAGGAAGGTGCAGGATCGATTATACCTCTTCTTGTATCATAAATTTCGAGTTTAATTTCATTCCTTTTTATAGCCTTAGCCAGCGTAACTATCTCATCCTTTATCGATTTCGATCTCAAAGGCGTGTTTGCCTTTCCATCCGTAATTAGAATTGCTTTAACCACAGAATTCTTATTTTTGAGTCTGAAAGCCTTCGATAACTGCAATAGGATAAGAAGAGCCGAAGACAGAGGAGTTCTTCCGCCAACCCTAACTCCATCCAAAGCGGACATGACTTTCGAATAGTTCTTCGTCGGAGGAACCAAAATCTCGGCCGATTTTCCTCGGAACACCATAAGCGATAGAAAGTCCCTCTTGATGTAGCTATTCTCAATCAATCTCTTCGCAATACCCTTCGCAATCGCAATCCTCTTCATGGCAACCATGGAACCGCTTGCATCAAGCATGATAACCGTAAGCCTCGGTAATCTCGTTTTTCTGACTCTAACTCTAATATCATCATGCTCAATCCATTTTCTACCATTCGCCAAAGCTGATCGAATCGTCGCAACCAAATCTACGTCGATAATTCGATCGAAAGGCACGTTCGAAATCGGATACCCGTGAGGATGACCAATTACGACAGCTTTTTCATCTCTCGATCCCCTAAACGATCTTTCAGCTTTGAAATCTTCTCCCTTAGGCATATCGATGTTCACATCGCTTATTCCAGCATCTGCACTGGAGTTACCCATTCCCGAATTGGTATCAGCCTCTGTGTGTGATGAGTTATGCCCGTGCTTATGGTTACTTCTTCTGGTATCATCATTTCCCTTGCTATTTTTCCTATCACTATTTGGACTATCAGGAGGCTTAATTGAATCGAAGGGCTTATCCTTAAGCCTGTGAGGCAAAGCTAATTCCATAGCTTTCTTCAAATCTTCAAGGCTAACCTTCCTTCTTCCATCCAAAGCGGCGATGGCTTTTGCCGTTCTAATTGTGACTATCTCCGCTCTATGGGTTTTAATCCCCATCTCCACGATTGTCTTAACCAAAAGCTTCAGCAGATCGTCATCTATCTCAACTCTATTAACGATCTCTCTCGCCCTTTCAATTCTCTCCCTAAGCTTTCTCTGCTCTTTTTCGAATTTATTTCTAAAGGCTATGGGATCGGCTTGAAACTCCTCAACCCTTCTAACGATCTCCATCCTCTGCTCAACATCTTTAACAGCCTCAATTTGAACGTAAAGACCGAACCTATCCAAAATTTGTGGCCTAAGCTCCCCTTCCTCTGGATTCATGCTACCGACCAAAATGAAGCGAGAAGGATGTTTTAAGCTCACGCTCTCCCTTTCGATAACGTTCCAACCCATTGCAGCGGCATCAAGCAAAATATCTGCTATGTAATCATCCAGAAGGTTTACCTCATCGATGTAAAGGATGTTTCTGTTAGCTTCGGCCAATATTCCCGGCTGTAAAGCTTTTATTCCTTCTTTAAGCGCTTTCTCGATGTCTATTGTTCCTACGAGCCTATCCACGCTAACGCTTAAAGGTAGATCAACTACTCTCATCTTTCTTCTTTCGACCTCTATCTCTCCGTTCCTCGCTTTTTCCCTGCAAACCTCACACATCTCAAGCTCGTTGTTCGGGTTGCAGTTGAACGGACAGCCTTTCACAACCTCTATCTCCGGCAAGACATCTGCAAGCGCTCTGACCATAGTCGATTTTCCAGTTCCCTTATCACCGCTAAGCAGAACACCACCTATTGCCGGATTTACCGCATTGCAGAGTAAAGCCAATTTGGCCTTCTCTTGCCCTACTATTGCTGTAAACGGGAAGATCAGTCGTTCAGTCATAACTTCACCTCTTCTTCAAGCGTTCGCTCTGCGAAATTATTTACTCTTTCAACTTTTCCCATGCTTCTATCACCTTTTTAGCGTTTAACTTCCAATTTTCCACATTGTCCATCGTATAGATCTCAATGACTCCACCCTGAACATCTCCAGCAATTTCATCCTCCAAAATTCCTTCTATTTCGGCATAAGCTTCTCTCAACTTCTCTATCAGTTCTACATCTGCTTTCCAAAGCTCCCTTTCATAGGCTTCGATTAAGCGCCTTGCGATCTCCTCAACTGCATAGATGTTGTTCTCCTCAAACCACCTTCTCATCTCTTCATCTAGCACATACGTCTTTGCAATTTCATCAAAAACCCACTTATCGACGAGTTTAGTCGTGGCTGACCAACCGTATAGATGCAGAATCTTCTTCGAGAATTCATTGGCACCTCTGTAGCCGTGCTTCTTCATCTCAGAAATCCAAACGGGATTAAGAAGCTTTGCCCTAACGATTCTCTCTATTTCATCTTTCATGTTTCTAACGTTTGTAGAGCTGATGTCCTTCGTATCGACGACGACTATCTCTGGATTCTTGCCCAACGTCTTAGCTGCGTTGTAAAATCCGCCGTGATACGAGAAGTAGCAACAGCAGTTGAATATATCGTGCTCGTCGCTGACGTGATTTCTCGTTACTATATCCACGTTCTTTAAATTCAAAATTAGACTTTCAAATGCTTCTTTGCCGAAGTGCTTACGGGTGTAGGCGTACCCGCTCCACTGAACCCAAGTTTTAGCTAAATCCTCATTGCTCCGCCAAGCTGAAGCTTCCACAGCATAGCTTACTCCAGCTCCGTAGCTGCCGGGTGGAGAGCCGAAAACCCTACACAAAGCTAATTCCTTATCCCCGATCTTACTCAAATGCTCCAAGAAGTGCTTTCTGACATAGTTCATCTCCAAAGGCTCATCCAAGCTCGCAACCTTGGCAACGGCTTCATCGATCATGTAGATGTAATTTGGCAGTGTATCTCTAACTATACCACTGATCCTCACTACCACATCGATTCTTGGGCGTTTAAGCTCTTCAAGCGGAATGATCTCCAATCCCTTAACGCTTCCATTCACCCAAACCGGTCTAACGCCCAATAGGTATAAAATCTGAGCGATCTGCTCGCCATCAGCTTTGTATGCATCTACACTCCAAAGCCACTCTCCAACCGTTTCAGGATACTTGCTGTGCTTTTCCAAATAATACTTCAAGAGCTTTTTTGCAGTTTCAACTCCAATCTTCCAAGCCGATTTGGTTGGAAGGGAGGTAGGATCTACCGCAAAGAAGTTTCTGCCAGTAGGCAAAATTTCAACCTTGCCTCTCGTCAGCGAGCCAGATGGAGCTGGTTCAGTAAATTCTCCGCTTATGGCCTTAACAAAACCTTCGAACTCCCTTTTGCATTCCCTAATTTTGCTGGCGATTTCCAAAGCCTTCTTGAAAGCTGAGATAACTTTTTCATCCTTATCCTTTGTAAGCTCAAGCATAAATGGCACCTCCCAAAATCTCGGAGATGTTCCTATTCAAAATTTCGAGGATCGTATCATCCGAATCGCTACCAGCTTTGAGCAGATCATCTATAGTCTTGACAGCGATCCTATGCAGAATCTTTAAGGTTTCAGAATTCGTTAATCCAAACTTGTTGACCTCATTTGGCTTAGATTTTATTTCGTCGTAATCTAAGCCGAGATATTCGGCTATAATTCTCCTTATCGAAGGATATTCGTGAGTGTCGTTTGCCATAATCGTCGCAACGTATTCAGCAAGCTTGTCCAAGCGGGGATGAGCAAAGACGTGCAAACCCATCTCTATTTGAGTTCCCCTCACAGCATCGACGTATCTGTGGATATCCTCAACCACTCTTTCCGGTTCATCATCCTTAATCGGAATGTTGTTCTCCTTTGCTTTTTCGATCAAATCCTTATAGATTATCTCCGCCCTTTCAAAATCTCCCAACTGCTTGGCTTTGAAATACTGAGCTAGAAGGGAATCTATCTCATCCAAGATATCAGCCATGGCCATGGGTGGATTTATGTGATCTACTATTACGGCATAGCTCCTTCTCTTAGCTATAACTCCTTCCATCGGATTTGAGACATTGTAGATGTAAACGTGAGGCACTTCATCGATGCTGATCTCGGGCCAGCAATTAACAGATAATCCAACACCCTTGCCGGGTCTGAACTCTAAATAGCCGTGAGTTCCAAAATGGATTATCACATCTGCCTTAAACTTTCGGGTGATCCATCTATAGACGGCAAGCCATTGATGAGGAGGCGGAATCGTCGGATTGTGCAAAATTTTACAAACCCTACCGTCACATCCTGCCCCAGCACAGCCAAACTTGGGCTGTGGAGTTATGAAGACATTTCCGAACAATAAACCGGGAATTACGAATTTTCCGTTGTAGACCATTCCGGCAAATTCCTTACGACTATTCCTTAGAACATCTTCAGGATCACCCCATTCTCTAATCATCTCTTCTCTAGCTTTTGCTGGTAGTTCGTTAAACCACTCAATGTAAGTCTCTAAATCGACAAAATCGACCGCTCCTCCTTTTGCAACTATCTCCTCAACTGATGTCCACCTAAACTCGCTTATAGCTTTTCTTTCCAGTATAAGTTTCATCAGTTCTTTTCCATCTTTCGGAGGATTTTCCACTTTGTAACCAAGCTTTTTAAGCCTATTTAGAAGCCTTGCAACACTTTCCGGAACATCCAAGCCCACTCCAACCGCAACGCTTGCTTCCAGCCCTTTGCACGGCGGATTTATTAGAACGATCGCAATTTTCCTTTCTTCAGGCTTTTTCTTTCTGAGCTCAATCCACCTCCTTATCCTCCTCGCCAAATACCTCGCATGTTCCTTGTACGGCTCAAAGGACTTTGCACCGTTATCATCAACCCTCGATCCGGCGATGTATATCGGCTCAATTAGCCCGTCAACTTCGGGCATGATTATGGTCCAAACCTGAGACATGTAGTCCAATCCTTTTGGATTTTCATCCCATTCCGAAACGCTTTGAGAGGAAGAAAAGCATGGCTGAATTATAGGAACGTTTAATTTTTTTAGCAACTCCAAGCCAGCGACCTCTTTAAATCTGTCCTCTTTATCCCATCTCCCATGATCGAGTAAAAAGAAGTAGGTTAAGTTGAGCACTGCATCAACGACAGGATTTCCGTCAACGATAAAGAATTCTCTAATCGTATCTTCCTTCGAAGGGGTATTTAGCAGTTCATCTCTCCAGCCGTAAGTAAAGACGGGCAGAACTCCCAAGCATTCATCTTCAAACGCATCTACGATTACATTAAGGAGCTTAAGATTTCCGTAGAGCCAGTGGGTTCTATGAAAAATAACTCCAACAAGGGGTCTCAGCTTATAAGCATCTAGATATACCTTAGCGCTTTCAAAAAATCCAAGCTTGGGATGATAAATTCCGTGCCAAGGGATTTCTTTTACATCTTCAGCCTCAACGCTAGCTCCGATACTCTTTAGCAAAAACCTGACTAAGTTTCTTAAATTTTCTTCACCACCGATCTTAAAATATTCAATGGCTTTATTTAAAACATCCGGCGAACCTCTTGCAAGATGTACAAAATTGTCTGTAGTAGATACGACTATTTTAGCTTTAGATTCCCTTATAGCTTCTTCAACTGAATCAGGCAGTTCGTAAGAATGAATTAGTATGATATCGCTATTTTTGATATCCTCGATGAATTTATCGCTAAATCTATCGTTGGTAACGATATAACTAAAATCGTACTTTTTTGATTCTTCTTTTAAGACTTTGAGCATTGGAGGAAGCATCTGCGCACCGTAACCTATCAAAAAGCTTAAACGCATGTAACTATTTAATACTGCTTTCTATTTAAGTATTACTAGTTACTCCATTCAGAAGGTAGTTTATTCAAAAAATAATCAATCACTCTTCCTCGATAACGATCTTAAATTGTACTCTCTGTATAGGTCCGTAACCGAACACCTCAACCCTATCGAATGTGTCGGGATCGTCGATCTTTATCCAGTGATCCCTTTCCGTATTCTCATATCTGAATAAGTACGAAGAATCCAGTAATTCAACGATCAAAGTGTACTCCTCCTCTGGAATCAGTTTTGCGGCCGGAATTTCCGCTTTACCATACTTTAAAGAGGTTATGTAGCAATATCCACTATCCTTATAGTATTCAGTCCTACATCCCAAAGGATTCCAGCCTCTCTTCGTGCATATCCAAACCGTTCCCTTTAAGTCTCTTGGTGCTTGTATCACTATGTCGCTCGTTCTTTTAAACAGTATCGTCCCATTCGAGTATATCCAGTCCGCTCCGCTGATTCTAAACCAGCAGTTTTTCGCACTGCCGTTGTAAAAGGTTATGTCCTTAGCATGTGCAGCTATGAACGTTCCACCTGGGCTGAGAATTATGTCGTTGTTTTCTGTATTCGAAGAGGCATTCACAGTTAACACTACCAGCATCGCAGTGCAAATTACTGCACCCATAAACATCCACTTTTTCATATTATACCACCGAGGGGTACGATAATTTGTTACATTATAAGCTTGTCGATATCATATCATCATAAATTTTAGGGAAAACTTATATTTACTGACGGATAGCAAGGACTATGAGGCTGCGAATCTTCCTAACACTGCTTATAATTGGGTTGAGCTCGTCGATCGCCAATGCGTCTGTGGTTGTAAAAGCACCAAAAATCGTCTCACCTAACGAGGTGTTTAATGTTTCCGTTGAGGTAAATAAAAGCCCGTCAATTGTCGTTGGTGTTATTATAAATTTCCCAGAAGAATTTAAGCTTGTAAACTGTTCGGAACCCTATAAGGTTTCGGATTGTAGAGTAGCGATAGCCATGATCAACGATACCAGGGCCGTGTGCACATTCAAGGCTCCATCACGTGAAGGAACGTTTACATTCGAGGGAAAATGGATAGACATGCTAAACGGAGGGGAGGGTAAACTTAAAGCAATGATCTCTGTGGGTAATGTAACAGCAACTCAGATAACCGCAACACCAACGGTTACGAAGCCTACTGTAGCTACGACGACCACTCCAGCTAAAGCTACACCAACACAGAAATCGATACCCGGTTTTGAGTTTGCAACAGCTTTGGTATCTGTTCTTTTGATCGCAACTTGGAGGTGGCTAAAATGAGATATGTTTTGCTCGTTTCAATACTGTTAATAGCATCTATAGGGCTGGCAAATGCCAGCAATTACATGAGCCTGTTTAATGATGGCAAGATAACCAAGGACGAGCTTGTAAATACCATCCTGAACTACATGCTTGGAAATTCCAAGTTGAGTTTGGACGAGATTAGAGATGCTTCTTACGTTTACGTTTACTGGAACGGAAAGCCCAAAACTATCGTGGATTCGGCAAATAGAACGGTAACGATATACAAGCCGATAAAGAGAATAGTGGCGTTAACAAGCGATGCCGCTGAAGCGTTGGTTATACTGGGAGCTAGGGATAAGGTCGTTGGAGTTAGCAAATATACGAAAGATGCAAGGAAGCAATTCCCAGAGCTGAGCAAATTGCCATCCGTGGGTAGTTGTTTCGATCCCGACATGGAGGCCGTAGTTAAACTGGATCCAGATGTCGTCATAACTTACGTTAGGTGGCCTGATCCGAGTAAGCTTGAAGAAAAGCTTAAGCTCCTCCATACCAACACAACTGTAATCAGACTCGACTTTTATAGAGGTAGCACTACAGTTGAAGAGTTCAAAAAGTTGGGTTACTTACTCGATAAGGAGGAAAACGCGAGCAGATACATCGAATGGTTTGAGAAGATTGAGGATCTCGTGAAGTCAAGAATCCCAGAAAAGAGGGTTAAGGTTTATACCTGCTCGGCTAAAAAACCTTTAAGGGCTTTCGGTGAAGGAACGGGGCTTTACGACCTTTCGGTCATGGCTGGAGGTGATAACGTTCTGAAGGGAAGAAAAGGATACTTCGATGTCGATCCTGAGCAGGTATTGGTTTGGGCGCCGGATGTCATTATAGCTTGGAGCTACGCCGGTGGCTATGAAACCGACGATATCAGCGGTATGAAAATGGAGTATGAGAAGATTGTAAGCACACCGGGATTTGAAAATGTGCCTGCTGTGAAAAACGGGAAAGTCTACGTTATCTCCGCCGATCTGGCAACTGCTCCTTCGTTCCCAGTTGCACTCGTTACAGTTGCGAAATGGCTTTACTCAGACAGATTCGACGATGTGAATCCCAAGAAGATTTTCCAAGAATACATCGACGACTTCTTGCATATTAATTATAACGTAAATGAACACGGATGTTTCGTATATCCCACATGGTGATGGTAGATCCGATTGGAGAGTACGAAAGATACATAGGAAGAAAAATTATTTTTATAATTTTTACTTTAATTTTAACGATCGTTGTTACTGGGATATCCGCAACGCTTGGTTCGTATCCAATTTCGATTCCAGAAGTATATTCGATAGTACTGAAATGCCTGATCAGTCATCCCGAAAATACGAAGGAGTCGATAGTGTGGAATTTAAGAATGCCGAGAATAATTCTGGCAATAATCGCCGGAGCTGGATTAGCTTCGGCTGGAGCGATGACTCAGGGGATCTTAAGGAACCCGCTCGCAACTCCCTACACTTTGGGGATCTCCTCCGCCGCAGGACTTGGGGCTGCAATTGCAATAATACTTTCAAGGGGTATTTTTGCGGGCAAATATGTGATAGTGGGCAACGCATTCCTCTTCTCTCTAATGCCTACCTTTGTCATACTTACCTTAACCCGATTTAGAGGTTCTACTCCCGAAACGATGATACTGGCCGGGATTGCAATGATGTACATTTTTAGTGCAATAACGACCATACTCATGTACTTTGCTGAGCCAGAAGCCGTAAAATCGACATACTTCTGGATGGTTGGCGATTTGGGAAGAGCCTCGTGGGACGTAATACCTCTGATATTCTCATCCCTCCTAACCTGCTTCGCCCTGCTGATGCGGAAAACTTGGGACGTTAACGTGATGATGATAGCTGGGGATGAGGTTGCCAAGAGCTTGGGTGTGAATCCGGAAAGGATAAGGATATTTGTTATGCTTGTTTCTGCATTTTTAACTGCATCTATAATAAGCTTCACTGGTACGATAGGTTTCATATGCTTGGTAGCCCCACACGTATGCAGGATGATCATAGGAGGAGACTACAGATACCTGCTTCCAGCTTCAGCTATTTTCGGAGGAGCTTTACTACTCACCTGCGATACTATTGCAAGGACTATCTTAGCACCGGTGATTCTTCCGGTGGGAGTTGTTACAAACTGCCTTGGGGGTCCCATGTTCTTGTATCTGCTCATAAGGAGGAAAAAGGAGTACTGGTAGCATGAAGATCAGGATAAGAGGTTTAGAGTTCAGATACAACAGCATTTTAGCTCTTAAAGATGTGACGTTGGACATCCACGAATCTGAGGTAGTTGCGATTGTAGGTCCAAACGGATCAGGAAAATCGACGTTACTTAAGTGCATAAACAGGATTCTAAAACCTAAGAAGGGTGTGATAATGATCGATGGAAAAGATATCAAAGATCTTAGTCAAATCGAAATTGCAAAGGCCGTAGGATATGTTCCGCAGGTAGCTAAACAGTCATTCCCGGCTACAGTTTTCGAAGTGGTTTTGATGGGGAGAAGGCCATACATAAGCTGGAGATGCGGTAAGAGGGATATCGAAAAAGTTCTCGAAGTTCTTAAGCTATTAAACATTGAGGACATCGCCATGCGGGATTTCAACGAGTTAAGCGGTGGTCAACAGCAAAAGGTTCTGATTGCGAGGGCTTTGGCTCAGGAGCCGGAAATTCTATTGCTCGATGAACC
>Ga0190319_1000146_pt1 | contig 11307 bp, 7 predicted proteins | sample 48701145_MG_FD_165040 | JGI IMG/M metagenome (GOLD analysis project Ga0190319, IMG submission 165040) | Hydrothermal vent sediment bacterial communities from Southern Trench, Guaymas Basin, Mexico - 4870-11-4-5_MG | ecosystem: Environmental > Aquatic > Marine > Hydrothermal vents > Sediment ...
GCTCTCGACACAGTAGCTTTCTTGTTAGAACGACTGGAGAGGGAAACGAAGGTAGGTATGTTACCAGCGGAAATATTTAAGAAAGCTAAGAGGGAAGTCGAAAAAGCTGGTTACCAGCTTATGCATTCTCTTGGTCACGGAATCGGCATCGAGGTCCACGAGTACCCTACGTTCTCGAAGAGGGCTACTAGTTCTAGGATTCCGCTTAAGGAAAGGATGGTGTTCACGTTGGAGCCGGCGGTCTATACCAAGAACTTCGGCGTAAGGATAGAGAACGTTTACGTCGCTACGAAGAGTGGTATTAGGAGATTGTGAGGATGCGGCTTATCTTCTACCTTTGCGGCGATAACCCTGAATTATCAGGCGGGGAAGTTGTTTTTCTCTTGAAGGAGGGGTTGCTGAAGAGCTTTCGCCTTATTAATCAATTTCTCATTGCTGATGTTGAGGACGAAAAAAAGGTGCTGGAACTAGCTAAGAGACTTTCGTTCACCCACGAGGTTTGCAAGCTTCTCGGAGAGTGTAGGGATTTGGAAGAAGCGGAAAGGCTTTTGGAAAAGTTGGAGGTTGAGGAAGGTACGAGAGCTTGCGTTCGCGTCGAGAAGGTGGGAGAGGTTAGCGTAAACAGAAAATCTCCTGAGTTAGAGAGGAGGTTTGGAAAGGTTCTTAAGTCGAAGGGTTGTACCATAGACCTTTCATCGCCAGAAACGATGGTAAAAGTTTACGTGAGTAGCCAAGGTATCTTCGCGGGAGAGCTTTTAGAAAGTTTTAGAGCGAGGGAAACGATGGAAAGGGGTAAAAAACCCTTCTCGACTTCATTCGCGCTACCGCCACGGTTAGCGAAAGCGTTGGTCAACCTTGCTTCGGCAAAGCAAAACCTCCTAGACCCGATGTGCGGTACGGGAACGATTCTCGTAGAAGCTTCGCTGATGGGAGTGAAAGCTTGTGGCGTGGAAGCGTTCGAGAAGGTTATCAGGGGGTGCAAGAAAAACCTAGAGTATTTTGGGGTGAGCTGCTCGATCGTTAAGGGAGACGTTTGTGAGCTTCCTTTCCGAGACGAGAGCTTCGAAGCCGTCGCGACGAACTTTCCCTACTTGAAGTCCGCGAAGAAGTACGGTGGGAAAACATTCTTCCGGGAAGCGTTGGAAGAAATTTGCAGGGTGTTGCAAAAAGGTAAGAGATGCTCGATGGTCTTGAGCTTCGACGCCGAGGAGCTTCTCGAGGAATTCTTCGTCGTCGAAAGAAAGTTCGAACAGCGCGTGCACAAAAGCTTGTCGCGCAGGATTTACGTGTGTAGAAAGAAAGCTTAAGTTCCGTTACTTCCTTGACCTAAACCTCCACTTACCAGCCTTAGCGTCTCTATGATATCCGAACTTACTTATGGTAGCGTCGCTCAACAAAACTTATTTCTCAAACTCCGAGATGACGACGCTGGCAACGACTTTCCTATCCTCTATCTGAAATCTCGACCAACTTCAGGAATTTTCCTGACAGTAAACCTTCCGCTTACCGAAAAGTATTCCTCTATCCTCGTGTCTGGAGGTAAGTTGGGGAGTTTTTGGTCAAACCACTACGAGTACTCCCCAGAAACTTTTATCCTATGACCGAAGTAGAAACCAACTATCAAACCAGCAAGATGAGCTTGGTGTGCTATATTGCTAGGGACGAAAATCCCCACCAACGAAACCAAAGCCCAAAAGCATGCTGCTATAATCATGGGCATTGGTATTAACCCGACCCAAACCATCAACGTAGGATAGAGTATCGCGACAGCACCGAGGATACCGTAGATACAACCGCTCGCCCCTACTGCTGGAATTTCAGAAAAGGGTGATGTAATCCAATAGGCCAATCCTCCAAGGATTCCGGCGACGAAATATATGAGCAAGAAGTTTTTCCTGCTTATCCTGAGTTCGAGAAAGCTGCCGAACATGATTAGCGCGAGCATGTTCCAGAAGAAATGCGTGAAGCCTCCGTGAATGAACATAGAAGTTATCAGCGTCCACGGCTTCTCGAAAAAATTTTTCGGAGCAAATCCAAACTCCTGGATTAAAAATTGTGAAGAGAAGAGAAACACGAGTGTGTTGGCGATGAGTAGCGAGATAGTTATCGTCGGTCTTCTAGGCTGTACTCTTAAGTATCCGTCCTGGAACATCAGAATAAAGTTTACCGCTTGATTATATTTAAAGTTGCTTCAACGTCTCAACGTCTCGAAAGTATGAGCGAGGGCGAAAAATCCTTTTCGCCGAATACCTGCGCTCGGTAAGCGTAGACTTCAACGTCCTTTTCCTTCCAACAGTCTGGCGAAAGCCCGGCTTTCATGCAAAGCGTCGAGAGAAAATCTTCCTTCTTCGGAATCTGCTCCCATACCTGTGGTAAGTAAGTTGCCTGGTAAAAACCTTTCTTGACGATGACACCCTCCCTTCCAGAAAGCTTTTTCAGCAAACCTTTCCAATCTTTGGACTCAAGCTTCTCGGGTTGCGTTAGCACAGAGATTTCGATCTCTATTTCGCGGAGCTCATTCTTGGTTACAGGAGGGAACCTCGTGTCGTTGACCGCGGCGTTGACCGCGTTTTCCATCACACACCTGTAGAGTTTTTCTTCGGGAAATATGCAACCTATGCAACCCCTGAGCTCGCCACGCTTCTTCAGAGTGACAAAGCATCCTCGCTTTTTCCTTAAACTTTCAGGGAGTCTTTTCTCTTCAAGCTTCGGCAAGCCCTTTCCAGCAAGGTAGTTTTCCAAAGTTTTTCTCGCAAGCTTCAGCAAAACCTTTTGCTCCTCCTCACCAACCTCACCCTCGTAAAAACCTATCGCGACGTAACCAACGACGGCATCATCCTTCCCAGTCACGTCTCCAGAATTCTTGTAAGCTATGAATTTTGGGAACCACCCTTTTTCTCTCGCGATGTACATGAGCGTGAGAATCGGAACTTTACCGCAGGCTTCACACTCGTTCCCCATCGCTTCGAAGTCCCAGCTCATTATTGCTCGCAGAGACTTTTCGTCGAGCTTCAACGCTTCCTCGTAGGGATGGTAGTGGGAAAGGTCGCTGCTCGCGACTACCAGGGTGTTATCGTCGACGTGCTCGATCAACACTTTGGCCAACTCTTCTGGATTAGTGCTGCAGGTTACGATCGGTAGGATTTCGAAGTTCTCGCTACCGAGCAGGACTTGCAAGAACGGGAGCTCTACTTCCACCGAGTGCTCGTGGGGCGTGTCCAAAGCCAGTATTCCCTTTTTAATCAGCTCGTTGGCCTCTTCGCTGACCTTGACGCTTCCCAACGGAGTTTGGTGGTGCGTATAATTTCCTATCGACGCTCCGGCAAAAAACTCATGATGGCTTGGACCGACGATGATAACCTTTTTAACGGAAGTAACGTCTACCTGCTTGAAGCCATGCGCAGCAACTTCACCAGAAAACATGTAACCAGCGTGCGGAACTATCAAGCCCCTCAACCTTCCGTAGCTCTTGAACGGAGCCTTCTCCAACAACTTCTTAACAGTAGCCTCAAGCTCCTTCCTACTTTCTGGGTAAAAAACTCCAGCCACGGCAGGCGGTCTTATGTATGATTCCTCCTCAAACTCTTCTACACGCATGGTGGAACCTCCTGAGGAATATTAAAAACTTGCAGCCGATTAAACTTTTTATTCCACGTAGATTCCTGGCTTCCCGAACTTTGCCTTCGCAGCCTTGTTTTGCGGGTCGTACCTGCTCTCATCGGTGGCCAGCCACGCGTTAACTTCCTTGAACCCGAACTCCTTTTTCAGAAAACTGACGTTCTCTTCGAGGAACTTCATTTCATCTTCGGTCGCGAAGTAGAGGAAAAGCTTTTCCTTCTTGCCAGCAAGCTTTATCACGTGTCTGATGTCTTCCAGCAACTTTTTGAAATTATCTCCTAGCTGCAAGAGCTTTTTGTCTACCCGCCTTTCCTCTGGCCACCTTTGCAGCGATACAAATCCTTCTTTTCCCATCCTGTGCCAAATTTCTTCGGCGAGGTGGGGAATCACGGGAGATAAAGCTATTGTCCACGGCTCGAGGACGAACCTCGCTCCCTTGAGGAAACCCCTCCTCAAGTAGCTTTCTAGCTCGTTCATCATCTCGAAGAAAATCTTTTGGGTATAATGCTTGAACCTCCTTCCTTCAAGAAAGCTGGTAGCCTCGTTCAAGATCGAGTAAAACTTTTCCACCAGCCATTTATCCGTTAAGCCCAACTCCTCGTAACGTGGGCTATCCTTCTGATTCTCAAGAACCCTTTCGCAGAGCATGAAGAACCTTTCCAACCTTCTTTTCAGGTTCTCTATTTCCCTTTCCCTCCAGTCGAGGGTCGAAGACTCTTCGGCGGCAGAAGCTAGGTATAGCCTGACCGTATCGGCACCGTGCTTCCTTATAGCTGCGACCAAGGGAATAACGTTGCCCAAGCTTTTGGACATCTTCTTTCCCTCGGCGATGAGCATCTCGTTCAGGCTGAAAGCTTTCGGCCAGAGTTCTTCAGGAAAGATTGCGGCATGATGGAAGATCGAGAAAGTCAGGTGGTTGGGTATGTGCGCTACACCAGTCCTCCTCTCGTCGAAAGGATACCAGTAGAGGAATTCCTTCCTCATCCTTTCAACGAGTTCTTTGCTTATCCCGCAGACTCTCTCCACATCATCGCTGCTCCCTATTCCAAGGAAAACGTAATCGAAGAACTCCCTCTTCAGCTGCTCGGGGGAAATCTTCTCGTTTTTCAAAACATGAGCTATTGTGTAGAATGCCATGTAAATCGTACTATCGGACAAGCTCTCTATTATCCACCTCCTGTCTTGGGGAAGCCTCGTTCCCAACCCTCTGCTCCTAGTGCAAGCCCACTCGTGAAGCCACTCTATGGCGTGCTCGAACTGCTTCCTGTAAACCTCCGGGATTATCTTCAACCTTGAAAGCAGCTTCCTCGCTCTTTCCTTCCATCCTTCGTTGGCATAATCCAGAAACCATTGGTCGGCGATAACCTTAACCACAACTCTATCGCCACACCTGCACCTTATGGTTTTCACGGGTCTTCCTTCAAAATCCTTGCTCGCGTTCTCGTACATCCTCGTCGCTAATTCCCTGCTCGTCAACTCTTCGAAAACGAGTTGTTTGGCTTCGCTAACCTTCAACCATTCAAAACCCTTGCAAAGCTCGTTCGTTCTCCCGAAGTAGAATTCCTTCGCGTAAAGCTTTTGGGTAGCCTTCTCCAGCTTTTCGGTATCGCGCTGGGATTCTATTCCTAGCTTTTCGCAGATTTCCTTCGCCGGAAACTCCGAAAAACCAGGGGTCTCGAAAAGCGTTATCGGCTTTATCTCTTCCGCTATTTTTTTGAGCTCTGGTGGAAGGTTCTCATCCTTCTTCAAATCCTCCAGAGCGATGTAATCATAAGGCGCATGAGCTGGAACAGAATTTACCACTCCTGTAGCGACGTTCGGGTCGACGAAGCTTGCGGGAAGGACGAAAACTTCCTTTTCGAGGAGAGGTATGAAAACCTTCTCGCCGACGAGCTTCGAGCCTTCGAACTCCTCCAGAACCTCGACAGAAAACTCCTGGTGCCTGAGCTTTTCCGCGCATTCCTTGCTGACGTACCATACCTCACCATCGACCTTCGCCTTAACGTAAGTCGCTGAAGGGTTCACCCAAACGTTGGTAACGCCGAAGACCGTCTCTGGCCTGAGCGTTGCGGCAACTAGAAATCCGTCCTTGAACTTTTCCTTGATGAGCGCGAACTCCGCGATGCTCATCTCCATTTCATCACCACCCTTCACATCGTCGGTAGTTACTGGGTTGTTGCAGGAGGGGCAGAAGAACACAGGGTGCTTGCCTCGCTTCAAGTACCCAAGCTCTTGCAAGTGGTGGTACTGCCATTCTATGAACTTGCAGTAGATTTCATCGCCCGTGGTAAACTGCCTCCTCCAGTCTATCGAACATCCCAACTCCTTTAAATCCTTGCTCCACACGCTGGCGTAGTAGTTTGCGATGTTCTCCGGGTTTACGAAGGTTTTCACGATCTCCTCGGCTCTCTCGGAGTTGTGCAGGCTGACGTACGCAAGATGATCTTGGATCACGCTCTCATCTCCAGATTCGATTCTCTTGGCTATCGCGAGGACAGGGGTTCCAGTAATGTGCCAGGCTATCGGCCATAAAACGTTGAAGCCCCTCAACCTTTTGTACCTTGCCGTGATGTCTCCGAGGGTGTAAGTCCTTCCGTGGCCGACGTGGGAGGCACCAGAAGTATAAGGATAAGGAATCGTCAAGAAGAACTTCTCCCTCTCGTCGGGATTTGCCTCGAAAACGCCAGCTTCCTCCCAAGCTGCCTGCCATTTCCTCTCTATTTCGCGGAAGGGAATGTCCATAAATTTTCTTTTCGCGCGGGACGTTTTAATAGTTTTTATCTTCCGATCTTCGGGCTTCTGAGGACGTGTAAAAAATGAGGAAAGGCTAAAGGAGTTTGGGACGCAGCTCCGTAGGGCTAACGATTTTTGAGGGTTGAAAAAACACGGCTATGCTTTCGCGCACAATTTTTGTAACCACCGAAAAATAGCGAAAAATTTTTAAATGTTTCGGTTGAATTATATACCATGGGCACGAAAGAACAACTCCTCAAGGCTTTCGGGAGAGATAGAGACTACTCTGGGGGAATGAATATTCGCGTGAAGGGAGAGAGGGGAGTGGGAAAGTTCGACGTCTCGGGCTGCGGAGGAGAGGTGTTAGAACTCCACGAGTGTGAAGGTATGTACTTGGACGCCACCGGAATCTCTCCGAAAGGGGTGTACATCCAAGACTCTTTCTTCCACGTTCGTGCAGAAATCGAAGCGGAACTCCCGACGAAGGAAATAAAGGTCGAGGGGTCGAGGATCACCGAGTTAGAGGTCGATGTAGAGAGGAAGAAGGATGGGATCTTTTCTTCCATCGGCTCTTTCCACAAATGTTTGTACTTCGAGGGGGAAGGTTGGACAGCAGAGCTGTACAGCACCGGTATCGAGGGGGTGGCGGAGATTCGCTCACGGGAACTCCGCCTCGAAAACCCGCTCAACCCTTTCAAGACCATAAACAGCCTGAAGTTCTACGGAAAAAAGCTCTGGGTCGAGGAAGGCTCGATCAACTACCTTTACTTAGGCGACAGCAACCTAAGGGAGGTTTACTTGGGTGAAGATGTAGTGATAGGTTTTCTGGACGCTTCGGGAAAGAGACTTACTTCACTCGAGAAAGTAGAGATCGACGGAACTTCCATATACCACGCAGACCTCAGCGGAGGTCGTCATCCCCAAGCCTTGGAAGACGCACTAAGGGACCATGCGCGTAACATCGATTTGTCTCGTAGCCAGGTCTTCTAGGACCTTCCAGCAGGCCTGTTCACTCACGGGAGCTCCTCCAGACAAACTCTCGTTAGCCAGGGGTATGCCTGTCGTGAAAACTTTTCCTACCAATCCGACGTGCGAGGAAGTTTCACAACCTTTTCCGGATGGATAACGACACCCTTGTCGGTAATTTCAAAGGGATGTCTTCTCATAGAATGAGAAGTTCCACGCATCTTCCACACTATTACACTCCTCTTAAGCTCTCCTCTAATTTCGTTGAGGTCGAGCCTTACTATTCCGTCGGCAGCATGCTCTACGCCGGGACCTCCGAATCCTCGCTCAGTAACGCTGACCTGAGAAACTAACATCGAGGTGCAACCCATTCCGGAGAGAACCTTCTTTAGCTGTAGAACTATTCCCCTTGCCATGGAAGGCTTGGTTATGTATAGCGTGGTAACGGAATCTATCACAGCCCTTTTCGCGCTAACGTCCTTGATGGCTTCCCTCAAAACGTCTATCAGCGATTGAAAATCCTGAGGGTCTCTGACAACGTATTTTTCTTTCTTGGCAGCCTCCCCTATTCCGGCAGTAAAGGCGTCGATGAGCGCCAACAAACCTTCTCTTTCATACTTGTTAATGTCCCAGCCAAACTGCTGCATGGAAATCCTCACTTGCACAGGATGCTCCTCCAGCAGGACTAAAACTCCGGGTTCCCCGTTTTCTAAGCCGTTGTAAAGATATTGTTGGGCAAATATCGACTTCCCAGTTCCGGGACCTCCTGCCAGCAACACAACATTTCTCGCGGGTATTCCGCCGTTGAGTATCTTATCGAAACCCGGTATTCCTGTTTTAACCCTTTGCATGAATAATCTTTGAGTCTTTCTTAAACAAAAAATTTTCCATAAAGAGACACAACCATACTCATGTCTGTACGTAGAGAGAATTCGGCTAGTAGAAAATTAATTTTCATCGATCTCTCAAGAAATAATAACCAAAATTATAAATGCCTGTGGGCTTAGAGTTGTATCTGAGAATTGGTTTACCGGTTTGTTGTTAGTTTTTACTGCTCGCACTCTTCACGTTTCGTTGAAAAAATGTTAGACGTCTAACAAAAAACTTCGACAAAAGATCCAAAACTACTATACGAGTTTTTTTGTTCTTCGTTCTTCAGTATTAATCTAAATATTTTTATAGTTTCGAAAAATATTCTGCCCCGCCCAAAAGCCTCCCTGGAGCTAAGCTCAAAGGGGTAGCGATGAGAGCGGAAGGACGGGGCGGGGCGACAAAGCTTTAATTTCTAGGATATTAAATTTTGGAATAGAAAGAATGAGAGAGACATCACAAAAAGGAATTAAAGGAGCCTTTTCTGCTATTAAAGAGAAAATTCCAAAACAGATGAAAGACCTTGGAAAGAATACAGGAAACTTTTTGCTAATGACATCGCTCCTTCCTCTCACCACTCTGCTTTCTAAAGGCAAAGCAAAAGGCGCTTTTAAAAAAATTCCTATCCAAGATGCAGAGAAACTAATGCTTTTGAGAGCGATGTTTAGAAGGAGAAGTTTGTTCACAACCCTTGGTGAAATACTGATGATTGCGGCGATTTTTTCTGCTCTTGGTGGAAACTGGTGGTTGGCGGTACTTCTCGGCATAATAGGTTTGGGTACACTCACGATTTATACTCTCGACCCTTTCCTTGCTCTTTCACCACTTCCTCTTTGTGTCGCTGGCTATTACTTGTGGTTTGGTCCTATACCCACATTAGTAGGAGCGGGTTTAATCGCATTCTTCCCCTTACTACTCATAATTGTAATTTATTATGCGCTCACTCACACCACGAAAAAAAGTGTAGCAATCCTTGTGGCTATAATCCTCACACCCATAATTTTGATCTTTCTAAACCCCGGGAATGTTATCTGGACACCAGGATATCCAGAATGGGTTCCTGTGTTGGGAGGAAAAACTCCTTATACACTTTTTCCCCAACTCATGAGAACGCACGTACCATCACCCTTTGTTAACTACTTTCCGCTCGAACTGATCTCTTGGTTGATGGGAGTTTTGGTAGTCATCGCGATTTATCATGCAGCCTATTCTGCAACACTTACTTCACCGACATTACCACCGCAAGCAGGAGGAGGGGCAAGCCCTCTCGCCGCTCTCGTCGGAAATTTCTTTTTGGCAGTAGGAATTTTCATCATCCTTGGCATAAACTGGATTTCAATCGTTGAAGCTGGAGCTGGTCGTCTCGATTACATTCAATGCGTAGTAACGAACATGCTCACCCCTCAATCGTGGATGGCAACCGGGATGACACCCTGGGAGTACTGTAAAAGGATTAAAGGGGAAGAAAAGCTCATCCTCCACAAGTTCGGGAGGGAGGAGATACTCAGCGTCAGGCTCGGAACGGAGGAGCTGGAATACAAGGTCTTCGGGTTTATGCCAGGAGAAGAGTATGTTCTGTGGTTTACGGTATACAACCTAAGGTCTGGTGAGAAGGAATTACCGGTAGAGAAGATACTAGTCTCCCAACCTTTGTATAATCATACAAACTTGAAGATAGAGGTAAAGGAAGGTAAGGTTTATGTAAATAATGAAGAGGTAGATATTCTAGGCTACACAATTTACGACGAAACCGGTAGGGAAATTCAACCCTATTATGCTGATGAGCACGAAGGTTGGTACCTCGACTACAACCCTTACCACGGAAAACAAGTATACGTCTACAGGGAAATTTCTGAGTGTGATTGGTTTAAGAAAAACGTGTTGAAGCCCCGTGAGAACAAGTGTAACGCCGTTGTTTTCATGCCCAAAGAACTAGGAACTTACAAACCGAAGGTCGTCATCATTTGGAATCAAACTGTAGAGGCTAGAGACATCCTCAGAGTAGTTTCGTCACCACATTATTACCAACGTAATTATCGCCCCGTCTGCATCGAGGAGAGGGGAATGAGTTACGCATGTCCTACTGTTAGCGAGGGTCCCGTGAACCTCGTGATAAACTTTGTTCCAAGACAATATCTCAGTGGGAGTAAAATGAAAATTCATCTTTTGGTAGGCGTAGGAAACGTAGGTAAAGGTAAAGTTACGCGAATTGAAGCAAAGAAGTTAAAACCCCTTGGCATAACATTACCGTCTCGCTGCGAAGAAAAAATTAGTAGCAGAATTAATACTATCGACTGGGAAAAGTTAAAGGGTGAAAAAGCTGGTCTACTGACTGAGTGCACGTTTCTCCCGAGTGAAATAGGGATTTCACTTAAAGAGGGTGAACCCTACAAGGAAACGTTGGTCTCGATGGAAATGAGCTACACTTATGCAGAAACTTTCGAACTCCCAAAAATTGAAACTACGGTGACAAGCTAGCAATGCCCATCCTTTATCTCACCCTTCTCAAGGATGTTGAACGCTACCCTTAGGGTGGTGAAATCTTTTGCGTTTTTACAAACATCGTAGAGTACATGCTTTTCAAAAAACTCTTCCTTTTCTTGCATCGTAACGAGAATTTTCGTTTTGTTCACAACGAATGTATAACCACATTCCGTAGTGTATTCGACGCAGTAACAAGTAGTATAACACTCAGAATCTGAACAATGCTCTACACACTCTTTCTTAGAACAATAACAGTCGCTGTAACACGTCTGAGCCGAAGTCTCCGTTTCTACCGGTAGCGTGTTGAGGTTAAAGTGGTAGTACTCTTTCTCGTAACTCAGAATTTTTTCCTCTACCGCATCTTTAATCTCGCTAGCTGCCTGTTGAAGGGTTTTTCCTGTCTGCCACACGAAAACCTCGTCGCAATAGACGCAGTGGGAATCCTTCCATGAGTAAAAAGTCTGTATTCCGTTAGCGGAGAGGTAAGAGGATATCGCGTCTTCTACAACGCCGTTCATCACTCTCTCGGAGATGAAATTCCTGGATTCCTCCAGCATCTCTCCAAAAGCTGTGGGAAGCTCGATACCCTCCTTTCCTGTATAGTTAATCGCTATGCTCTCACTTTCAAAATCAAAC
>Ga0190319_1000147_pt1 | contig 11285 bp, 12 predicted proteins | sample 48701145_MG_FD_165040 | JGI IMG/M metagenome (GOLD analysis project Ga0190319, IMG submission 165040) | Hydrothermal vent sediment bacterial communities from Southern Trench, Guaymas Basin, Mexico - 4870-11-4-5_MG | ecosystem: Environmental > Aquatic > Marine > Hydrothermal vents > Sediment ...
AAGTAGGGGTGTGAGAGGGATTTTAAAGTACATGAAAAATGGTATACTGGAGAATCCTATCAACATGGCAACTACGAAGTTCCCGAACCACAACCCCAAAAACGTTTCATCGATCTCCTTGATGAACTTCCCGAATTCATCCCTCCTATCTTTCGGCAAAAGCCTTAGGGTGTTTTTGATAAATCGCTCTCCATCAACCAAGGCGTAGTAACAGACTATCGCAGAAATTACGAAATTGATCAGAAACATCAAAAACCTCTTGGTAACGTCAAATGCTGAGAGCTCGAACTTACTCTTTACGAGGGCTATCAAGCTGGGTATGTATTCTAAGATCCTTTCAACGTATTCCTCACCAACACCGGCGTCTCTCAGTATCTTAGCTATATTCGCCTCAAGCTCGCTCTGATGTGTGATTATGTATATCACCTGATTGATACCCTGAAATATACCATAGAACATCAGGAAGAATATCGGTATCACAATTATGAGGGTTGCAATGGCTGAGGATAGAATCCTACCGATCTTCCTCTCAAGTTTCTTCTTGATAGGCTTTGCAACGTAGGAGAAGACTATCCCCATAACGATACCATCCAGAAGTGGTAGAAAGAAGTAGAATGTCAATACGATCACTATCGATACGCTGAGGATGAGAGCTATAGCCCACTTCGTTTCATCTTTCAAACCTTTCACCCCATAAATTTGACGTCGGTGATGCTTATCAAGTTTAATTACTTTTTAAAGAACTTGAGAAAACCTCTCCTCTTTTCTTCAACCTTAGCTTCAATTCCAGCAATTTTAGCAGCCAACTCTTTTATCGCTTTAGATGCTGAACAGTCCGGCGACCTTAGAACTACTGGCTGGCCAAAGGATACGGACTTCTTAACCTCTGGATCCTCGGGGATGACGGCCAAAACCTCCCCACCCAAGATCTTTTCGATCTCCTTTCTATCCATTTCAAAACCGCTTTTAGTCCATCTGTTCACAACTATCCCCGTAAGATGTGTCCTCAGCTTTTCTGCAATTATCTTAGTCTTTAAAGCGTCGGTAACCGATGAAATATCGGGATTCACAACCAAAAGCAACTCCTCAGCAGACTCCAACCCAACAAGGGATATCCTACTCAAACCAGATGGACAATCGATCAATATGAACTCTGTTCTATCCATCAGCTGGGCGATGACATCTTTAATCAAATCTGGATCCGCAGACTTAAGCCTATCGAAACTCAAGCCAGCCGGGATAACCTTGACACCGCCGGGCCCCGTATAGATCGCATCGTCAACCTTAGCTTCGCCAGCCAAGACATCCTGCAGTGTTGTGGGCATATCCTCCATACCCAAAACCAACTCTAAATTAGCCATAGCCAGATCGATATCAATAAGGATAACGTCTTTACCCAATTCAACCAAGGCAACACCTAGATTGGCAGTGATAACAGTTTTTCCAGTTCCACCTTTGCCTGAGGCGATGGCGATAACTCTTGTCATTGTTACTTTGCCTAAGAAATAATTATATTTAAATTTTAGCGATCTTTATCCGTGAAACTTAGGGACGTTCTAATTCGACTGCTGAGGAAGAAGGGTATTGGTACAATCTCAACAAACATCGATAGGATACTTGATAGCGATGATGTCATTCAGATGATGGCAGTTTACATAGCCAACGGAAAGGCAAAAGTTTGCAGGGGTCACAGAGGTGTAGCTTTCGACTTGGAGGGTAGAAGGATCGATAGAGATGCTGATGCTTTCGTTGGAAGGTGTGATGATGCAATTCTCGGCAGAGAAGAGCTTATCGAAGAGGCTAAAAAGGTATTCTTTCCATACATAGTTATCGACTGCTCGTTCTTCAATAGACACATCGAGAAGGAAAAGCGAAAGATAGTATTTCAGATAACCCAGACGCTTGGAGTTATAAGGAGGTTCATGTGGGATGAAAAACTTATCGTTACGGCCTTGAACTGTGGAGTTGGAATTTATTATCCCACCACTGCAGAATTCATAAGGGAGAGGGGGATTGAGGACGTCATACTGCTCGATCCGTTCGGTGATGAGATCTTCGAGGGACAGAGGGCCGAGTGCTACGTAATCGGAGGAATAGTAGATAAGGTTGGAAATAAGACCGGTTGGACTTCAAAGCTTGGAGAGATGCTTAAGGAAGAGGGGATAGAGTTTAGATCGATGAGGATACTGCTGAGAGGTGACGTGATAGGTGTCCCAGATAGGATAAATACGATAGCGGAGATAGTCCTCAGAGTAGTCTTAGGCGGCGAGGATGTTGAGACTGCAATAAGAAAGGTTCAAAGTCCTCTTGTGGCGAGATGGAGGCTCAGAAAGGAAATTCCAAAGCTCACGATTAGGATAGATGTAAACGGTGTACCGTTCAGAGTAGTCAGAAAATCCGAGTTTAAGAAGTTTGACTGGCTAAACATCGATAAGAAGGATTTTTACGAGGTCTGCTCGGAATTAGGTTACCTCGTGATGGAAGATGAGAGGATTGAGGAAATCATTAAAGATGCCGAATGGGATGAGAAAAAGAGGAGGTATGTAGTCCATGTTTAGAGTTATTCCGGCGGTCGATTTGAAGGATGGAAAGGTAGTAAGGCTTATACAGGGGAGGGAGGACGCTGTTACTATTCAGCTTGAGAATCCGGTCGAGATCGCTGAGATGTGGGTTGAAAGGGGTGCAAAGGTTCTGCATGTGATAGATCTGGATGGGGCATTTAAGGGAAGGCTTAGGCATGAGGAAATAATTCTTGAAATCAGAAAAAGGATCAAAGCTGAGATGCAGGTTGGAGGAGGAATAAGAAGCATCGAAACTGCAAGGAGGTTGCTTGAGTTCGGAGTAGATAGGATAATACTGGGAACGATAGCTGTAAGGAACGTCAAAGAAGTAAAGAAGCTTTCAGAGGAGTATCCGAAGAGGGTTATGGTTGCCGTAGATGCCAGGAAGGATAAGGTCGTCGTCGAAGGTTGGAAGAAGTCAACGAATCTCACTCCACTTGATATTGCGAGGATGTACGAAGATCGTGAAGTTTCACTGCTTTACACGAACGTAGACGTTGAAGGGCTCGTATCGGGAATAGTGCTTGAGAAGATCAGAGAGGTTGTTGAGAAAACAGATCTGCCAGTTTACGTTGCTGGAGGGACAACCACAAGAGAAGATGTGATTAGGATAAAGGAAACCGGAGCTGTTGGTGTTGTGATAGGCTCTGCATTTTACATGGGTAAGTTGAAGCTTGAGGATCTGCTCGATCTGGAGGAGGATTGAAATATATATATAGCAGATTGCATTGGGAAGATATTTAAATTAAACGGTATTGTTGAATTCAATGATCGTGAAGAGAAAGGCCATCGTAAGGAGGAAAACTAGGGAAGTCGATGTTACTGTTTTGATCGATTTCGATAAATCCGGTGCAAAAATAAGCACCGGTATTCCGTTCTTTGACCACATGCTCAAAAGCTTTGCCAAGTACTCTGGAATAAGACTTGAGATCGAAGCGAAAGGGGATTTGGATGTTGATGAGCATCATACGATTGAAGATGTTGCGATAGCAATGGGCTCGGCTATAAAGAGGGCTTTGGGAGATAAGAGGGGAATCTCCCGATTCGGAGATGCCATGGTTCCGATGGATGACGCCATCGCCATCTGCGCCATCGACCTGAGCGGTAGGGGATACTTCAACTTCGATGGCAAAATCGAGAACTCCGGAATAAAATTTGAGAACTTCGTACATTTCTTCGATACCTTAAGCAAAAACGCCGGGATGACCGTCTACCTTTCGGTGAAGGGGTTCAACGCTCATCACATGATGGAAGCCTCCTTCAAGGCTTTCGGAATTGCGTTTGGCAAAGCCATAAGACTGATGGATAGAGAAGTTAGGAGCCTAAAGGGTGTTTTGGATTAGATCCTCTCCAGTATAAGTCTGAAGTAACCCACATAGGGAATTCTAAACTTCGCAACGCCGACGATCCATGAATCCTTTACCGGCTGAATTCTTTTACCGTTCGGCAACTCAGCAAGTTGATCTGGGAACGGATTGTGATCACCTTGAGTTATGTAGCCCGAGGACTTCGCCACAACGTTTGAAAGCTTAAGCCTGCCAGTTGTATGATCTAAAACTGGAATCCTATCCCCAGCGTTCACCCACGCTACCACCCGATGAATTATCGGAGTGATTCTCCTATCACCGTTTGGATAGTAAACTATCACATCGCCGTAATCGCCAAAGCTCTTGTAGTCTTCCCGCTTACCCTCAACCCACGTAACTATCTTCGTTTTGCTCGGACTTACGAGGATAACGACATCGCCGATGTGCAAGTGCGGTTCCATGCTCCCCGATTGAACAGCAACCATGAAGGGCCACGTTCCAGTCAAAGCGATGCCAACACCGATTATCAATGCCACAGTGATCAAAGTTGAGATGATATCCTTAGTGATCGCTTTGATGTCCACCATGCAAAAAAAGCTAAAGGTTGGTGTAATTAAAAACTTATGACCATAGAAATAATTATGCTATATTTTATAATTTTAAAATATAAAATAAATATTCGTAATACTTCATACAACTAACCGAAAGCGTTAAGGTTGCGGAAATGTCCTATGATATATGCACGATGGCATCGATACCAAGCTGATCGTTGCTAAATTTGCTATGCACGGTTATAACATCCATCCTTCAGCCGTAGAAGTCCTTAAAAAGAATGTAAATCCTCAAAACATCGATTTTGTTATTTCTCGCATCTGTAAACTTGTTAATAGTTTTATAATTACTCCTGAAGATATTTTATCCGTTTTGGAAACAATAAGGGAGTTTGAAAAAAAGACCAAAGAAAAAGCAAAGACACAGATGCCAAAGGATAAGAGCTATACATCCAGCAGAATCAAGATCAGAGATGTCACCGGCAAATCATCGTGTGAGGGTAGTATCGAGGATTTTATAGCTTACTTCAATTCAAGATTTGAAAAGCTTTCCAAAATTTTGAGAAGGAGAATAAGGCCCACACCAATTTCAACCTTGCATAGGCTGAACGGTGAGCAGGTTGAAGTGATAGGTATCGTAAATTCTGTTAGGGAGACTCAAAATTCAGCCATAATCGAGTTAGAGGATAAAACCGGCATAGTAAATGTAATAGCAACTGACAAGCTTAAGGATCTGGCTTTAGAGCTTTTGGGAGATGAGGTTATAGGCGTAATCGGAACTGTCAGAGGAAAAAACATCATAGCGGACAGGATAATATTTCCAGACATTCCTATGAAAGATAGGGCAAATTTGGACTTCGGTGTCGTTTTCATATCCGACACGCACTTCGGAAGCAAGGAGTTTCTGCAGAAGGAGTGGGACATGTTCACCGATTGGTTAAACGGGGAGCTCGGAGAAGGTAGAGTCGCCGAGTTGGCTGAGAAAGTTAGGTACGTTGTGATTGCGGGAGATATCGTCGAAGGTGTTGGAATATATCCAGAGCAGGAGAAGGATCTGGCGATATTGGACATATACGAGCAGTACGAATTCGCAGCCGAGCAATTGGACAAGATTCCAAATGATATAAAGATAGTCTTATCTGTCGGGAATCACGATGCTATAAGACAGGCAGAGCCTCAGCCAGCTTTGCCGAAGGAATATCAGAGCCTATTCTCAAACAACGTCATTCATGTCGGGAATCCCGCCTACGTTGAGCTCGACGGTTTGAAGGTTCTGATATACCATGGCAGGAGTTTGGATGATGTAATTACGAAAATACCGAGATTGAGCTACGAGAGACCGCATGAGGCCATGATCGAACTTCTCAAGAGAAGGCATCTATCACCGAGATACGGTGAGAGATCCCCCATCGCACCGGAAAGGGAGGATTGGCTCGTAATTGATGAGATTCCCGATGTTCTGCATTGCGGACATGTCCATACCTACAGCGTCGGAGTTTACAGGGGCGTATTTCTGATAAATTCGAGCACATGGCAATCTCAGACGGAGTTCCAGAGGAAGATAAATCTAAATCCGATGCCGGGAAACGTGGCCGTTTACTACAGCGGAGAGATCGCAAGGTTGAAATTTTACAATGAAAATTAATCTTCCTCGATTGGAAGGTATACGACTTTAATGCCAGCTTCTTTGAGCAATTCAAGACCTCTCTTATCTGCGTACTCCTTTCCGTAGACGACCTTCTTTATTCCGGCGTTTATTATCATCTTTGCACACGTTATGCATGGACAGTGTGTTGTATACAAAGTTGCTCCATCTATGCTTATTCCGAATTTGGCAGCCTGTATGATCGCATTTTGCTCAGCATGAAGACCACGGCAGTTATGAACGATGAAAGACTCTGTAGCGAAGGAATGAGCATATTTTACCTCCAAGTTGTAGACCTTACCTTTGTAAAACTCCGTTTTTACGTCGACGACTGGTGTGTAAAGTCGCCCGTTCTTCAAGTATCTCGTCTTAAGTTTGGGATTCTTGTTTATTCTTAGCCTATAGTAAGATTTCACTCCCCTACATGGTGAGAAGTCGAGCGTTGGAAGGATTCCAAGCCTTAAACAGATTTGGAACATCTGAAGAGCTAAAGCTTTCGATGCGGTAACACCCCTTATATTCTGGGAATCTTCATAGCCGTCACCCTCAAGCCAACCATGGAGGATGTATTTCTGAAGACTTGGTTTCAAAGTCATCAGTTCTGGAGAAAGCTTCATGGTGTACGCATTTCTACCGAGCATGTTTGCGAAGATCGTAGCTAAAGTTCTCGATGAAAACTTGACGAGGATCGATGATCCCCTTGAGTATACGTAAGGCTTTAGACTGAAATAGTCGTTCATTATGCCTACAATCCTTTCAACTATATCCGACTCGTTTTTGTTCATGCCAAATGCGATTTGGTTGCCCGACGAACAACCTTCAGCGAGGTATATTCCAAAAAGCCACATCAGTTCTTTGCTTACTTCAATCTCAGCTGGAATATCTTTACTTGGAGATTCTCCAAGATGTAACATTCCGTTTCGGACGACAACACATCCTTTCGGTGAACCACCGTTTACCCAGTTCCAAGCAACGCTTCTACCGACTCCATATATTTCTTCAATGTAATCATAGCTTTTACCGGCTTTTCTTGCATTTAAAACGTTATAATAGATCTTAGGTGATTTTTTAACATATTTCGACAGGTCTATTGACTTTAAATTGTTAACTCTCGTATCAAAGCCAAATATTAGCAGATCCCCACGACCGAGAAGTATTGCTGGAATCCAATCTTCTTCGTAACTTTTATATGATCTATTGCATCGTTCTTTCTGGCATGATTCCTCACAGATTGTTTTTCCATCTTTGCATTTTACCGTCTTTATTGCCAGAACCTCATGCTCTGGCGTTAGTGTTATGGGTAGCAAACCCTTAGGCTTTACGACACAAACTAAACCTTCATAGTCCCTACACAAAACCTTGATAACTTCAGCGTAGTTGCCGAGGTGTGTTAAAACCTTACAGCCAGCTTTGATTTCACAGATCCTTACAAATCCGTTTTCAGTTAAAACTTCTACATCGGGTGTTAGGCATAGCTCTATTCTCTCCCCACTTGGAACGTTAAGCTTCTCCCTTAAGCAACCTATATCCAAACAGTGGGCCATACCCGAGGGGGCACCGTTGTAGCCTGTGGCCAAGATCCTCTTGTCCTTAACTATGATTGCTCCAACCTTCTGCCTCAAGCACGTCGATCTCTTCGCAACAACCTTTGCCAATTCCATAAAATATTCATCCCAACTTGGCCGGGACACAACTTAGAATGGAGGGTCTGTTAATAAGTATTATTTTATTATCTTTTATTATAAATCTAGTTATTAAATATTAGTAATATTTATTTTTAAGGTCAAAATATTTGATAGCTTTAAAACAGGCCGATAGTTCAAATCTACATCCCAAACGCGACGAAGAATGTCCGGTTTTAAATACCTGCCGATACTGGAATTAAAACACTAATACCGCAAATCTTATAATACTTCACAGTTACACTCTATCAAGGGCTCGTGGTCTAGGGGTTATGACGTCGCCCTGACGAGGCGAAGGTCCCCGGTTCGAATCCGGGCGAGCCCACTTATTTTCTATATTTATCATGAACCCAGATCGTTCCGTTCTTGTAAACCTCCTTCTTCCAGATCGGTAACTCCCTCTTTATGAGTTCAACGCACTCCTCAAGCGGCTTGTAGACAGATTTCCTGCTTTCACCCATGACGATCACGTACACTATATCCTCCCCCGGCCTCAGAGCTCCGACCCTGTGGTATATCTTGACATCGACGACACCTTCATACCTCTTCATTTGCTCCTCGATCTCCCTGACCCTTTGCCAGTAAAGTTCATCGAACCTCTCAAATTCAAGCCTCACAACTTCTTTACCATCTGAGATCTTTTTAACGAAACCTAAGAAGATCGCTATCGCTCCACATCTCTCAGAACCTTTTGCAGATTTAACCTTTCGAATTAGTGATTTCAGAGTTTCGTACTCACCTGACGGTATATCTAATTTGCAATCGGCAAAGACCGCGTAATCGAAGCCCAGATCTGCCAAAATCTCCAAGATGTTCAGATTCTTTCTAACGCTTAGAATTTTAACGTCGTTTTCGTAAACATCGTAAAATTCTCCAGCATCCCTTACCACTGCGACCCTTCCATCAAGATCTTTTATCGAATCTAAACCTCCTAAGATCTTCACCGTTAACACCCCTGATTTGGATCTTAACTGCATCTTCGATAATAATTTCGGCAAAACTCGGCAGACTGAATCTTGGCAGGGTTGGACTTCCGGGATTCAGCAAAACGACACCTTCAAACTCGTTAAGAAAGAATCGATGGGTATGTCCAAAGATCATGACATCGACTTCAAGCTCCATCGCTTTGTAAACCAAGTACGTCTGGTAAATCTTCAAGCCTATAGGTATTCATCTCACAGCCTTCAATGCCTCATCCGTTAGTTCATCCTTCTTAACGAAAATTATGGCGTACTTAAATTTTTCATCGAACTCGTCTACATCTCTTCTACTCTTCAATATATCTGCAGATATCGTGAACTCAACCTTAAAATGATCTTTAACACCCAAATGGGATTCCATCCTCTCCAGACTGACATCCGTGACGTCACTCGAAACTATCACGATCGTTTCTTCCTCCAAATATTTCTTTATGAAATCCAGGAAAGCATCCCTGCTGAACAGATACGTCGGCATATAACCTGATTTCATCAAAGCAATAAAATCTTTATGCATTTCACCCAAGGCAAAGCTATGAGAGACAAGATTTTAAAGATCCTCGAGAATTACGATTACGATGAGATCTCTATCGGAACGTTGGGAAGTCATTCCGCTTTGAATATTTTAAGGGGAGCGAAAGACGAGGGATTTAGAACGATCTGCGTTTGTAGAAGTAGGGAGAAAATAATCTACGAGAGTTTCGGTGTTGCGGATGAGATAATCGAAATCTCCGATTACTCCGATCTACTCGATCAGAGGTTACAGCAAAAGCTGAGGGAGAAGAATGTGATAATGATTCCACACGGCTCATTCAACGCGTACATCGGAAGGCTGGATGAGATCATGCTGCCGCTTTTCGGAAACAGAGAACTTATGCTCTGGGAGATCGATAGAGAGAAGCAGAGGGAATGGCTTGAAAGAGCCGGCTTAAAGATGCCAAAAAGGTTTGAAAGGCCCGAGGATATTGACAGACTTGTTATAGTCAAGTATCCTGGGGCGATGGGTGGAAAGGGATACTTCCTAGCTACAAGTCCAGAAGACTTCTATTCTAAAGCTAGGAGGATAATAGAGACTGGAGTGATAAGAGAGGAAGATATAGTGAAGGCTGAGATTCAGGAGTACATAGTCGGTGCAAACGTATACTTTTCCTTCTTCTACTCTCCTTTGCTTGATAGAGTCGAATTGATAGCTGTTGACAGAAGGTACGAGCCAGTTGATGGTTTGGGTAGGATTCCGGCCGACGTTCAAATTGAAGCTGGATTGTATCCTACTTACACTATAATCGGAAACTTTCCAGTTGTTTTGAGAGAAAGTCTGCTGGCTAAAGTTCTCAAAGCTGGCGAAAGCGTCGTAAAAGTTTCTAAAGAGATTGCATATCCGGGGATGGTTGGACCCTTCTGCTTGGAGGCAGTATTCGATGATGACGCGGAGATGATAGTATTTGAGATATCTGCAAGAATAGTGGCTGGAACGAACGTTGGAATTCCGAACTCGCCTTACTCGTACATACTCTGGGGGGAAAACATGTACATGGGTAGAAGAATTGCGAGAGAAATTAGGATGGGCATAGAAAGGGGTAGGCTTGAGGAGCTGATATATTGATAATCAAAAATCATTAATATAAACGTTTGCAAGCATGTAGCATGTATCCCCTCTACATCATGGAGAACTGCATAGCCTGTGGCGTTTGTGCTAAGGTTTGTCCAAGCGATGCCATTGCTATAGATATCGAGGTCAAGTTCGATGGTAGGAGATTCCTCAAGTCTTATATCTTAGATTACTCGAAGTGCGATTCCTGCATGAAGTGTGTTGAGAAATGTAAAAGAGGATCGATGGTTGGGGTTGAAGGGAAAAAGCCGGAAGGTGTCTACGATCTTAAGGCTCTTATTGAATTGAAGCATAAGCTTGGTTTCTTCACCAAGAAAAAATCCACATTTGTCGATGAATGTATCGGCTGTCTTCTCTGCGTTGTGACATGCCCTCTGAATGCCGTAAGCTACGAGGATTCAAACGGAATCAGAATGATTAAGATCGACCTTACCATATGTGAAGGTTGCGGGATGTGCGTAACGAATTGTCCGAATTACGCGTTGAGCCTTGTGGAGGTGTAAAGATGCAAAAAATTCCGTTGCCAGAGAAGATAATTGAGGGTAAATACTTCGCCAGTTTAAGGCATAAGGTTATAGATTCCGGCATATGTAGTCACTGCGGAGCTTGTTCTGCAATTTGCCCAGCTTATGGCATAAGAGTTGACCCAAGCGAGCCAATAGACTTTCCAAATTGGGAGGAAGATTGTTTGGATTGTGGATTGTGTATAAGGATCTGCCCGAGATGGGACTATAAGCCAAGAAGCGGGCTTGGAGACTATTTAGAGATATTTGCAGCGAAATCCAGGAGATTTAAAGGACAGGATGGAGGAATTGCCACCGAAATTCTTGCCATCGCTTTGGAGGAGGAGATCATAGATAGGGCAGTCGTAGTAACGAGGGATGAGAACTGGTATCCAAGGGCTATCACCGTCACCAAAATCGAGCAACTTAAGCAAGCAAGTGGGACGAAGT
>Ga0190319_1000148_pt1 | contig 11279 bp, 12 predicted proteins | sample 48701145_MG_FD_165040 | JGI IMG/M metagenome (GOLD analysis project Ga0190319, IMG submission 165040) | Hydrothermal vent sediment bacterial communities from Southern Trench, Guaymas Basin, Mexico - 4870-11-4-5_MG | ecosystem: Environmental > Aquatic > Marine > Hydrothermal vents > Sediment ...
TTATAATGTAAAGAGTTTATACTTTGTATTTGGGTTCTGAAGCTCGTAAATGATTCTATTGACTATGTACTTCTCCGGATGTTGCAAACCCTTAACTCTTCTTGCAATATCTTCAAAATTCTTAAAGGGTTCTCTTTTTCTCTCCTCTATTATAGCCCACATGGTCTTCTTGCCGATGCCCGGCAGAAGTTCTAGTTGATGTAGCCTCGTAGTTATGGGCTCGGCCTTATTAAAAAATTCAACAAACCTATCTTCCTGCTGCTTAACTACATGCTCCAAAACGTACGGTAGCTCAGATTTTGCAGCTGGCGTAAGTTGATCGTATCTAAGCTTTCTCTTTATCTTATTTACAACATCTCTTTCTCCCTTTCCGATATAAAGACGATCCATTACGAGGGGATTTTGTCCCTTTTTAATGCTAACTTCAAGGAGGGTGAAGTACTTCTCCCCCACAACCTGAGCTAAAGGTTCACGCTTGTGAATTGGCCTCTTATCATCGGGATGACCGTAAGGGAGAAAATCGAGAACATAGGCGTAATCCTCAAGTTTTTCCTTATCTATTTCCTTCTTACGCCTAATCATTTCACCACCAAACAAAAATAGGTCAAAAACTATTTAATTCTTTCTTCAAATTCTGTACTTCTCGATAATATCTAAGATCTCCTGAATCTGCTCAGAAGTTATTGTAAATCTCTCTTTAGCGTATATTATTCTAACTTCATCTGGAATTCTCGGCATTATGTCCGTAAGCTTAACCGCGATATCTCTTCTCGGAACCTGAGGAAGCTTCATCAGTTCTTCAACCAATTCCTTAGCCTTATCAGCCGGTAGCTTTGCGAATGTTCTCAGATGCTTCAAAGCTCTCCTTGTTTCAAAAAGTAACTCTGCCTTTTCCTGTCTCTCCTTGGTTATCTTCTCCATTGTTTCCTTAGCTTCCGCTATCGTGATGTAATCGAACATCTTAACCTCTTTGAACATCTTTAACCTCCCTGCGGCTTAAGATGCTCTGGGCGTACGATTAAAATCTTATACTTACCGCCATCTCTAATTCTGACTAGATAAGCTCTACCCCTTTGCCCTATTACAACCCCAGTTCTCCCCTGAAACCTTGGATGGGGCATACCTTTGTGTACGGCTGGATCTATGTCTACGTGAACGGTCTGTCCAATCTCAAATGTCTGAAGAGCTCTCCTAATTTTAATACCCTTTTCTCTAACCTTTTTTCTGAACTTTCTTCCAGATTTGAACCTGAAACCGTGAGATTTCCAGCCCATGTCAATCCCCTAAATCCAAAGACCGTAAGAGATATTTAAGGTTTACCTAGGTAAGACAAGGAATCGCTTTGATCGTGTGGTAGACCATTACAAAATAATAGCTTTACGTTCTGCCGATGTTATGAGGACAGATCTTAGTACCATAATAGATACAAGCAAATATTAGTAGTGATGCAATATTGTTGATAAGATATTTAAATTGTACACAATGTAGCGTCACAACCAAGATATTATGGGTAAATCTAGTGTCCTGTTGTGATAGCACTTTTACTATAATTGTTTAAAATATTTTAATATATATTTTAAAATGTTCAAATAATCGCTATGATCAAATCGCTAAACAATAAAAATAGTAAGATTTATTAATTGTAAATTCTAAAGGCGGGATATGGATAATGTAAGCTTGATTTTATTAGCATTAGGATCTGTAACGATATTATCATCGTTGGGAGTTCTACTTTCAAGGGATAACTTCTATTCTGCGTTGTACATGGCTTTGACCATGATCTTCATTGCTACAATGTTTACAGTATTCAACATCCAATCGGCGTTCATATTGATTGCATTCATATTTATCGGTGCGGTTGGTATTGTTACCGTAGCTCTGGCTGCCGTATTCAGATACGTACCGCGAAAAGTTCCAGTCGATAAGCTTTGGATTATTCCGACGATTTTGACGATCGCCGTTCTTGCGTACACACTCTACAAGTATGCAACTTTCAACCTTTCTGCGGCTTCTTCTGTTGACATCGCTGCTTTCCAATCGCAGTATGCGCTTGCTGTGGTGTTTTTGATCTGTTTGATGGTCTTGCTTATGATCTCAATAGTAAAGATGGTTAGGAGGGAAGAAGTGTGTTTGAAGTAGCGATAGTAATGATTACAGCCATGGTAGTATTGCTGATAGCGTATCTAACAGCGATATCGAGTAGAGATCTAATCAGATTATTGATCTCACTAGAAATGATGTTTGGAGCCGTCTTTTTGGCTTTAATACCAGTGTTTTCGATTCCAGAGATGACAAACACGGCTTTTGGAGTCCTTGTCATAACGATATTTACAAGCAGTAGCGAGCTGTTGGTTCTGATAGCTTCGATAGTTCTACTCAACAGGATGACCAGAGACATATCGACGGATGTAGTCTCATCGGGGGGTGATGTGCTGTGAATGTTGTGGTTTACGCTATATTAATACCTCTGATAATTACGTTCATAGCGCCGTTCTTTAGGCCAAGGGCAGCAACCATAGTTTCATTTCTGGCATTCATAATTCCGTTCTTCGTAACTCTCTGGGCTTTACTTACAGATCAGAGCTTTGAACTTCCGCTGATGAATCTTGGCAAGCCAATAGGCGAGTTCTATCTGTTTGCAGATGCCATAACAAACGCTTTTGGTGCTACGATCTGTCTTGTCTCCGCTATGGTCGCCCTCTATTCTTTGCCGTACATGAAGCATAGATTTGAAGAGATGAAAGATGAGATCGAAGATGAAATCAAGGAGTTTAGAAAGTATATATTTCTGTATAATCTTTATGCAGTTTCAATGCTATGGCTCGTTTACTGTGGAAATCTGATTCTGCTTTACATCTTCCTCGAATTATCTCTGCTTTCATCGTTCCTGCTGATATACAAGTACGGCTACGGAAACAGACAGTGGGTTGCGCTGCTGTACTTCGTCTGGACGCACATCGCCGGAGTTCTTACGTTAATCGGATTTCTGATGATCGCGTTTGAGAACTCAACACTTGCTTTGAAGAGTATAACTACCGTAAGCTTCCTCGCATGGCTTCTGGTATTCCTGGGGATGGTCGTGAAGTTACCCGGTTTGGGTCCGCACATATGGCTACCGTGGGCTCATGCCGAGGCTCCAACACCTGTTAGCGCGTTACTGAGTCCCTTAACGGTCGGTCTGGCTGGTTACATTTTGCTAAGAATTTATCTGGTAAGCCCATGGTTCATCAACGAGTACAGAGATATAATAATCACATACGGAATCATAACAAGCGTATACGCTGGATTTTCGGTTTTCAAGCAGACGGATTATAAGAGATTGCTGGCGTACTCTACCGTATCTCAGATGGGTTACATGCTGATAGCCCTCTGCTTGGGTAGCTACGGTTTGCTTGGAGTGATAATTCAGTACATCTCCCATGCCTTCGGTAAGTCGATATTGTTCATGACCGCCGGAGGTATAATTGCACTTTACCACGGATTGAGAGATATAACCAAGATGGGAGGCTTACATGAGTACATTCCAACGATTTCGAACGCTGCACTGATAGGGTTCATGAACCTAAGCGGTATACTTGCGATCGGAATGTTTGGAGAGTTCTTCATACTTAAGGGGATAGCGGATGTTTACAAGTTCAATTTAAGGATCATCCTTGCGGTAGTTTTCGTGTTCATACTGTCGGGATGGTACAGCTTCTACACGTTGAAGAAGATATTCTATGGAACACCGAGAGGCTTAGAGAGGCCGAGGATACACAGATTCTTAGATACGCCCCTATATATAATTGGAGTGATATCAATCGTGTTCATATTCCCTCCGCTTGCGACGTTGTTCCTAAGGAGTCTTAAACTCTGTGTTTTGGGAGGTGTTGTTCCATGATCGATGTTGCGATATTACTGTTCCTACTGTTTGCAACTCCCGTGGCCTGTAGCTTACCGATCACGTTTGCATGGGTTTACAGGCCAGGAGCTGAATGGGCGAGAAAGCTGTCGATACTCTCGGTAATCGGTTTATTCGTATCACTCTGCATAGCCCTATACATACTCTTCACATTTCCAGACGGAAAGTTCGTGTATCCATGGCTTCCGGAGTACAACATAAACTTCGTGTTCATATTCGACTACCTCAGTAAGTACATGGGTGCTTTGACGGCATTGATAGCTTTTCTCATTGGTGTTTACGGTTTGGAATACATGAAGCACGATTACAGGCTTGGATGGTACTGGTTCTTCTTCAACGTGTTCACGGCTTCGATGTTAATTGTAGTTTACAGCGATAACCTTTTGCTGTTGCTCATAGGTTGGGAAGGTCTGGGATTGGCTTCATGGGCTCTGATTGGGCACTGGTTCAGGGATGACGATGAGCTATCGTACGTTGGAATAATTGGCAGGAAGATAGGGCCGTTAGACATGTTCTGGTCACCGAGCTTCGGTGGTTGGAGAGCTATATCCACAATCAGATTCGGAGATATGCCGATGTTCTTTGCAATAGCCGCTTTATACGCGTTGACGGGTACACTTAACATCTCGGAGATAGATTGGGCTCACCTCTTCCATGAGATAGGAACGGTGGGTACGGTGATTCTGGTTATGACATTCCTGATGGGTCCGTTCACAAAGTCTGCGCAGCTTCCGTTCAGCGAGTGGCTTATGACAGCTATGACCGGTCCAACGACGGTCAGCGCATTGCTTCACTCAGCGACTATGGTTGCAGCTGGTACTTACCTCTTTATGCGATTGAGCTGGTACATCGAGCCTTGGAAGTTGCACCATGCGCATGGGGTTGAGATCGTTTATCTGTTTGTGCTTTTCCTTGGATTGGCCTCTGCATTGTACGGTGCTTCCGTAGCCTTAGGTTGCCTGGAGAGAAAGGTTCTGCTTGCAGCTTCGACGATGTCAAGCCTAGGCTTAATGTTCGCATGTGCAGCAGCTTCGTTCTGGGTTGGAAAGATCGCCGTATACGTCGCGTTCTGGTACTTGATAACTCACGCGTTTGCAAAGGCTACTTTGTTCCTCGTGGCTGGGCATCTGATACATGCAACTCACGACAGATTCTGCTGTGGTAACTTGGATCTTGCGAAGAAGATGAAGTTGGGATTTGCAGTAACCATCTTCGCAACGATCTCTCTCTCTGGAATTCCGCCGTTCACAGCCTACTGGGTCAAATCAGCGATGGATGAGGTCATGCATCATCTGATGCATGAGATCGGTGGAGCTCCGTTGTACATGCTTATAGTAACATCCGTAATCTATTCAGCATTCTTGGCTAAATTCCTAAGTCTAAACTTCGTGAAGGGTCCAAGGCCGAAGCATCTCCATCTGCACGGGGAGGTTCTGATGCCCATAGCCTATACAGCCATGGTTTCGATGCTTGCCGTGTTGCTCTGGGAGATACTCGGACATATCGAGCCTATAGCAACTGGATTTATCGAGAAGGGTTTTGAGAGGTCATCGTTCGCAGTCGGTTTGGCTGTGCTGATCTCGTACGGAATCACGTTGGCCGTTCCAAGGCTCGAATCACCTGTCGGCAAGTTCCTTGGAGATAGGATGTACATGCCAGCGTTGAACGATCTGATAGTGCCAAAGATTGGATGGGCGATTGCAAAGGTTATAGATTACGGAAACAGGGGGATAGACTTCTTCTGCCATCAGGCTATACCAAGGGCGATCGGAGCGAGTTCGCTTTGGATTAGAGCCATTCAGTCCGGTTACCTTAAGAGGTATGTTAAGATAGCCTTGGGATTCGTTATGGTCGCCTTGATAGTTACATCGTTGATAAGGTGGTGAAAGCATGATCGAGACGTTGACACTCGTATCTTTAATTTTAATCGCTTTGGGATCTGCCCTGTCATTCAAAAGTCCGAGAAGTGTGTTTTTCATTAGCCTGATAGCTCTTCTGATAATGCTCCTAATGCCAGAGTACAGGAGCTACGTAATTCTGATTGTTGCAATAGGTGTGCTAAATCTGATGTCGATGATTCTAATGAAAAATCAGATCAAGGGTGTAGATTATGGCTTGACGGCCTTAATAGCAATTGCAACGGTCTATGTTGTCTTTACAAACGATCTTGCAATGATACTACTGATGTTCGTGATCACGTCGATACCAACTTACGTTCTGATAATGACAAGTGAAAACAGGGCAAACGTGGAGGTTGCCGTTAAGTACATAACTTTCATGGTTTTCGCAACCGTCCTGTTCTTGGCCGGAGCGATGTTACTCGTTTACGCAAACAGCGTTAACGCAGACATCCTCTACATCATAGGGTTCATCATGCTGATAATAGGATTGGGAATGGAGGTAGGTTGTGCTCCGATGCACGAGTGGGTTCCAGACGTTTTCGATACTGCAGATCCAATTCCGGTTTCGATCGTTGCATCGATTGCGAAGATAGTTCCGTTCGTCGTTGCGTATAAGATCCTGATCATGACCGCAAATTCACTGGTAACAGAGCTTGCATTGTTTGTAGCTTTTGTTGCAGCTGTCTCGATGTTCATCGGAAACATAGGAGCCTTAACATCCACAAAGCCAGCTAGGATACTCGCATATTCGACCGTTGCAAACATGGGATACATCATTGCTACACTGGTAGCCTTGATCGACCTGAACTGGATATACTTGGCATTCGCTGGAGCCTTATTGCAGTTGATGGCCAACGCGTTTGGAAAGATTGGATTCTTTGTATCGACGAAGGAGGGTGGAGCTTCGACATATCTGATGTACACCCTTGCATTCTCATTCATAGGAATGCCTCCTCTCATCGGATTCTGGGGTAAGCTGTTCATACTGCTTTCGTTGGTTAAGGTTGGCTACATCTGGCTTGCATTAATCTTGGTTATAAACTCGGCCATGTCTGTTCCATATTACGTAAGGCTTGCAAGGATCCTCAGCAAGCCGATGATTCCCAGTTTGGTCAATGCAATAGCTTTAATTACAGTAGCGTTGACATTCATAACGATCGTGCCACCGAGTTGGTTTATCGATATGGCTAGGGCAATAATAGGGGGTGTTTGAGGTGTCGCTGGTTGAGAACGCGATTGCAGTTGCATTGCTGATCATAGTATGTCTGGCCATAGATGGAATAATGGTACTTCTCATCAAGTTCATCCCGATGAAGAGACCGACTCCGGTAAAGAGGGAAAGGTACGAATCTGGACACATACCAACGATTCCACCAAAGTACACGTTGCCGATGCAGTACTTCGGCTACGTCTTCATGTTCATGGCCTGTGAACCCATACTAGTTCTGTTACTCCTTTTCATGGCAAATCCAAACGTTTTCACGATACTACTCACTCTGCTCGCCTTTATACTGCTACTTCCTGCAATTTACGTGTCTTATCGATACTCGTTGGATATAGCGTATGGAGTGAGGTGGTAGCCATGGGTAGTGAGGATGTTGAATTCCTTCATACCGGCCTCCTTTCACAGATAAAGAAATGGGGAACGAAATGGAGCCTATGGCCAGTTCACTTGGTTACCGCTTGCTGCGGTGTTGAGCTAGCTCACGCTTACGCTTGTGGCTACGATGCGGAAAGGATAGGTAGTCTGAACTACGGTATCTGTAGACAGACAAATCTGATAATCGTCGAAGGAGCTATAACGAGGAAGATGGCAAAGGTTTTGAGAATCACGTGGGAGCAGATGCCAAATCCGAAGTTCGTGATAGTGATGGGAGCCTGTGGTTTGAAAGGAGGTCTATTCTGGAACAGCTACCACATGGTTAGACCGTCCGAAGTCGTTCCGGTAGATTACTTCGTACCTGGATGCCCTCCAACGCCTGAAGCCTTGATTAGGGCTATAGTCCAGCTTCAGGATAAGATCATAACTGGAGAGGCCAAGAACTCGGCTGAATTTAAAGAGGTAGATCTTGGAAAGCTTTTGGGAGTTGTTAAGGAAGCTAAACCTAAGAAACCACCTAAGTCTCCGAAGAAGGTAGAACCAAAGCCTAAGATAGTGATAGACAAAGCCAAAGAGGTAGAATGGGAGTTCGGGCAGAAGTTGGTTGAAGAGCTTCAGAGGGAATTGGTGGGATTGTTCGATTCGATAACGATCACAGATGTGAACAGGATCTGCATAAGGGTTAAACCGGACAAACTTCTATCGGTCGCGAGCATCCTTGCAGACAGATTTGATCATGTCAAATCCGTGAATGTCATAGATGTTCCCCATGAAAACAAGTTCATAGTTGAGTATGTCCTCTCAAGCTACAGCATTAAGGAGTTAATGCCCGTTCTGATAAATCTGGCTACTGAAATTCCGAGGGATGATCCCAAGGTTCCAAGCTTAGCTGGGATATTTCCGTCAGCCGATTACATGGAGAGAGAGATGCATGAACTCTTCGGCGTTTGGTTCGAAGGAAACCCGTGGATGGGAAGGAATTTCCTACTTTCACCGGATACTCCAAAGTATCCTCTTAGGAAGGATTTCAAGCTTGAGGAGGACAAGTACGTTTTGGAGGGTTGATTATGGAGGAGAAGGAGTTTGCTTTGGATGTTCCAGTTCAGCCCCCCAAGGAGTACGAATCTCTATTCTTACCTCTCCCGCCAGAATTTGTTGAAGAGGCTTACAGAAAGGATGAGTTTGTGATATTGGTAGGGCCTCAGCATCCCGGCAGTGGACACATGCGATTGATAGTTCGAGTTAAGGGAGACATAATCACCGAAGTTATTCCTGACCCCGGTTACGTTCACAGAGCTATAGAGAAGTTGGCTGAGACAAAGCTGTTCGTTCAGAACATTCCGTTGGTTGAAAGACCTGCAATAATGGACTGTGCAAATATGAGCTTGGGCTACGTTAGAGCTATCGAAAAGGCCATGGATATCGAAGTTCCACCTCGTGCCAAATACATAAGAACGATTTTGGCAGAGTTATGCAGAATTGGAACTCATCTATACGATGCTGGTATTTTATCGGTCTTTATAGGGCATACGACCGGCTTCATGTGGCCTTTCGGTTTGAGAGAGTACATTTGTGAGGCCATATGTAGGATATCAGGCGCAAGGGTTACGGCATCGTTCATAGTTCCTGGAGGTGTCAGAAGGGATGTCGATGAGAAGACTCTGAGATTCATAAAAAGTATGACGTATACGATGGAGGAGAAACTGGAGAAGTTTGAGAGGATATTCGTGAAGAATCCAGCAGTTATCATGAGGCTTAAGGATGTGGGAGTTCTGGAAAAGAAGGATGCTATAAAGTTCGGAGTTGTAGGGCCATTCTTAAGGGCAAGTGGGGTTGAATACGATGTCAGAAAGGTTGAGCCGTACGAGGCTTACGATGAGATAGGATTTGACATTCCCGTGGCTGACGACGGAGATTCGTATTCGAGGTTTCTCGTTAGAGTTAACGAGATCCATCAGAGCCTCAATATAATCAGGAGGGCCGTAACGGATATACCCGAAGGCCCTATCTTAAGCGATGATCTGATCGGAAAGCTTAAGGAAAAGGATAGGGTCGGAAAAGATATAAGAGGATTCTTCTTCAGACTCTACGGCAGATTGACAGTGCCGGCTGGAGAGTATACGACGCTTACAGAGGCTGCGAGAGGCACGTTGCTGTACACCTTGATTAGCGACGGAAAATCTACGATGCCGTACAGACTTAGAGTCGTAACTCCGGGCTGGGCATATCTGAGGGGTTTCATGGAGGCCTGTAAAGGTGAGAGATTGGCAGATCTGCAGGCGATTTACGGTAGCTTTGGATACTTCCCGCCCGAAGCTGACAGATAATTTAATCCCATAATTTATATTGGTTGGTTGTGACATCACATTGTGGACGATCTAGATACATCACACCTATTGGTTTTATGCAAACTCGATGGTGTTTAACGATAAAATCAGGTTAACTTGAACTTCAAAACTTCCAGTAGCCTCCAGCAAACCAAAAGCTTAGCTACCTCGATAGCGTTCACATATCCTTTTGAGATCTCGTAAACTTCTTCAGATCCAACTTCCTTCTTCAGCACATCGAATAGAGAACTGAATAGTTCTACATTCATGAATCCATCGATATCTATAAAGCTCGCAGGCTTGGAGTAGTAGTAATCCGAGAAGAAGCTTATGGAGAAATCCCTCTCACTCGCCCTAACGAGTGCGGAGAGATCGATATTCAACTTTATGGGTTCGCTTGGAATATTCTCGTCCTTTCTGATCACAAGTCTGACCTTGTACAGATCTCTGAAGTTTCCTTCCTCGAGCAGATAAGTTATCCTTTCAACGCTCTGCATCGATGTTGGGAGTATCTTGATAACGACGTCGGCGTATATCTTCTGAAAGTCTATGTATCTCTTGTAATCTGGTTCTCTCTGAATGATCTCCTCTATCACCTTCTGCCTATCGTAACCCCTCTCCTCGACATCCCTCTTGATCTTCCATCTCCTCTTGATGTACCTTGCAGGATCCACAAATATCTTGAAATCCAAGTAGTTCCTTATGCCGTCGTAAAGCGTGTGCAATCCTTCGACGATTATGACCGGAGTTGGACTAAAATCCTCCCAAGGGCCGAAAGTTCCAGTCCTATGGTCATAAGTAGGTTTTTTTATTGTTTCTCCCCTCTTGAGCATGAACAGGTGAGTTTCAACCAACTTGAGATTGTTAGCATCGGGATGAAGTGGAGTAATCCCAAGCTTCCATCTCATAGTCCTGTCATAAACGTGATAGTCGTCAAGCGTAATGGTACTTACTATATCCTCTCCGAGTAGTTTTTTTATCGCATTCGCAAACGTTGTCTTTCCAGAACCGCTATCCCCAGCAATTCCAACTATGAAAACTTTCCCAGATCTCTTCAGCTTCTCTCTAAGGCTCATTTTAAACAAAGATTGTGTAGGTCTTTTTAGCATTTACGCCGAAATTTTTTTGTTCACTGATAGCAATGAGCACACAATGAAGATCCTCATATATGGCGTTGGAGGTATGGGTAGCTTCTTCAGGGATTTCTTCTTCTCAAGAGGATACGACGTTGCCGGCTATGACATAATCAAAGAGAGAAGAGATGTTAAGATTGAGCAAATTGGAGATTTTGACGTTATATTCGTATGCGTTCCGATGGATGCAGTCAAAGATGCCCTTGAGAATATAAAGAGGTTTGCTAGAAAGGATGCGTTGCTCGTTGAAATATCTTCCATAAAAGGTCAAGTCTTACCCCTCTTCGATGAATCAGGCTTTGATTACCTCAGCATTCATCCGATGTTCGGTCCAAAGAGCGAGATAGGATTGTCTAACATCATCGTAGTTGTTGAATCTGGGAGGGAGGAGGAAAAGATAATTTTGGATGAATTCAG